>RCNJ01000307.1_pt1 | contig 42722 bp, 25 predicted proteins | sample 2041171 | NCBI WGS metagenome assembly RCNJ01 (sample SAMN09708213, study PRJNA481090) | feces metagenome | biome: feces | host: Pygoscelis adeliae | place: Antarctica: Rookery Lake | collected 2010-03-01 | reverse complement strand
TAAAAGGCTTGCTATCCTATCTTATATATAACCATAAATAGAATATTTAACTGATCATGGCCTTAGTTTCATTTCCATTGACGACATATCTAGTTATGTCTGGTGTAGAACATCAAGCCCAGAACCTTTGCAACAATTTCTTGGCTGCCAAGGTAGTGCCTGGCAGTCGCTCCTTCCGCCGCTCATGAACTGCACCGTTGTCGCCCCTACCAGAAGCGGCACAGATTGGGGCAGCGGGAAGTTTAGGATGGTGGATCTGGGGGAGAACGGAGAGAGTAACGCAGCATGCTGCTGGGCATGGTAAAATATAATGGCGGAAGGTAACGAAAGAACTCGTAACTTCACATTGTCGAGGTCAAAGAAATGGCTGCTACGTCGCTATGAGCACGCAGGTTGGGGAGTGGCTAGAGTTGGCATTGCTGGTGGACACCACACAATATTTGCACCCTGACTCCCTCTCTGGCTAGTCAACTAGTCCACCCCTGACAGTCGCCCCTGTCCTCAGAATTTAAAGCCCACGAGGATATACTACCCGAAGCAGCACAGATGGCGCAGTGGGCAGAACCCCTATCGGGTCAGTTCTGTGTGTGCTGAAGGAAACTACGACTGGTTACCACCACCCACAGCAAGAGTTCGACTTCCCCACAACATTCACCCAGCCAGAAAAACCCGACAATCCATAAGCGAGATAAGCGAGATAAGCGAGAACTTGCGGACAACAAGCACAAGGATACAAGAGTAAACCAGGCGGGTTTCTAATCGTGATTCGAGAGACTGGAGTACTCAGCCTTTTGCCTCTTATGTATAGTATATTCTTACCCTTTCTAGGAGACTCAACTGCAAGCGCAGCTGTGAGAATATATGGGTTTTAAATCACCTTGCATACTGTTGTTTTGTCGCTTGCATGGTGCAAAGATAAAGGCTGCCCGTCTAGCCCGATTGGAGGTAGTCTCACAATTGATGCTGCCGGTATGCTTTTCTGGTTTGAACGTTTGGACGAGTGTGGCTTGGGCGCTTATGCTGGTCCATGATAGCGGTTGCTGCGCTTACGGCGCCTAGAAATGTTGTGGATTGCGGGTCTAGGCAGCCAACCCTGTTACCCATGTGCCTGAACCACAGCCTTTTCTTGCGAACCCTATCAACATCATCATCATCGGCGACACGGCGTACCCTCAACAAAATCCGGTGAAATGACATACTACTTTCTAACGACATTCTAAGTTTAGTGGCTTCTCAGCATTGTTTCCAGGCACGAACGCATTGAGACTTTCACCCAACTCCATCAACTCCACAATTTCCATCGCGACTTAGCCAAAATAGATCCGCTCCCCTTCCGACGTCAACACTGCTTCTCAAAACCGCCACCTCCAGCTCAAGTTCAGCCAAGATGTTTCGCCTTGTAGTTCGCATCCCTGAACTCGCACAAGAGCAGCGCGCACAGTATGAGAACGTCCCAGAAACCCGCGGCACCAAGCGGAAGGTCGTTTCCTACCGCGAAGTCTCAAGTGACGAGGAAGCACATAATGCTTTTTACAAGCAGCCACAATCTGAGGCCAGACATGACGACGCATACGACCCTGAGTTTAAGAAGTCGAAGAAGAGAGCTCGAATGACCAATAAGAGCGTTGCACCAGCAGAAAATACCCATGCTCCAAGGGCTGCAAGAGCGACGAAGAAGCTCGATGGATCGATCATGATGCAGAGTACGCCTCACAGAGTGGTGGCGCTCTATTACGACAAGTTTCGACGTTGCTAACGGCTTTGTAGTCAAGACCAAGAATGAAAAAGAGTACTTCCAGACCAGATTCTGGGGCATGTGCTTTGAAATTCGCGAGATGATCGTTGTTGGCTGCGTCACTGGAAGGAGAAAGAATAGTTCTTTCATCGAAGCACTCTCTATGAGCAGAGACATGGTGAAGCATCGCGATGCTATCCTCAAGGCCATCCAGCACACGGAGTTTGTGATCAGTGGCCCAGCTCACCGCCAACAATTGCTTAGCTGCCACCCGCGAACGCGGGAGCTTGTCAAGTACATTAGGATTGTTTGCACGCAAGTCTCCAAGTATGGGTCGCGCACAGATCTGTAGCTAAAGCATAACAGTTCCGACCGCATTCGCCGTCCACCGCCTGTCATCGCTCATCTCATCGCCCAACGGGCCACTGCTTTGGCCAGATTGGCTGCAGGCGAGTCTGGATTATACGTCCCAGGCGTATCTGATCACTATCGTCATGTCCATGGGCCAATTATCCCCAATACCCACCACATCAGGTTCTGGAGATTTTGGGATTCCGTGGCAGCATTCCGTTCGTTGACGGAAGTTATTCTGGACTTCTCGAGCCAAATCACCTGGACCCAGCGCAACCGTAGCGGACCTGGGATGGGTGCTCTCGACTATCTCGACAACGTTCTGAGCTTTCTGATTGCTGCTGAAGGAAAGGATGTCCGCGTGGACCGCTTCCTTCCAGCCAACCCCAATACCGTGGCCCGTCGCTGGAACGAACATGTGCAGCTGGAGAAGCTGACACTCATCCTTACGCCCCTTGAGCTTTCCAGGCCATTCCGCGCGAAATGGTACGAGAGACTCATTGCCACTCAAACTGGAGTGCGCGATATACGGGACAAGATGCATGAATATTCCATGGTTCCAAGTTACATTTACATTAAGCATCTCTTTGAGGAGAACGAATTCTGCGATCATGATAGGAACCAAAAGGGTGTCCAGGTGCCACCGCTTACCGATATCACGATCGATCGTCAAAAAGGTGTCGTCGTTTACAAGAGACCTGGATATCGGGGTTAGAGAGGCAAATGGTCAGTGATGTTTGCTGGGAGTTATCTGGCGTAATTGGAGTTTGGCTGAGATACCCCTGAGTGCTTTGCTTTGCTATGACTGCTGACGAGGCTTGACGTGGTGGCAGATACTCTATGTATGAAGGTTAAAAGTGCATACAAGCTATTGCTTTGAAGATACGCCAGCTGCATGAAAGGCGCCCCTATCATAGAAACACAAATACAGCGATTTGTTTACCAATTTGCCATGCCACCTTCCGTTTTTGGGGATGAGGCCAACGTCGAGTGCAGAATTGATGGGACACTCGCAAATGATACTTCCCGCAACCAACCGGTTAACGAAGGCGAAAACAAATCTGACTGGCCCTGGCGTGTCCTCGAGTCGGCTTCAGAAAGTGCGCCTGTCTTGGGTGGGCGCCGAGGGCGACGTTAACCTGCTGGCAGTTTGGAGGAGGACGAGCATCTGAAAAGATTTATTTTGAGCCGTCCTGTCATCTTCGTATCCGACCTTGATCACTTTCCGCTCATCCCGTGAATTGTTTAACAACAAAAAGAATGCTTTGAAGCTAGTGAGCATGAAAACCTGTTGGGCTTCCAGTTGCATTTTACGTTTTCAACGTTTATTTCCCCAACCACGTAGATGTAGAACAAGCTCATTTTTCTGGTGTCCTTCGGTTATCAATCATGTGTCTGGAAATGGAAGCGAGGTACACTATGGCTTGGCTGACTTAGTAAGCTACTTCTCGTAAATTTGTTCATGACTACCGGCTAGCTTTTGAGATTATACAGCTGGCACTACTTCCTAATTCTGTTCCGGCCATGATGACTGGTTAACTTTTGAGGTTAACAAATGTACCCCGTCGTTGAAATAGTTGTGTGACATATGATCAGTCCGCGATCAATTTTGATGCTTTCACTGAACCACAATCACCTTCTCGTGCTCTTGTCAAGATCATGGCGACCGATCAGCATCCGAAGTTCTCAATTTGGTACTTCTTGCAACAATTATGGCAACACTTCTCAATCCAGTTTCTTCTTTTCCTGATCTGGCGTTAGCGATAATCGGTTGCTTGGACGGATAAGGATATGTGAGTAAATTTCTATATGATATTTAGCGGGGTTAATCGGAATTAAGTTAGGCCAGCGACTTCGCCTCAACTTTACAAGTTAGGCTTACAACGTCCAACGGTCACACAACATACCTCTAAATATATCGAACTAAACCAGGACTTCAGCTTTTCATTATATCAATATTACATGATGTCGGCCTCGCCGTAAAAGCTCTCTCCAGCCTACTGGGCCCAATCAACCAACGAAAGCACCACAGAGCAACGCACACTAGGCTTAGGAATCGAATGCCTCCTCCCTGCCACATCACCAAAAACAGACGACAAAGACTCAGGCATGTACACCGCCCTCCTCTCCGTCAACCTCCCAGTCTTGCTCCTCGACTGGATCCCAACGGGCGAGGAAGGTCTTTCATACACCAACTACGAAAACAAAGCGGCTGCATACATCGCGGCACACGGCGACATTAGATGGGAACTCAAGGCTGACGGCACCGTTGACCCGAGCATCATGAAAGGGGATTGGGCTGGAACCGAGCTTGTGAGCCCCGTTATGTGCAGGGACACGAATAAGAGGGATGTATACTGGACGCAGGAAATTGCGAAAGCGCTCGCAGTGCTGAATACGAGGGGGATCGATACGTGCCACCCTCAGCGCAGAATAGGGAGTAACGGTTATATCCAGGCCCTGAGGTATACATTATTCACTGCCGGGGAGGAAGAAGAAGAAGTCATGGATACCTCGGAGAAACGGCATCGAGGAACTTGCGCAAGGAGGAAATTACACTACTGATGCTCGGAAATACGGTTCAGGCACTCGCTGGCGCATGGGCTTGGAAACGGGTAATGGCAACCGGTGCATTGAGCGACACCAAGAACCAGCTCCTCGGCTTGGAGTATCGCGTTACTGCGTGCAATCTTACCACTTTATCGATTGCGGATCCGAACCACCATTGGTGGTCTAAGTCTACACTTAAGAGACACCGTAGAATTTCGGCAGCATGATGGGCGATTGGGTGTCAACCGGATGGTGGTGGCCTGGATGGAGTTCGGACTTACGCTTATGGCATTCTGCAACGGCGCAGGCGAGGGATTTATGCAATCTTATATCTTAACGAGCTCAAGCAGAGAGGGCAAGGTGGAAAGAAGAAGTAAATATGGAATTTCATGGAGGACATGGGCGAATATCAAGCCGACAGAATACTGAAGACGTTTATCGAGGCAAAGGAGGAGTGCAGAGTGGCTAGATTAGCACCCCTTGAGTTGGATGAGAGGAAGTGAGAGAGCCAGGGAGATATTTGAGAGGCTTTTTGGCGAGGCACCTATTGAGACAAGAAGCAGACGGTACTAAGCTCTACGATGAAGCAAGAGCGAGATTCGAGGCGACACAAAGGGCACTAATCCTGGCGAGATAACGTGGACGGAGATGAGCATGACCGCAACGGGCGGTACACGTCCAGGAGACGATTATGATGAGATGAAGGATGGTAAAAGCAGATTGTAACATAACTTAATTCATCTAATAACTGTACAAACTAAAGCATGACTTGCGCACCCGCATCCCCACCGATCCGCATGTATGAACGCCCGCCAACAGCACCAAGTATAATCTTTATCTCCATCCATCAACATCATTTTACATCCTCATTGTTGTATTTCTCTGATTCACGCATCGCTTCTTGGCTCTTCTCGAACTCAGTTAGTGCTCTCGGCACTAACATGATCATACGAGCTCTCACTCCCAGTGGTGGCTGGTCCAGTTCCCTCACCCTGGTAACTCTCCCAGTTCTCAAGGATACCCTTAATCTTCGGCGAGTTGGTAAGTCTGTAGACATCCTCAAAGTACTCCTTAGTAAGCTGAAACGGCTTAGCAGTAACGTTAGGGATATACTTTCCAATCAACTTGCTTGGATCAATAGTCGTCTTGTTGATCTTCTTCAACAAGAAAGATCTGAAAGGCTTGACACCACTCCTCAAGAAAGTAGAATGGAAAGGCACATCAATACCCTTCAACGGGATGGTCGCGAAACCACGCTCAAGGTCCAATGGCTTTGGCTTAGCCTCAGTCATCTGGGCACACCCATCCACAATCTCCACAAGATGCTCCTTAACCTCCTCAACCTTCATAGTCTCCAGCAACTTCTGAATATCGATATTCTGCTGCTTGAGGTAGTTGAGGACACCGGTCAAGGTATCCAAAGCGCGGAGGTCACCAGCACAGACGTACTGCATGTTGGCGATGTTGTAATTGACAATCTCGATCAACCATCCGGTCTTCTCAGAGATGCTCTCAACGACGTATTGGAGTGCCTCCTCGTTAAAGGTCTTGCTGATGCGCGATGGGTTGACGGCGCACATGCTGTAGTTGGAGCGGCCTTGGGCGTCGCGCTCGACGGCGACCTGCATGGTGAGACCACGGTAGAAGACGACGGAGACGAGAGACTCGATTGGCATAACCTCGGCCAAGGCAGCAAGGGCGGAGTACTCTCCGAGAGAGTGACCAGCGAAGGAAGAATCGCGCTGGACGAGACCCTTGGAGAGCATGTCCTCGAAGGAAGCCTTCTCCATGAGAGTTAAGGCTGGCTGGGTGAACTGAGTGGCGGACAAGAGACCAGTTGGTGAGCGGTAAGTGTAAGAAGTGGTGGACTCATTGACCTCCTTGAAAATCTTCTCAGACTTGGTGGTTCCATCGGCGTTGACAGTCTCGAAAGTCATGGCCATGTAGTTCTCGCGAATAGCCTTTCCGCGGGCGCCACCGAAGTGAACTGTCAACTCCTTAGGGTTGTTCTTGACAATGTTGGTAATGGCGAAGCCATAGTTGTCCATGAAGTGCTTATCAGCACGATCCCAGACATCCTTGGCGACTGGGCTGGAAGCGTAAAGCTCCATACCCATACCCTGCTCCTGAGATCCTTGTCCAGTGAAGACATAGGAAGTGACTGGCTGCTCAACCTCAGCCTCGCCGAGCAGAACCTTCTCCTCGGTAGCCTTGTTGCTAGCCTCGACCTTGATGATCTTGCGACCAGCAACCATACCGACGTGCTGAAGTCTGACCTCAATCTCGTCGTTTGGCAGAACCATTCCAGTCAAAGAGGCTTGGAACGATCTGACACGACCAACGTGGTTCTCAGCAGCCCAGGTCTCAACAAGAGATCTGACAGCAGCACTGGAGTACATGCCGTGGGTAATGGTGCCCGGAAGAGCGGCGTAGCTGGCAAAGACACGAGAAACGTGGATTGGGTTGTAATCACCAGAGACGCGCGCGTAAGTCTCGTTGGAAGCTGGAGCTCTGAGTTGGAGAGCGTTCTTGCCGTTGAGTGGAATGGCGTTCTCGAAGTTAATTGGCTGCTCGATGGAGGCACCATGTCTCTGAAGGTAGTCAATGACAGGGTTGCCGTGGGAGGAACCAGCGTTGTAGTTCACGGTACCAATCTCGATGATCTCCTTGGTTGGGAGCTCAAGGAGGACCTGGCCCGTGGTCTCAACGTTGCTGTAGACACTCTTACTCTGGAACTTGTAATAGGACTGGAGACGGAAAGTCAAGGTCTGGCCAAGGAGCTCGATATCGCTCTCCTCGAGGTTGAACCACTCCTTAGAGCGGAGGACGGCAACATCCTTGCTGGACTCGAGGTTCAACTGCATTGGAGTCTCAGCCTTGCGCTGGAAGGTGTTCTCGAAATCGGTGTAAGCGCCTCTGTACAAAAACTGAGAGGTGACCTCCATGACTGGCTTGCCATCACGAGTGATCGTGCCGAGAACCTCAACCATCTTACCAGAGTCCTGATTGATGACGGCATTAATTTGAGCAGTGGTCTCGACCTCATCACCCTCCTTCAATGGCTCAGCACCTGGGAGCATGCGGAAGCCGTTGGAAAGATGGACAAGCTTGAGAAGGTCACCATCGATGGTTCTTGGGAAGATTGGCTTGGTGATAGCCTTCCAGCCGACGACAATGGCGAAGTCCATTGGCGCGTAGACCTCCTTGCCTGGGCGAGAGACGAAAGCCTCACCCTTGTTTCCGACAGCGTGAACGAAGTCGTTGATGTCCTCAGCAGTGACCTTAGCCTTTCCACCATCGAACTTGCCAGTGACGGACTCATCAAGGTTGAGTGTCTCATCACCGAACCAAGCGCGCCAGTAGAACTCCTTGATGCGATCATTGCGGTCAGACATGACCTCGTGGATTGGTGCGTAACCAGCTTCTGGCTTGTAAATGAATCTCAATCCAAGGGCGACTGGCTTGCCAAGAGCGGTGGTGTCCTTGATCATGTTGACCAAGATCTCGTTCTTGCCAGACATGCGCACGTCAATAACCTTAACATACTGGCTTGGTCTTGGCTGCTCCTTGACAATGATGACAGTCTTGGAGGGGTTCTTTGGGTTAGAAATCTCAACAAAAAGGCCGCGGACCGGAGCGAAAATGCGCTTCATTGGGTTTGTCTGAAACTTTTGTCCTTGGACGAAGATCTCCGACGTGAAAAGAGCATGTCTCCAAGAGCGCTTTTGACCAGCAAGGAGAGACAACCAAGCTTCGGTAGATGGAAGGACTGCAGATGGAGAGTTGGACAGGCGGTAAGTAACCTTGTCGGAGTCCTCATTGACAGTAAGACCCTCAACATCAGTCTCTGGGTCGACAGTGACGAGCTTGCCACCGAAGTACTCAACAATTGGGATAGTGGAGGGGTCTCCGTGGTAAATGTCCTTGGTCAGGGCTTTGATATGACCGTTGTGGACACCTTCAAGAATCTGCCTGACTGGCTCATCAATGACCTTGGTGTACTTGACGGCGAGTGGTCCCTGAAGAATACAGGTGCGGCCAACATCCTGGTCAATAACAGCCTCAAGGTCCTCAGACTGCCACAAAGAATCCTTCTTGAAGAAGAACTCGAAGCTCTCGTCCAAGACTGGGACGAAAGTGGTTGGCTTCTGCCCGCGACGCTGGCACAAAAGCAGGAAGTGCTGAACATCCTGAGCGGTGATAAGTTGCTCATCGGCCTCCGGGTATGCAGCAAGAATGTCCGTGATGGTAGAGAATGGCTTCTCGAGCTCAGAGTAGCTCTGGAGCTTGGACGCAGAGCCAGTGCCCTTGGTAAAACGCTCCTCCATACGGTAGATGAAGTCACCAACAAGCTTGATGTAAGACTTGTCGATCCAGCGCTTCTCGTGGGTAACGTAAAGGAGGTCGACAAGGCGACGAACAACCTCATCGTAGGTCATATCCTCAAGATCGCAGGTCTCACCCTTGCGGTTACGTCCGAACCAGACCTTGTGGAAGTCATCGTTAAGCATCTTGATGATGTAGGCACGGTTCTTCTTGAGCTCAGCAACACGCTTCTCCTTTGGCAGGGAGAAGATCTTCTGGTCCATCTCGGCCCAGAACTTGACACCACGAGTAGCAAGCTTGTGGATTGGCTCGCCCATCTCAGAGCGAACTGTGATGATGCCACCAGCTGGGCCCTTGTAGGTCTTCTCCCACTCTGCATCGTCGACACCTGGAGCATCAGCAATGGCCTGCTTGGCAGCCCTGGAAGTGTGAGCCTCCTTAGCAGTCATGACACGGGAGCCGAACAAGACACCATCGAACGGCATTGGTGGGTACCCGAAAGCGCCAGACCAGGTACCAGTCATGTACGGATAAGTATCCTCAGCGCCTCCGAAACCAGATCCGGCAACGAGGATAAGGTTCTCACATCTGCGGATCCTGGCGTACATGGCCAAGATTGGCTGATGGAAGTCCTCGAAGGAGTGATGTCCACCACCACGTCCACCAGTCCACTGAAGGATAACTGGGAAAGTTGGATTAGCCTTGGCGATGTTGATCACGGACTGGATGCCGTCAACAGATCCTGGCTTGAAAGAGATGTGCTTGAGACCGAGAGTATCAATGTACTCCTGAGCAACCTCGATCGATGGGACGCCGGCACCAATAGTAAGACCCTCAATCGGGACACCCTTGGCACGGAGCTGTCCGATGAGAGGCACCTGCCACTGCATGGCGCGTGGGTTGACGTAGATCAAGTTGATAGTAATACCACGTCCAGCTGGAATGGCGGTCTCAATCTTCTCCAAAGCGGCGGTCATGGTAGCAGCATCGTAGTAGCCACCACCGGCCAACTCAATTTGGTAGCCAGCATTCATGGTGGCAGCAACAAAGTCCCATGGAACAGTGCATGGAGTCATACCGGCAACCATGACTGGTGGGACACCCAGAAGACGGGACATCTTGGTATCGACGTAAGTCTGCCCGCTAGTAGTCTTGACCAAACGTGGGCCGTGCTCCTTCAGCCAGTTGGCAGCGTACTTCACAGCGTGCTCCTCGTCACGATCGAAAAGCTCTGGCTTGTAGCCAACCTCTGGGACGGTACCCGCAATGGTACCGGCGAGGATAACTCTGACACCAGTTCCATCTTTGTTTCTGCTGGTGAGAACACCAAGACCAGAGATTCCACCTGGACCGAAGTCAAGAACGTGTGTAGCACCTGGGAAAACAGTTGCCTGCTCCCAGTTGACTGGCTCCTGGGTAATAAGGCGGACCAGAGTTGGGACAATGTTTCCATTGATCTCCCTCATATCCTTTCCACTGTTGGTGTCGAAAACAGCAATACCAAGCTCCTTGCTGTTAATGATGACATCCTTTAAGTCGGAATCAAGGTTCTCCGTGGCCTTGCCGAGGTACTTGCTGTGGAATGGCGCGGTAATTGGCAAGAATCTGTTCACGAAGCGCACCTTACGCTCAGTGAATGGGATTCTGGTCTGGTCCAAACCAGTCGGCGCCTTAACCTTGCGCAACTGCAAGTTGAGACCATAAAGAGACAAAGGTGGGCCGGTAACGACCATGTTGCGAGCGCTGTTGACCAAAGAAATGTTGATGTGGCGATCCTCTGGAAGATATTTGTTTGTGGCATCAATGTGCTCCTGAACCTGAGCTCGGGAAAGATCGCGAATGCTCAACATAGGAGTTGGAACACCCTCGCCGTTCTCCTCGGAGTCTTGAAGCACGTTCGGTGCCAACGAAGTGGTTGGGTACGTCTGCTGGGAGCGGGACCCAATCCAGAAAAGAATGGTGATCGACTTAGTGGAGATCTTCTCGAAAGAGTCCCAACTGTCTGTCGCAGCAGTGGCGGCCGCAAGAATGACACCTTGGGAGTGGCCGGTGGCACCGCTGATAGTCTCGCGGAACTGGCCTGGAGTGAGTCCCAGAGATCTGCAAGCAACAGTGTAGTGTGCAAGCTGGACAAGACCGATCAATGGGAAAGAAACTGGCGCCGAAACAAGGTAGTCGATATCTGGAGTCGACTCTGGGTCGTGGAGCCACGACATAACATCCAGTCCCTTGACGTAGAGCTTGTCAACTCTGGAGTCGCGAGAAAGGGTCTGCAACAACTCGGCGGCATTGGTGATCAAATCGCCAACAAAAGTTGGGTAGGTCTGGTATAGCTCACGGAGCTCGTCGAAGTACTCTTCAATGTTTCCCTGTCCGCCGAAAACGTTGTAAATGCTAGCATCGCCCTCGCCTGCTGCGCGCAGTAATGCCGACTCATGTGGCCTAGTTGGCCTGTTGATAGCAGCTCTTGCTGCGTAGTATCCCTTAACAGTCTCCAGTTTCTTCTCGTCGATGCCTGGCAGCGCCGAGGCAATTGCGTGGACATCGTTTCCACGCAAGAAAGCACGCTCGAACTCGTTCAAAGCGAGCTTGAGAACCTCCTCGTAGGATCTCTGTGCATCATCGTCTCCTGCCTCGACCTGTGTCGCGATGAAGTTGAGGTATCTCGACACTAACTCGGTAGCGGAGGATGGCTCGTCATCTTGCGCGAGCTCGTCTGTTGGTTGTGGGAGGGAAGCGAGGAACTCGTCCTTGAGCTGAGCTGCGTGGAAATGGAGGTTGGTGGGTATTAAAAACGAGTGCTCAAGGGAGCCATATGTAAGGGTGAGTGGTCTAAGAGAGGAAGAGGAGCGTGGAGTTGAGACACCTGTCTGAGGGCCGTTTAAAGTCTGGTGATACATGATTGTGTTGGGAGGTATTAAGTCTGTGACTGAGATGCTGTTAGATAAGTGATTTTGGCGATACTCGAGCTGCGGGTTCCTGCCGCCTTCGTTGTAACTTCGCAAAGCTCACCTGATTGTGGGTATTCCAGATTCTCAGTGAAGAGCAGGAATGTCTATATATTTTGCGTACTTGGCAACGCAGCCTCTCTGGTCGCGGATATAGTACTGGCGAAATCCCTGGTTACAATATAATCAAGTATACAAACAAGATGGCCAAATTGAATGTAAACAGAGAGCGCGCTCAGAGAACGAATTGGGTATGTAGAAGGGAGGGAGGAAGATCTCTTGAGGCGCTGGAACTGGAGAAGACAGCGGTGGAAATATTGTTAAGGTGAGGCAACGGAAGCTTCAGTGCGGCCGGCTGGTCGTGGTGGCTTGCATTAACGGCTCAACAAGGTCTCGCCAATTTCATATCGTGCATAAATTAGCGCGCAGATGGGACCCAACGAGTCCCCAGTGTGTCTGTCGGACCAGTTTTGGTAGCGGCCGTGCCAGGGGTCGAGAAGCAAGGGTGAAGAACGGTCGGGGCCCGTGGATTTTTTGAAGGCGATTCGGTGAGCCATTGACCAGTGGAAGACAATGGGAGCTTCACGGCAGGGCTGATTGTAGCTATTTACGGTCTAGCACCACAACAAATTTGGAGTACGGCGACATTCATCCGCCATGCCGTTATCTTTTGTACGATAAGGTACTTGTCGGGAAAAGTTGGGGTACCTTGGGGTTCCGATGAGAAAGCTACTTGGAGACTTACTATTGGTGAGAAGGAGGTGAAGTGAAAGAACTCTTGGTGTTGTAAAGGCTCGATTAGGTTTTGGAAAGCTTGATAAACGGTCAGGAAAGCGAGAGCACCTCGTATTCAAAACCTCGGTGGATCGACGACTTCTAAACCACACAGAACCCACTGACCAAGCGCAAATTTAGAGGGATAATCATGAGAAACACGTTAAAAAAAGCTACAGTATACAGTATATCGCCCCTCCAGGGGCCTTCATGCAGCTCCATCTCGTTTTCTTCCTTTTTGACTCCTGAACATCTAGATGCATCAGGATCTCTGGTCAATTGGCTGAAGATACCGCCACATATGAGGGAACAAAGACATTCAATGCTTCTCTTCCTGTTCTCTCCCCTATACCCCAACCTCCATTACAATGCCACCCCTTAACCCAAAGCCTCCTCCACAAAACGAGCGGCAAGGTTTGCCCCACGGTTGTTGCGGGTTATTCTTGCTGACGTCGGACGGATGGAGGAGACCACTGGAGGGTCGGATGTTACAAATGTGCTTCTAAGCTGCAGACTTTTGTTGTTGGTGTTGTGGGGTAAAGCCTATTCTCTCAACACTCGGACGAAGCAGGAGAGGCGATATCTGACCGTTTCCGATTTCGTCCACCTATATTTAGTGATTTTGCAATAGATGCAGGTACCGAGGCAGCGCGTTGACTAGTTGATTTGGGCAACTAAAGTTCAGAACGATGTCAGCTTGATATATACCAGGAAACTGCAAGATAATGGATTCCTATCCGCAGACGTCCCATTTTATACCTCAGCCTCGGGAGGTACGGAGATGTCTCTGAATTGAGCACAAACGTGGATTCCATGATTTCGTCCTACTCGTCGGCGAACAGGCCAAATACTGAAAAGCCGCCCGGCGGGGTCCAGATACTCGGTACAGGCCATTGACCCCACCTCTTCTTCACAATTGAGGTTTCAGTGATATTAAGTCATGGCTATGCAACGCGATAACAAAAAATCTCTTCTGCCTTTTCTACCCGTCGCCCCAAGCCAAAGAATGCCAATTGTAAGCTGTTATTCGCTGGCTCGGAGGTTTGTACAGCGTTGTCTGAATTTGTGGTGCGGCCGACTGCCGTCTAAAATGGTGAGCGGGAGATACGGTGCCCGAACTCTTGCATTAGCAGGTTGCAAGGGGCGCCAAAACCACAGACGACTGTCCCCTGTCTCGTTCCTCTCGATCCGTGCTAGCGCGGCATCACTGTTGAGCCCGGGAGACCCAACTTTTTGTGATAAGCTCAAAGGGACATCAGCCAGGATAACTCAACCGCCTAGACTTAACCGTAAAGTCTGCGAGAGGCCATTTTCATACTCTCAAGACCCTTCGTTGTCTTCGGATTCTTCACCTCTTTCACATCTTTCACCTCTTAATCATTATACCCGATTTCTGAGTTTCATCTTGATTGTGTGAGGCCAGTTATTTCTTGTACTTTATAACAAAACCGTGGTGAAGAGACATTCCCCGACACGAGCTCGCTTTCGCTTGAGCTCCTATATTCGAACGGACGACCCGGCAATTACGATTGCCCAACAACCATTCTCACGATAATATACTGAAAGGATTCCTTCCTACCTTTACACCTTTCAATCGTCCCAGAACGTAAACACCAAAATTACCATGCGTCCAGAAGTTGAGCAAGAGCTTGCTCACACCCTCCTTGTCGAGCTGTTGGCATACCAGTTCGCCTCTCCAGTCAGATGGATTGAGACACAAGATGTCATCCTCGGCGACATGATGACCGAGAGAATCGTCGAAGTCGGTCCCGCAGATACCCTTGGCGTTATGGCCAAGAGAACAATTGCCGCGAAGTACCAGGCTCACGATGCCGCAAAGTCGATCCAGCGCCAAATTTTGTGCTACAACAAGGACGCCAAGGAGATTTACTACGATGTTGACCCAGTGGAGGATGAGCCAGCACCAGCTGCTGCTGGCGAGACTCCAGCGGCCGCTGCTCCAGCTGCAGGTGCTGCACCAGTCGCCATTGCGCCATCTGAACCAAGTGCTGGTCCAGCTGCCTCTGTTCCAGATGCGCCAGTCGGTGCGCTTGAGATCGTCAGATCTTTGATTGCACAGAAACTGAAGAAGCCATACACTGAGATTCCATTGAGCAAGGCGATTAAGGATCTTGTTGGAGGTGAGTCAAATTTTGTCATTGTTGAAATGCGACGAAAACTGACGAGTTACAGGCAAATCTACCCTTCAAAACGAAATTCTAGGAGACCTGGGCAAGGAGTTCGGATCTACACCAGAGAAGCCAGAGGACATCCCATTAGATGAGCTCGGAGCCTCTATGCAGGCCACTTTCAACGGCCAACTCGGAAAGCAGTCCTCTTCTCTTATCGCCAGATTAATTTCGTCGAAGATGCCAGGAGGTTTCAATATCACATCCGCAAGGAAACACTTGGAGACAAGATGGGGTCTGGGAGCTGGACGCCAGGATGGTGTTCTGCTTTTGGCACTTACTATGGAGCCTCCGGCACGTCTTGGCGCTGAAAATGACGCCAAAGCTTTCCTCGACGATATCTCGAACAAATATGCTGCAAATGCTGGTATCAGCCTTTCTGCACCTGTCGCTGCTGCGGGCGGTGGTGGTGGCGGCGGAATGATGATGGATCCAGCGGCCATTGATGCGTTGACCAAGGATCAGCGCGCTCTCTTCAAGCAGCAGCTTGAGTTGCTCGCCCGCTACTTGAAGATTGACCTGAAGTCCGGCGAGAAGGCACAGGTTGCAACCAAGCAGTCGGAGTCTGCTCTTCAGGCACAGCTCGACTTATGGAACACTGAGCACGGCGATTTCTACGCCTCTGGAATTGAGTCAAGCTTCACCCCACTCAAGGCCAGAGTTTACGATTCTTCCTGGAACTGGGCTCGTCAGGACGCCCTTCTCATGTTTTACGATATTATTTTTGGTCGCCTCAAGGCTGTGGACCGCGAGATTGTGTCTCAGTGCATTCGCATCATGAACCGCTCCAGCCCCACTCTTATTGAGTTCATGCAGTATCACATTGATCACTGCCCAGCTGAGAGAGGCGAGACTTACGAGCTTGCTAAGGAGCTTGGTCAGCAGCTCATTGAGAACTGTAAGGACACTCTCAATGTTGCGCCAGTCTACAAGGACGTCACCATTCCAACTGGTCCACAAACCACTGTTGATGCTCGTGGTAACCTCGACTACAAAGAGATCCCAAGACCAGCGGTTCGCAAGCTGGAGCACTACGTCAAGGAGATGGCTGACGGCGGAAAGATTTCGGAGTACAGCAACCGCACCAAGGTCCAGAACGACCTCGCCAAGATCTACAAGGTCATCAAGGCGCAGTCCGAGATTTCCGGAGATTCTAAGCTCGAGATTGAGACCCTTTACCAGAGCGTCATCAGCTCTTTGGCTATGGCCGAGGGCCAGATCATGCCAAAGGATGGCGAGGTCATGCAGACCACCGGTGGCGATGTTGAGACCATTCCATTCTTGCACTTGAAGAAGAAGACCGAGCACGGATGGGAGTACAGCAAGAAGCTGTCTAACTTGTACATTGACGGTCTTGAGGTTGGTGCCCGTGATGGTATTACCTTTAAGGGCAAGAACGCTCTTATGACTGGTGCTGGTGCTGGCTCCATCGGAGCGGAGGTCCTCCAGGGTCTTATCAGCGGTGGTGCCAAGGTTGTTGTTACCACTTCCAGATTCTCCCGCGAGGTCACCGAGTACTACCAGGCTATGTACGCTCGCTATGGATCTTCCGGCTCCCAGCTTATCGTTGTTCCATTCAACCAGGGCTCTAAGCAGGATGTTGAGGCTCTCGTTGACTACATCTACGATCCAAAGGACGGTCTTGGTTGGGACCTTGACTTCGTCATTCCGTTCGCTGCCATTCCAGAGAATGGTCGCGAGATTGACAGCATTGATTCCAAATCTGAGCTTGCTCACCGTATCATGTTGACCAACCTTCTCCGTCTTCTTGGTGCCGTCAAGAAGCAGAAGGCCGAGCGCGGATACGAGACTCGCCCAGCGCAGGTTGTCCTTCCATTGTCTCCAAACCACGGTACCTTCGGTAACGATGGTCTCTACTCCGAATCCAAGCTGGCTCTTGAGACTCTCTTCAACAGATGGCACTCTGAGAACTGGGGCAACTTCCTCACCATCTGCGGTGCCGTCATTGGATGGACACGTGGTACTGGTCTCATGGGCGGTAACAACATTACTGCAGCTGGTGTCGAGGCTCATGGTGTTCGCACCTTCTCCCAGACCGAGATGGCCTTCAACTTGCTTGGTCTCCTGACCCCATCTGTTGTTGACCTTTGCCAGACTGAGCCAGTCTTTGCTGATCTCAACGGTGGCCTTCAGTTCATTCCAAACTTGAAGGGGGTTATGACTGATCTCCGCAAGGACATCATGGAGACCTCTGAGGTGCGCCGTGCTGTGACCAAGGAGACTGCCATTGAGAACAAGGTTGTCAATGGCGAGCAGTCCGAGTCTCTCTACAAGAAGGTCACCATTGAGCCACGTGCCAACATGAAGTTCGACTTCCCAACTCTTCCAGACTGGAAGAAGGAGATCGAGCCACTCAACGAGAACCTCAAGGGAATGGTTGACCTCGAGAAGGTCGTCGTTGTCACTGGTTTCGCTGAGGTTGGACCATGGGGTAACTCCCGCACCCGCTGGGAGATGGAGGCTTATGGTGAGTTCTCTCTTGAGGGATGTATTGAGATGGCCTGGATTATGGGTCTGATCAAGAACCACAACGGTCCAATCAAGGGCAAGCAGTACTCGGGTTGGGTTGATGCCAAGACTAGTGAGCCAATTGATGATAAGGATGTCAAGCCAAAGTATGAGAAGTACATCCTTGAGCACGCCGGTATCCGCCTCATCGAGCCAGAGATCTTTGAGGGTTACGATCCAAACAAGAAGGAGCTCCTCCAGGAGGTTGTTATTGAGGAAGATCTCCAGCCATTCGAGACTTCCAAGGAGAACGCCATGGAGTTCAAGCTCAAGCATGGCGACAAGGTTGAGATCTTTGAGCTCCCAGAGTCTGGCGAGTACACTGTTCGCTTGATGAAGGGTGCTGCTCTACTCGTTCCAAAGGCCCTCCGCTTCGACAGACTTGTTGCTGGTCAGATCCCACTCGGATGGGACGCCCGCAACTACGGTATTCCAGACGACATTGTCGCACAGGTCAACCCAGTCACTCTGTGGGTTCTTGTCTGTACCGTCGAGTCTCTCTTGGCTTCTGGTATCACTGATCCATACGAGTTCTACAAATACGTCCACATCTCTGAAGTCGGTAACTGTATCGGTTCCGGTCTTGGTGGAGCTACTGCTCTCCGTGGAATGTTCAAGGACCGTTACCTCGACAAGCCAATCCAGAAAGATATCCTTCAGGAGTCTTTCATCAACACCATGTCCGCTTGGGTCAACATGTTGCTCCTTTCTTCGACTGGTCCAATCAAGTCTCCATCTGGTGCTTGTGCTACTGCTGTCGAGTCTCTTGATATCGGTTACGAGACTATTGTCGAGGGCAAGGCTCGTGTCTGCTTCGTCGGTGGTTTCGATGACTTTACTGAGGAGGGCTCTTACGAGTTCGCCAACATGAAGGCCACTTCCAACGCCGTCGATGAGTTCGAGCACGGACGTACTCCGGGTGAGATGTCCCGTCCCGCCACCACTACCCGTAACGGCTTCATGGAGTCCCAGGGTGCTGGCATGCAGCTCATCATGAGCGCCAAGTTGGCCCTCGATATGGGTGTTCCAATCTACGGTATCCTTGGTATGACTGCCACCGCCACCGATAAGATTGGCCGCTCCATTCCAGCTCCAGGACAGGGCGTTCTCACTACTGCTCGCGAGACCAAAGGTGCCTTCCCATCGCCACTCTTGGACATCAAGTACAGACGTCGCCAGATCGAGCTTCGCAAGAAGCAGATCAAGCAGTGGCAGGAGTCTGAGCTCGAGTACCTCTCCGATGAGGTTGCAGCCATGAAGACCCAGAGCGCCGTTTACGCCGCTGAGCGTGCCGCCCACATCAACCGTGAGGCCGCCCGCCAGGAGCGTGATGTCCTTGACCAGCTTGGTAACTCTTTCTGGAAGAAGGATCCATCCATCGCTCCACTCCGTGGTGCCCTCGCCACTTGGGGTCTTACCATTGACGACCTTGATGTCGCTTCCTTCCACGGAACCTCTACCGTTGCCAACGATAAGAACGAGTCCCGCACTCTCTGCCAGCAGATGGAGCACCTCGGCCGCAGCAAGGGTAACGCGATGCTCGGTATCTTCCAAAAGTTCCTCACTGGTCATCCAAAGGGTGCCGCTGGAGGCTGGATGTTGAACGGTGCCTTGCAGTGCTTGAACACCGGTCTGGTGCCAGGTAACCGCAACGCCGACAACATCGACAAGGTCATGGAGGACTTTGACTTCATTGTCTATCCAAGCAAGTCTATTCAGACTGACGGCATTAAGGCTTTCTCAGTCACCTCTTTCGGTTTCGGACAGAAGGGTGCCCAGGCTATTGGTATCCATCCAAAGTATCTCTTCGCTGCTCTTGATGAGGCTACCTACAACACCTACGCTGCTAAGGTCTCTGGTCGCCAGAAGAAGGCTTACAGATACTTCCACAACGGCCTCATCAACAACACTATCTTCGTTGCCAAGACTGATGCTCCATACACGGATGACCAGATGCATGACGTCTTTCTGAACCCTAACGCTCGCGTCTCCGTCGACAAGAAGACCGCCAAGCTTACCTACTCTACCAAGTTCGCGGACGACGCCAAGTCCGTCGCTCAACAAAAGATTTCGAAGACTAAGCAGGTCGTTGAGCAGCTTGCAAAGGGTGCCCAGACCGCGGGAAACAAGGTCGGTGTTGACGTTGAGGATATCTCAGCTATCAACATTGACAACGAGACCTTCCTTGAGCGCAACTTCACTGGTGCCGAGCGCGCGTACTGCGATAAGGCTGCCGACCCACAGTCCAGCTATGCTGGCCGCTGGTCTGCTAAGGAGGCTGTGTTTAAGTCGCTGGGTGTTAAGAGCCAGGGTGGTGGTGCGGAATTGAAGTCTATTGAGATCACTGCGGATGATAAGGGAGCTCCAAGTGTGCAGCTTCATGGTGCTGCGAAGGAGGCGGCGGATAAGGCGGGTGTTAAGGATGTTAGTGTGTCTATCTCGCATTCTGAGAGCCAGGCTATTGCTATTGCGGTTGCGAGCTTCTGAATTGCGCGGCCACCGAAGTTGACGGTTGTGAGTAGGAAGCTGAGGTGGGAGAGTATGGATGGGTTTGTGTTTGCTGGTGCCTGGCAGGAACGCCAAGGCAGAGTTAGTAGGATGAAGGAGATATACGAGAAATAGAGAAGGCAGCGAAGAGATGTATGATGGAGGTAAAATGAGGAAGCGATGCTAGCGATATCATTTGATTTGGAGTTTGGGGGAGATGGCAGGTTTAATGCTAGGATTGTGTTATAGATGGGCCATGTTGGCGATGAGATATATGTAACGATTGCCAAAGCTATACTTGTGTCATATTGCTATGTTTTCCAATCTGCCATGTCTAGATGTATTATTCACCTTCTAAACACCTCTGTGGAAAAACTCTCACAACCAAAAGGAGATCATAGAATACCAGGTGCACCTCAACGGCCAGTTGTCACAGTAACGCCTGCCAAGCGGTGTGGCGACAACATCGCAGTCTCCTCGCCGTCTGACTCCACCACTTCCTCTCCCAATTCCTTGATTAAAACAGCAAAAGTTTGTCCTCACCGCCCTGGGTGAAAAGGTCGTACTGGGGCTCGAACCCAGGATTCAAGTACATCCAAGCAATGATCCTTCTCAGACGAGAGGGACCTTCTCAAAAACTCACGTGCTAACCACTACACTATACAACCGTTTGTGCTATGTGTGTTACGTGGTTCGTGATTAGAATGCTTGAAAGTTAAGCGAAAATGAATATTCCGGTGTTGGGCGAGTGCGGACCCGAGCTCGAGCCCAGCTTCGGGGAGTTCGAATCTTGAGTCCTAGAGCCAGCTCGAGTCCACGAGTCCGTAATAGAAAAGGATGATGCCGTGCGCTCTGAAGCAGTAGATAGCAAGCTGATCACGGTGCAATTTTAGCAATAGTGCTGTAGTTGTACTGGTTAGCACGCCACCATGCTAACAGATATGTGCTCTTACCAGCCCGTGGCTCTTTGAGGTCGCGGTCAATATCACTTTCAGTCACTCTGTGACCTTGAAATGAAAATGCTCATCATCTTAATACTGGTCAGCAGCAGCATTTCCCGCATTCCCAACCGCTTCCTGCTCTTCTTCCCGCTCAACCTGAAGCCAATGTCCCCTCATGTGGTATTTGTTAACACCTCACAAGACCTCCCTCTTGCGTGCTAGATTCTGCGAGTCATACTTCCATGCGGCCAGAACTTCTCAAAATATGGATATTTAGCTGAGGATTTTAAATTGATGAAGTGTATGGTAACAACCGCAAAATCCGTATAGTTCCAAGCACTCCAAGTGTTTGTAGTCAAGCTAACCACTCCTTCGCCCAGCAAAGCTATTTGTATTCAGCTTCTTTGATGCCACGTTGGAAACCCAAGGCTCGCTCAAGGTCTCGTACAAGTGTGCGCCGAGAGATAGTGGGTGTTAAAGGGCTGAGATGGTGGACAAAGTTCTGAAATGAGATGCGCTCTACAAGTGATAAGACAAGTTGTGGGAAGCGAAAAAGGTGAGCACAAGTTCTCAAAATTTGTTGGCTGAGATGGGCGGTTTTTGCTTGGTCTGGAAGTGAAGAAATTTCTTAGAGAGATATTTGAGAGCGCTCCTTTGTGCTTGTTTATTTTTGCGGCTTATGCAATTCGAGGGTGCTTTGTGTTGTACTGCTTCCATAAGTTGCTTGTAGAGTTTCCCTCCAGCAAATGAGTGATATGAACATGTGCAGTTAGACTGCTGGCAGATCAAACAGAGGTGTTGGTGTAGAGGCCGGCTCAGATGGAAGTTGGGATGACTGGTGCTGGGACAAAGGAGGTTTCAGTGGAAGCGATAAAGGTAACTCAGCGTCAAAAGAGTGTAGGAGTTCGTCATAATCAGTGCCGTCGGATGACAACTTTCCTTCAGAATCATTAGCCATAATGAATGATGGTTTGATTGTAGCTAGCAAAGACGGGCGACAGAAGACGAAGGAGAAGAATACCAAAGTTTGGTTGAGCTGGCAGAAAGGCTTGGTTGCTTGTCATTGGTTTGAGTGGTGGACCAATTCCATCATGGCATGGACTAGAGTCAGACTCGAGTCCAACCCAAAAGTCCAGAAAACTGCTCCGATCGGGTCGGACTCGAGTCCGGTGGATCCGTGCCCAACGCTGTTGTTTTCTGTTTATACCGAGTCCAGCGATTTTACCGGTGAGTTCAGTGATGGAAGTATGTGCTTGATCGTTGCTTTTGAGGGGTTGTGGATGTTGTGATGAAGGAAGACAGTGTTGAAGGAAACGAGATGGTGGGAGGCTGGGGGCCGGAGGGTCGAGTCGAGGAAAGGAGGGAAGGAGGGAAGGAGGGAAGGAGGGAAGGAGGGAAGGAGGAAGGGAAGGATTGCACGTCGGAGCGCAAGTTCGCCGCCCAAGCACCATTGACGTCCTCTGGTTATCAAACACCGAAATTGTTTCGACGGGTTGGTGTCGTTTTGGTACATAAGACGACCAGAAATTGACGCTGCTTAGAGAAGTGCTCAAAGTAGGTCGACAAGAACGAGAAGTATACTAAATTGATGCACGCATTGAACGTCTCAGGAGCGGGTGAAGAGTATAGAGAGACTGTTCACATTTATTAAGGTAGGAAACTTCATGGAAGATCATCTATATCCTAGTGACTTCCCGTTTGCCCAATGAAAACGCCAAGCTGCCTGTCTGTCATGTTGAGTGCAATTATCTACTTCTGTGCCTTCTTCCTCTGCCTCTTCACCTTTTGCTTCTCGATCTCCTTCTTGGCGTGCTCACACTGACTTCTCTCCTCAGCAGTACCCTTCAGCAATCCGTTTGTTCTCGCCATGTGCTTCAAGCAAGCTTTACCCGGAGCTATATGGTTGAAGATTCCCCTGGCACTTGGCAACAGAGACATAATCTCCGCCATTGTCATCTCGGCCATGGGCGGAGGTTCCGACTTTGCCTGTTCGGTCATCGAGCTCTTGACTTTACTCTTCTTCTCTCTTAACTTTGCCACTAGTGCTTCCTTTATCTCAAGAACTTTCTCGGCACTGGCAGCCTCCAGGGCCTCTTCGAAGTAAGCGATATTCTGAACGTTGGCCTTGGCGCGATCCAAGCGCGCATTGCTGTGTGCGAGTTGGTTCTCGAGGTTGTACGTCGTAAGGGCACTCTGAAGGAGGTTCTTGGCAATCTTGTCCACTGCCCAATAATGCTTCTTCCAGTAGCTGCATTGCTCCCAAGAAGTGCAGTGCGTTGGGCATTGATTGCAATCTCTGCCGGCGAAGAAGTGGTGGAGCCAACGATTGTGAGCAATATCTGACGTGGCCTTAGCCTTGTAGGCGTCCCGGAGCCACTCGGGAATCCTGTTGATGGGGTAAATGCTGACGAGTACTTTCTTGCCAGGCTTGATGTGTTTGTATGGATGGTTCTCCCAGGTGTAGTGATGGCAGTTGTGCTTGATTTGCAGTTGGTAGGTCAGCTCGCATATTGCAGACTCATCGGCAGGCTGGAGCATCTCCTCGATACCTTCTGTGGTCGTTGGAAAGTATTTGAACTCCCACGCGATGCTTCTCTTTCTTCCCATATCAGGAACCGGCTTGAGCCACTCGTCGACAAGATGGTCCATGCAGAGGTAGACTCCTATCGGAAACCAGTGTAGATCACGGTCCTTGAGAAAGTTTTTGAACCCAGGATAAATCTGCAAGGTATGTTAGGCAAACATAATCTGAATTAGCAATGGCGATACTAACCTCCTCCATGACATCCCATTGCTCATCAGTTCCAATCAATCTTTGAATGGTGTCGTCCCACACCAACCCCATCTTCTCATGCGTCAATGTGGTGTACATATAAACAACGTCCTTCATCATGGATTGAATCCTGGTGAAGATGACGATACACTCAAGTAAATTCGACCCTGCGAAGCACGATGGGCCGATCTTGTCCTCGAACTTCTTCTTTAACTCGGCAGTGACAGGTTTCTGGCCCAAATAATTGCCGTAAGTGTCGACCACGGTCCAAGCATAATAGTCCATGAACGGTCTATCAAGCCAGACCTTGATCGCATCCAAATTGTGAGCGCTCCTCTTGAAACAGCCTTTGATCAAGTCGATATCGTCGGCGACCTCGATACAGCGCTTGCGGACGTTCCACCTTAGGCCATCAGTGAAGGTGCCCTGGTGAGTCTGGGTCCAGATGTCCTTGAAGATCTTAAAGAGGGTATACATTTGCTGCATCTTATAACACGCTTGTCTGAGCTCCAGAAACCCGAATTCCACCGGCTCGGTTAGGGGGAGGTCTGGGTCAGGCATGACGGCACCAAGTTCTACCATCCACTCCTGGATCTTCTTCTCCATCTGCTGAGGAGTTCTTTTCAGAGACGCATTCTGGGCACCTGAGCTTGATGGAGCAGGCTGGGCGGCGCTCGCGCTGGACGTCGCTTTATCGGACATCGTTTGCTGAGTCTGGGTTGCAGCGTCGGGCATTGTTGGGGTTGGTGGATTGTTACGCGCGACCATGTGAGCGGTTGCGCGCTCAACAAAGCTGCGGAGTGAGGTAAAGTCTGTTGGATTAGGCACCATGGTGGATGTGTCTCTAGCGCATATCATGATGTTTAGAGTGTAGTTGTCCGAGGTTTACCCGGTCAACTAAACAAGAGGGAACAACCACTTGCTTCCTGGCCTGAAGCACGCCGACGGATACGTTGTTTTGGGCAATAAACATAAACAGTCACCAGGTCGATGGAGCCGTAGCTTGGCAACGGAATCGCGCACATTCATCTGCGTGGGCTTCAACTCAGCCGTGGTTTTTTCTTTCATTTGTCATTGCGCTTAGTTGGCCTGGCAACGGGATAGGGGCTCTGTTACATAGTTCATCTTGAATGTATAATTTTCTCAATGGCTTCCGGCGTTTCACGACACGACGCTTGTTCTTGTTCATTGCGACGCATAACTTTCAGGGACTTGCATCCTGTCGACATGTCGCGCAAACCACCAGCAAAGATGCCAGAGCTTGACAGCGAGCATAGCCTTGACTCGTCCCAAGATTGGCTGGTAAACCAACTCCACAATCTTGTCAGATAGTGCCAACAGTTATGAAGCTCCAACGATATGATTGACATTATCCTAGGAGAGCAGGAGCATTGCTTCAAACACCACAAGTTCATCCTGCTGAGACACTCTGACTTCTTTAGAAGATGTCTTCAAGCTCAAACGATTGAGGGAATGGACGCCGTTGTCAAGCTTGATCGGTTCGAGCCAGTGTTTTTCTCATTTGGCCTTGAGTTGAGGTACACCAAAGCTATCGGAGACCACAAGCGCCGGAGTTTGTTCACGTGCAGCAGCTGCGGAAATGGGAATATTGAGAAAGTCGTTAAGGATGAGGCTCTTCCCACCATGATTGGCTGCGAGCACACTTTTTGCCATCCTTGGTGGACCTCTGCGACTCTCCCGCATCTCTTTGAGGATGCCTTGTTAGTGGATCAAATATGGTGTGCCGTACCTCCGAAATATCCGGTGTGTTCTTTGCAAGTTTGTCAAAGATGTTGCCTCCGCCAGGGTAGAAACAACACCGGTATTGATCCCATAAAAAGGCAAACTAGACGTCGCCAAGTCGCTACGCTTCTCCCGCCCAGAGACATACCCTCAGGTCTACCTGATTGCCGACGACCTTATAATCCCGCCACTCTAGAATCATGTAATGGAAGGCTTGTACTACGACAACCTGGATCAAGACCAGTGGGACATCCCTTTGGTACTGCAGAAAACCACTGGTTCAGCATAATGCCACAGGATTCCTCAATCTGCAAGTGGACTATTGAGGCACTCGCATGCAATGCTGAGATCAAAAAACGTACTTGAATGGCGACAGGAAATATCTCAAGGATTTTTTACGTAATGATGGTTGTTGAGTTGTGGAAGCAGCATGACAAGAACGACTTTCATGGTTACAGCAAGAATACCTGCCGTTATCAGGTGGACGAGAAGCTCTTGAAGTAACGCAAGTAATGAACCCCCTTTGACCCCACAACACAAGTGCCAACTTAGGTCCTAGATACAGTGCACAAAGGCGCATGCATTCCAAAACTGTGATCCTGCAAGCAAGACACAACTTAAAATTGAAGGCTGCTATGCCTGGGCGTGCACGGATTTGCCTTGGGCGCTGAAGAGTCAAGAATGCACGCCGGGTCGCAAATTGCAAAGATATAAGCACTGTCTGTCACAAGAGGCATGGTATTGGCATAATCGCGTAACAGTCACTTGCACAAAGAAGATAGCTTACAGAATAACATTTGCAAATGATAAGCGAAAGGTCCGCAAATTTGTGATATTGAGAAGCGGCATTTGCTAGCTAATTGCATCCGTCATTCTCCCAAAACACATGATTGGTGTCTTCAATACTCTTTCCGGTCTGAACTGCATATACTTGCGCCTGCAAGCCTATTTAGCCCTCTGAGCATTTTGCCTCTTATATGGTACCCATTGTGCGTTGTCGTAATCAAATCGTGGTATATGAGCAAATCTGCGAGGCAACAGCCAAAACATCTCGTTCGTCCTTAGTGTATGCCTCCTATCTCCTCGCTCTCTTCGTCTCATTATTCTTCAACTCATATCTCTTCAGGCATACTGGAGCTTCTTCTATACCATCCTCCACCTATTCCACCTATTCCACGACCCGACCTTCTCAGGCATGATTTATAAGGATGGTTTGCCTGGCGGCGGAACAAAACGACATACCTGGACGGAAGACTGGCTCGGGTTGCCCATTGTAACGAACTGGGTGGCGGAGTCCACGGTGGTGCGTATAAACTGTCCCTCCAGCACGACTTCCAGGCGTTAAGGATCACGGACTTGGATGTGCATGACTTGACAAAGGCTGAGGCTGGGTGGGAGAAGGCATAGGCTGCTGTTGCGAGGCTGACGATTAGGGAGCAAGTTGTTGAGGAGCAGGAGATGGTGACATTGCGGATTGGGTGGGATATGGTGGTGATGGTGGTGCCCGAGTCTGAGTTGTGAAAGGACCTTGGAATGCTGATGGCGGCGGCCGGCTAGGCGACTTGACACCTATAGAGAAGGATGGAGCAAGGTGCCATTTTTCGTCGTCGTCGTCAATTTTGATTGCGTCTTGGACCGAGGCTCCCACATTATTCTCCAAACTCTCTCGTCCTGAGCACGTGGGTTTCTAACAGCCGTTGAAAGTGCAGCCCCAAGAGATCCGATCGCTTCCAAGTTCCCACTCACAAGAGTGTCGTTGACCAGCATCTGTTGATGACGGGTAATTGCTGCGAGCCGTTTGATCGCTTTGCCGCTCGCTTTGTACCGGATCACAAGGCGCAGTTGTTCTTCGGTGATACAATCCCTCCCCATGTCAGCAATCGTTTAACTTGCACGAGGGAATCAGGGGCTCACCAATGGCACTTCATTTGACCTGCCTGACTCTTGAAGCGGACCCTCAAAGTCACATCCTTCTTGTCGAATTTATCACCGCAGTCAGGGTCTTTGCAGTGGTCATTTATGCTGTTGTTGGTTGCATAGCCTAACGCTGTTAGCACATCAAACATACCAACTCACACCAAAACAAGAGAAAGCATACCGACGTAGACCAGGGAGTACCAGGCAGAAGGAACTCTTGGTCTAGCATTGGCCGTGGCCGTGGCCGCTCCAAGCGGGCTCCTTGGTATTCCTCTGGCCGGAGCACCTCCATTTGGTGGTAATGGCAGGATATTTTTTCCCTGGTCGCAGCCGAGGGCATTGCAGTCGGGGTCCTACATGTGTCAACAGCTTGTCTTGAGGACCGTGGCTTGAGTGCATACCCCTCTCCAGTCATCATCGGCAATATTCCCCGTTTCGATAGCAACTCTGACTTTGGCCTTGTCATCCGGGGCCATGAACTTTTACAAGTCCAGCTTCGCAAGGTGGCTGGCATCATTCGATCCATCGATACCTAGTTGGGTGAGGGGTTTGCTGCATAATGTCGCCTGTCGCGCATCTCTCACCAAAATCATTAGTACGGGATCCAGCCGATTGTCAAGGTTAAAATGACCTGAAGAGATACCTACCAATGGTAATGCCAGTACTCCGCTTGTCCTTTTCTGTGTATCGTCGGTGCTCCAAGGTGTAGCTCCCCAGATTCGATGATATTGTTTACTCCTCTATAACAGCAAATGCCGTGACATTTTACCAGTGAGTTGGGAGAGACCTCTGAGGGTGTGATTTGCTTGGTTCGTCAAATTATGACTGAGGAACCTCCGAGGGCGCTTGCTCGAGTACATCCTCCCAATGCGGAATCCTTGTGGTGCGCTCATGGCACTGGAAGCTGTCGCGAGTCACACGGCTCGCTCTTTTGGTTGAATTTATCAGTGGTAGAATTCTGAGAAAGAAGGTATGTGATTAAATGGATATACCGCCGTTGCGCAAAGGTCGTCGATTTAGGACGTAAGAGATATTGTGCGCAAAGCACATGACGGGCTTTGGCATTTTAGACGCGACGAGCTCATTGCTGCATGATCAGGGGTCCTGAGGTCAGGACGGCGATGGTTTCCTCATTGGGAATTGCGATTTGGCAACACCACAAAGCTGCGATATATTCTCAGAGGCAGCGACAGCTTGCCTATCAAGTCAACTCTAAGAGTTTTTCTGTTAGCGTATCAACTCGCATATTAGGCACACAGTCGCTGATGGCGAGAGTAAAGTCAAGCAAACGATCGATCACGTGGCTCAGATCATCTTGTCAAGGTAAGCTCGCGACCTACATTCTCTCACTCAACTACTCTCTCATTCTTAAACACTAGGGCTGGATTGAGGTTGCGGTTGCCACAGGCTCCCAACCCCTCTCCTCGAACCCTTTATATATCACCTTCCTCCACGTCAATCATAAAAGGTACCACTCTAGCTCACCCACAAACCTAAGAACGTAGTGGTTTCGTGCTATGCTTCTGTCATAGGCTGCCTGGCCATGGGTCCAACTCCCATGGAAAGTACCAGGGCCCATCTCGTCCGATTAGTGGTTGACCTTTTTCCTTTTTTGGGTTGCGCTCGCTTAGCCGGGGTAGCGAACAATGGTGAAGAGCGTTCTCGCTCACTGGCACCCACTCAATGTAGCAAACTAAGTTGTCATATATAGATGGGAGAGCTGCCATCTAAAGAGACTCTGGCAGCCCCCAAGCTTTTTATTCGGAAGCCTTGTGTTTAATGAGGTTGTAAATTAGATCAAATTGTAGCTGCACATAACTCGTCCCAGACTCAACAAACCCATACCAATCTCTTTTTTTTCTCTCTCAGATTTTACAGAGGTCATAGCAGCGACCATTGAATGCGACATTTCACTTTTGGCGCTCTAGTGCTTCGATGCTCGTAGTTTCGTAGTTGATGTTCTGGGAATTCACCATGTCACTGCCAGCAACAGACAGAGCAAAACACCAGCAAATTTCCTTACAAATAACAGCTACCTTCATATCTTCACAGCCTAAACCAATTTTCCCCGACGCTCAAGATTAACATATCTTCCACTACTTCTTCTCACGACACTCCAAGTGCAACTGCACCAAACCTTGTCTCTACTCAGCCACCTGCCCCTGGTCAGCCTACCGACAACCGGCCAGAATTTAACGGGGAAATTCCTGCTCGCGGTCCTGACAGCTTTATCAGGGAAATGTACTTCCCCAGAACCGCTGACGGACACCTAGGATCCTTAACCTACTCTTCCCACACCCGCAGCCATGGCGGTGCCGAGATGGACGACATCGAGCTAGGCCATCCACGCAACAGCACCTATGCCACTGACCCTGCCCGTGCTAGCGAGTGTGGAATGCCGCATACCGGTGGTCAGAGCATTTGATGGGGTACATGCTCCCTGCCACAAACGCACCGACTATGTCAGCCAGGGATCTTGAGACCGGATGGAGGACATTGGACGAAAAGGTTAACGCCGGCAGCAGAGGCAGCATCAGGGGCGGAGAAAGTTCCAGCAGGTGGTGTTTCTGGCTGTGCGGAAACATTTGCAAGAGCATTTCTAACTGCCACGACTAGTCAGTCAAGCTTTGCAACATTCGGATCTGAGGGCGGAGGTGATGGTGAAGGTCAGAGGACTGGTGGCGGAGACGGATTCGTGAAGTTACTAGTGTGCCGGCCGACAAATGGGCATGCAGGGTGGCTGAGAGGTGCTTAAGATGTGATTGCGAGATTTTTTGGTCAAGGAGTTACTGTATTTTTGTGTTTCGGCCGGGAGATGTTACACGTAGAAATTCTTAGTGCAGATGCTGAATCGCCATGCGAGGCAGATATTTGAATACAAATCTTATTGTTAATCTACTATCATCCATGCACTTCTTTCTGTGTTCATAAATTCATAAACTAACGCCAGATGCGCCATGCAACCCTGATTTACCATGCCAAATGCCCAAGTTTCCCTCATCACCATGCCCTTCTCAATCTCCTGTCATCATTACCGCCATCATCCCCCAACCTAATATCTCCCAGCACCCCTCGCCCTCCCAGTCATCTGTACCATCTCCGCAATACTCCCGGCCCCAGCATACCCTTCCATACCCCCACCGAGCGAAGCGAGGTCACCCATCCCTTCATCCCCACCGAACGAAGCGACGCCACCCAACTCCCCCTCCTTCCCCCTCTCATTCAAAAGTGTCGCAAACTTCCTTCCCACTTCCCTCGTCCCCTTAACACTCTCCGTCATTCCACCCAGCAGTTCCACAAGCTTTACATCATTCTCCTGCTCAGCCAGTTCCTTTTCGAAGATGTTTATGTCTGTGATACCTCCCTTTGCCCAGTTAGTGCTCGATGGCACCAATAGAGGAAGACGTGCAAGGAGGGCGGAGATGGCGCGGAGGATCTCGGGACTGCGGGTATCGGAAGGAGAGGATTGGCTCTCGTACTCCTCGAGATATGCTTTGATCAACCGCACCCGGCTCTGCAACATGCGTACAGCATTCGCTTTAGCCGTTAGACTAGTAATCATTTCTTTATCCGCTTCGGACAACACATCCTCGATGTCGACCTCCTTCTCCTTCTTCTCGCACTCATTCGCCTGCGAGTTGGCCTCCTTGCTTTCCTTGTCACCATCTCTCTTCTTTCCCTTCCCCACAACCTCCGCCAACGCCGTCTCCGTAGAGTTGAGTGAGATGGCGGTAGCGGGCGCCGACCCAGCTGCCACGTGCGCAACTGCTATTCTCTCTGCCTCGGAGCTATCAATCGTATACGACAACGTGTGGAAGTGTGGCGAACCTGCCGAGCTCTGTGCTTGCGCTCCGGTTGGCGCCTCCGCATCCGTCATCTCGACATCCGCCCCCTTATCACCAGATGTCGTGGTGAGATGGGTAGAGTCGCTGCAAGCCTCATACACACTGACAGGTAAGGAGCCGGAAGACGAATGTGACATCGCATTTTGTGGATGGAAGCCAAGGAGGAGTTGCTTGTCTGAAGACGAGGATTGAAAGGAAGAGAAGAGAGTGCTGTGGTAGGATGTCGGGCCAGTTGAGGAGACAAGAGTGTAGATGCCGATGAAGTCGAGGGGTGGTTCTTTGTGTACCAGTTTCACTATTTGTTGTTAGCTTGCTCGTCGCAATGAAGTAACATAAGAATCGAGGGAGCGCCTCCGAGGATGAGAGATGTAGAAGAAAGTGGGATACGCACTATTCTCAACCCTCTCCGCAAACCAGCTCATATCCACCTCGCCATTCGTCGTCTTAACCTCAAACGCCTGTTCGATCTCAACCCTCCCACCGATGTGTTGTCCAAGCAGCGCACCAATGAGCGGCCATGTATAACCTCTCAGTGTGTGGCGAGTGATATAATCCGAGATCGTGAGGATGACAAGAGGATGTAAAGCGACCTTCAAGCCTGACGTTGACTTTGTGGTGCTGAGAAGGGTTGGAAGGTCGTTCGACGCCATCGTGAAGCTTCGCGAACGTGTCTGAAGTTGAGGTGTCTCTTATAGTTGTGCCCAGCTTCAGACGAATTTGCAGGGTCGCGGAAGGCGAAGAGGTTGAGTTGCGTTAATGTGTTGTTGTTTGCAGATGAGTACCTTGTGGGATCTGGATGGTAGCCTTGCGGGTGGGATGTGGTTGTAGGGGTGTCGTGCCAAGTGCGCTTGGATGGGCTAGGCTAGATCAGACAGCTGCCAGAACCTCTCTTTCCGGGGGGTTTCATGCTAAGCTCGAGATTACAGCTGGTTTTTTAAGCTTTCTCATTTCCTACACAATATTGGTTGAAGTGTTGGGACTTTTCGGTTTCATCTTTCGTATGGCCTTCTCTGGGTAACTGGAATTTTCATGAAGGCAACTTTTGGCTTCCATTGAGAGCTGCCACGCACAAAAATTTATGAACTTTACAGAATTTGTTACAGGAAAGGCAAACTTTGTGGTTTATATGGACGCAGAATGGTTACATAAGTATCACGTTGTATCGACGACCATTGGTATGAAATTTATTGCTAAGATGAGGGCTGCTGTGCCGAATTCGGCATGAAAAGCCTGCTCTGCGCGGCCAAGATATAAGCCAGTGTGTTTAGCCAACAAGCCAAGCTGGCTCTCTGCTTAGACCCCTCTATCCTACCTATCATCAATGCACCTGAACGCCAGATATCGTATTCCCAAATGTTCACATCTCGCTCTCTTACTCTCTCTCTTGTTCGCTTCCTCTAATAACGACCGCCATCATAAACATCAACCGGCGTGCCGAGTCTAGTACGACCTCCAGCGACCGGCATGCCATTTGGGTCACCACCCGCATCAACATCAGCCCTTGGTCCTCTTCCCCCCCTATCCCTAGGTGGTCCAGCATCATCCGGACGCCATCTATCACCGTCCCTCATTGGCGGCAATCCACGTCTACCACCACCACCGCCACCACCACCTCCACCTCCCAATCTACCATAGCTAGGCGGTGGCGGACCACGAGCACCATCTCTGCTATCCCAAGGACCATCGCGGTAATCCCTGTACACCGGCCCATCTCTCTCTCTCCCTCCATCTCTGCCACCATAGCGATCTCCTCCATACCTGTCCCTCGAGCGATTGCGGCGGCCGCGTCCTCTTGGCAGCCTACCACCTCCGGTGACATCTGGTGGTAGTGGCATGCGGCGGACGCCTGCTGGTTTTCTGACTCCCTCGAATACCTCAACGCCACGGTCGACGAGAGTTTCGCGATCAAAAGTGTAGCGATGCTTCTCACTGCTTGCCCTCGATGGGTCTGTCTCGGCGTCTGGAGAGTATAGAGATTGGAGATGTGCGAGGCGTGTCTCAACAACTGGCTTAGCGACAGGAACGAATTGAAGCGATGGCGTGGTCAAAGTGTAAGTCGATGATTGTGAGTCGCGAGGTCCTGGGTCCATGCCGCCACGACCACCATACATGCCTCCGCGTGGCCCGGTTGGTACGCCGCCACCAATAGGCATATCATTTACACCAGACATCGGCATTCCCCTCCCACCCATCCCCATACCACCCATCATCCTATCCGCTCTCGGTCCCCTCGGAGCCTCCCTTCCACCCCCCGGACCCCTGGGGATCTGTTGCGCCGGAACAGCAACAGCCTCCTGCAACGCAGCAACAAGCTCACCATCGCCATTCGGCTCATAAACCACCTCCCACTTCCTCCGCTCCCGCTTCGCCTGGCTCTCCTTCTCAATATCAATCCACTCCCTCACGTTGGTGTCCGGGATAAAATCAGCCCACAACTCCTTTCTATTCTTCTCTCCCTCTGGCCAAACTCTGCCATGGATCTCGGACCTCACTCTGCTGGCGGCTTTAACGTCCACAAACTCGATAAAGGAGTGTGTGCAGAGACCGTCGAGGAAGAAGTTGACTATCAAATCTGGGTTGGGCGATTGGCCTGGCGCCGAGGCGAGGGTGGTGACGTGGTCTTGGAGGTCGTGCTTGTTTAGCGGACGCTGGAAGTCGCGGATGTAGAGGGCCGAAGTAGCTGGATGGATGGCAGGAGAAACTGTGCGGCCATCATCTCTTGATTGACGGCGGACCGGGGAACGTTCGCGATAGCTGTTTATTGGAGATCTTTGTGGGGAACGGGAGCGTGTGCGTTCGCGTTTTGGGGAGCGGGATCTTGAGCGATCATCGTATTGCGCAGGAGTGGCATCGTCCATCTTGTGGTCTTCTGGGGATCTTGTCTCCTGCTCAACGTCGCCCATAACAATATCCTCTGCCGGTGGCGCCGGGAGACTCCCTGCAGCTTGCTCAACAAAAACATCCTCCTTCGCGGTATCAACAATCGTTAGCCCATCCTTTACACCACCCTCCGCAGCAACCTCAACCTTATATTCATTCACTGCTGCGGTATCAACATTGTTATGCTCCTGCACCCACTTCGCATCATCCTGCGTAGTCTCTACAACTCCATCCGAATCTGCCTTTGTATCCTCACCCAGTTTCTGGCGCTTAGCCGCATCATTCGGATATGCAGGTGGCGGCGAGCAGCTGCGGCGCTTGCGCTTCTCGATGTCTGCGGTCAGCTCGCGCGCGTCGACCTTGGCGAGTTCTGGGATTGCGGCTTCTGCTGCAGCCTCATCAATTACGGGCGGAACCTCTGCCTTTGCTGCCTCCTCGTTTTGCTTGATTTCCTCTGGCGCTGGCGCGTTGGTTGCTTCCGGTGCAGGCTCTGAAATCGTCTCGGCTGGCTCAATTGATGGGGTTTGGACTACATCTGCGGCAGTAACTGGCGCTGGCGCGTTGGTTGCTTCCGGTGCAGGCTCTGAAATCGTCTCGGCTGGCTCAATTGATGGGGTTGGGACTACATCTGCGGCAGTAACTGGCGCATCATCCAGCACAGCGGCGGCGTCGTCCTCGTCGGCCGTTGGCGCATCCTCAGCCTTTGCTAAGTCTGGCGCATGATCGTCATCTGACTTCAGGGTAGCCATCGCATCATCCTCGTCCAATCTCGCCACAAGATCAGCCTTCAAGCCCGTCGTCGGAAGGTCTCTCTCCTTGAGCTCGGCCTTGAGCTCAAAAACTTTGAGCTGGTTCCAATTCGACATTGTGGTGTTTAGACCATATGAAGTCGTACGTATACTCGAAAGTATGTTGGTAAGTTATGTAGAATATCGCGTTGGGTTTGTGGCAATAACAATGTCCCGTTTGTCAAAGGATGTGGTGTTTTGGTGTTGTTCCACCGAGTGACAGCTTCTTAGTTATTTCTCAGTCGCGCTTCAGGAATGACGCGCAGGGCAAGGAGCTGCCAGAGTGCACGGATCTGGGGGCTACAGCATCACGTGTGGTGTGTATAGTGACGTAGTGCTGTCGCCGTGCTTGCGTGCTCTTAGGCCAGAAGGCGATGATAGTGAATAAAATTTTGTAAGTTTCGGCCTTGTTGTTCATGCTTGTGTATTTCTGTATTGGATTTCTCAATTATAATTATGGTGTTATGGGTAGGATTTGTGAATAGTTTCCGAACGGTCCCATGCACAACCTCCAGCCAACTGCCTTAAAACACATCGAAAATCCTCAGAGAATAAGAATACCAAGAAATGAGACTAGTAACGCAGCAGAAATTTGTCTGTGCGCATTGCTCTCCTTGTAGAACGATTTTCTAAAGACAGCGCTCATGCATTCTTTACAACGATCCCAAAGGATCCTCCGGCTAGATTTCTATACGCCACTGTAAGATGGATTAATAGACTCGCGTGCATAAACAAGGTTATCTGTGTTGATTTCTATCCTACAGTTTATAGTGCTACACGCTCGCATGCTTCGAAGCTCATGATATACCTCTACTTGCCTCATTTACAAAGCACCGAGTTCCTTGAGCTTAGCGATCATGCCATCAACACCCTCAACTTTTCCACCACCCTGTCTGACCGGCGGCTCAGTGACCTTCAGAGTCTTCAGCCTCTTGGAAGCATCAACACCATAATCCTCCAACTTCTTCTTCTCCAGCTTCTTCTTCTTCGCCTTCATAATATTCGGCAGAGATGCGTACCTCGGCTCGTTTAACCTAAGATCAGTAGTGATGATCAAAGGCAACTTAGCCCTCACAGTCTCGGCACCACCATCCACCTCCCTCGTAACCTTCACCATGTCGTTACCCTCGAATTCGACCTTGGAAGCCTGAGTCGCTTGCGACCAACCCAACAACCCAGCAAGCATCTGTCCTGTCTGATTCGCATCATCATCAATACTCTGCTTGCCCAGGAACACCAAATTCCTCTTCTCATTCTCCACCACCTTCTTCAGCAGCTTCGCGACCGTAAGCGGCTCCAGCTCCTCCCCATCCTTAATCTCTACATGAATACTTCTATCCGCACCCATAGCCATGGCGGTGCGCAGGGTGTCTTGGGCCTTTGGTGGCCCGGCGGTGAAGGCGAGGATGTCTTCGACGGCTGGGGCCTGGGAGCCGCCGGACTTCTTTTCGCGGATGCGGACGGATTCTTCGATGGAGAGCTCATCGAAGGGGTTCATACTGTGCTTTACGCCGGTGGTTTCGACAGCTGTTTGGGCTTTGTTTACGCGGGGCTTGACCTGGAAGGGTATCCCAGTTAGTCATTGCATGGGAAGTTATTATAATGGGGAAATGTAGACATGACACCTTGATGTCCTGCTCCATTCCGCCGAGTCATCTCGCATCCAAACCTCACCACTTTATCAAGCATCGAGAAAACTCACGGCATAGTCAATAACCCTCTTAACAGGGACGAGAATTCTGAGGGCGGACATGATGGCTACGGAGTTGTGGTATTGATCAATGGAGGAGGAGAGGGACGAAATGCGCGATTTGGAAAGCTGGACGTCAATGGGCTATCTTGGACCGGGCTCGGGTGTAGCGTTGGGCTCGGCTTAATCTTCCCCAGCTTTTGCGGCGATAACCGCGCGACTTGCATTGACAGTATTGTCACGTGAAAATGCTTGTTTTTGGAGTTGCGAAACACGTGAACAGTAACTACAGTACAATTGTGAACAGCGATATTTAAATGTTAGCTTCTTTTTAGCGGATATTGTGCATACCTGGCCACATAGTACGCAATCCAAGGGCCGGATCCTCCACCGTTCGTATTTACATCACCAGCATAGTAAACACTCAAATCGTACCTTCCTCCAACCACACCTCGAGACTGAGCATTTTACCACAACTTCTCATCCAAAACACCTCACACTCATTAAGTAAACAAAATGCCCTCTGCAGCCCGTCTAAGCACTAACGATATTCAGGATATTCAGCCATACCAACACCTCATCTCCTACTACCACCGACATCCCTTCCCCAATCACAGCCATGGACCGCCGAGAAACCGCCCACGGTGATGCCGCCATGGCAGCCATCACCAACCGCTTGGCAGACCCGAACGCTCTAGAAAATATAGACCGGATACAAGCTCCTGGTCTGGGTAGAGTCAATCGTGAAATAGCATTCTTTTCTGCGGCAAGGACGTTATTATACGCGAGTAATACAATGAGATTGCCATTGGATATGGCTGCTACTGCAGTTGTGGTGTTGCAGAGATATTGGTTGGTTAGGGGGGTGAGGGAGGATGGGATAGAAGTACGTAATCTGACCTTTCTGCTTTGACAATTTTAGAGTTCAGAGAGCACCTCAATCCCCGCCGACAGGGGACGAACTGCTTGCCTGTGGACTAAGGTGTTTTGCTAACACAACCCAGCTCCTCAGCGCGGCCATCCTATACACACTGTCCAAAACCATGCCGAGCAAGGGCAACACCATGCCACTAGATACTCGACAGCTTCATTCGACTCTTCACCTCTTAAGCACCTACCCCCACCTCCCCCAAACCAACACCTCCTGGCAAACCACAACCGCCATCGGTGAATTCTTTCACGCCTTGCAAACCCTCGAACACAAGATCTCTTCTACGCTTGGGTTTGACTTTGCTGTCAACCTGCCTCATTCATTAGGTACTTATAACGCCCTATCCTTTTTCCTCCCCTTTTTAAGCCTATCCTGGGTGCGAGGATATTGCTAATTAGACCAGTTCACTCCTACCTCAAGATATTGGGTTTCTTTCAAGGATGTAAGGAATATGACTTAGCTACCAGCAAGCGTATGGAACTAGGTGCTTTCAGGAATCTCAACACAGCACTCCTCTCCCCACAACTTTTATACCTTATCCATCAACCGTATACCCTGGCGTGTGCGGCGATTTATTTGGCGGCGAGTCAGGAAAAAGTGCCGTTGCCGAGGTGCGCGTGGTGGGAGGTCATGGATGTTGATCGGGAGTCTTTGGGCGCCGTTGTGTCGGGAATTCTGAGCGTGGAGAGTTGGATCGAGGGTGCGACGACGGATCCGGAGACGGGGGAGATGAGGGTGGACGGGGAAAGGGCGGGTATCAGTCGGGTGCTGGAGGGGACAGATACGGAGGTGGAGAGGAGTAGGAGTAACAAGGCTGTTATCAATCGCGCGTTCTTCGAGACGGATGAAGACCAAAAATACCGGCGGATCAAGTCGAAAAGTATGGGGAGGGAAGATGGGAAGTTCTCTGATACGCCTCTCTTCCATCCATTCGACTACCGCACGGAGGTCGAGGTCTTTAGGAAATGACGCCAAAACGACAAAGGCATGTCTGAAGATGGTGCCAGTCCTCCGAGTACGGTGGATTATGAGGTGTTAAATGGCAGGGCCTGAGTGCGGAGTTTGGTGGATTGTTGGAGCGACGGATGGGAGAGGATGGAGGGGGAAAAGGGAGAGGCTTGTTGATACCCAGAATAGAGGTTAGGCGTCAATGAAGTATGGCATTGCCTTAAACCTCAAATTTGTATTTACGGGAGGATGGTCCTGTACGTCCTATAAGGACTACGACTTCTCAAATATCCCAAATAAGATCTAGATGTGGAATGCCCTTGATTCCCTCTCTTTTTCGGAGTACCCTTCTGAACTTCTGAACTACTGGGCCTTTACCAACTCACGAGCTGCGTTTTTGAACTATCCTAAACTAGTTGGTTCCGACGAACACTAAATGGTAAATTGTGCAAGTCGCATGGATGCATCTCTAGCCATACCCATTAACCACTTTATTTCCAGCCTGCAAAAATAATTATTATTTATTTGAAACTTTAGATGCAATATAAGGGTGGCCGTATGCATGAGCTGGCAGCTTTTTGAGGCAACGCATTGTGGTTGAGATGACACTCAATTGGGACGTGCCCTAACTGCCGAGTTGTCCGAGTTGTAGCTTAGGAGGTTTTTAAAGGCTACCGTCAGGACCGTTTCGGAGAACACTCTCACAAGGGACTGCAGGAGGCATGGATTTTCGTAACCTTCTCCTTATTGTGCCAATCAGTCGCTAGCTATTGTGCAAGATCTTATCTGGCTTGCGTAATTTCAACGCCCGCTACGCCAAGATGCTCGTCTAACTTTTGTCGAGCAAGAAGGCAAATATACATCCCCGTGTAACTCCAGCTATAGTAAAGCAATTTCTTTCCCAATATCATTCTTTGTGGTCTTCATAATGCTTCGGCAGACTCCAACCCACTCCAACCTCTCACTCGAGAAGTCGAGAAGCAGTTTAGACAATAGTCATACCATAAGAGTGAATGCCTCCCGGTCCATTATCGTTGTATTGCTGACGGGTCATGAAGCCACCACTCTGTCCCGCATCCGAGATGAAGACGACGCGGCCCAGGATCTGTGCTCCTAGAGAGATAATTTCGGCGTCTCCGAGGCTCTGTTTACAGTTAGCAGTGGTCCTCACAAAAAAGAAATCCCCACTAAATTTCTACCCCAATCCATGATATATGGGAGAGCGGGGAGGAAAGAAGTGGCGGAGGCGATGCGGGGCAGGAAGGGGCTGGGAAAGAAAACAGAAAGCTTACCTTCCACTCAGGAAAGTACTCCGGCATCTTAGCCATCTTGATACTCGTCGGCGTCTGACTATGACTGCTATGCCCTCCATGATGTCCATGGCCGAAAGCTCCGGAGAGATTACCGCCCGCTGGGTTGAGAGTATTTGTAGTCGCCGCAACCAAAAGCGGGTTGACCCCCGATCCCCCCGTAAAAGCAGGCAACTCCCTCTGCGGCGTCTGCGCCCCCGTGCCGATAGGCGTTGACAAATTCGACGGAAGTTCCGACGTAAAAATAGTAGCCGAGCTTGGGGAAATAAGGTACCTAGAAACCAACGTCTGGTACAAAGCCTCTTTGAAACCCTTCACCCTGGCACCATCACCGGTGATAACGACCGAGTCCCAGATCTCGGCGCGCTTCGCAGGATCGGCGCCGGTCATGATCGTGTGGTGGACTGCATCTGCAATACGGTCCAACATACCTTCTGGCACTGCGCGGAAGCGCTCGGTCCCGAGATCGATTTCGCGGCGGAGAGTGGTGTCGGAGGAGGTGGTGAGGGAAGCGATGCGTGCGGCACGCTTTGCTTCCTTGGCTGCGGACCTGCGGGCTTGTTCGCGAGCTGCTGCTGCATCTGAGAACGGGTTTGCTGCGTCGGTGGCGGCTGCGTCTTCGGTGATTGTGGGAGCAGCGGCATCACCGTTTGTTGGTGCCGGCTCGGCTGGTTTGGCTTCACCGTTGACATCCGCTGCTGGTGCATCGGTAGAAGTAGTTGGAGCATTGTTGGTGGTTGGAGCCGGGCTCTTCTCTTTCTCACCATTAACCTCGACCGGTGCACTTGCGGTACCCTCTGTGTCGTCGGTTGTGGCCTTCTTCTCCGTATACACGAACGTGGCCTTCTCGCGCTTCGAGTTCGGCTGTTTCACGGGCTTAGCAGCTTCGGCAGCAGCAGCCTCCGCAGCCTTAGCATCCTTCGCCACCTTCCTCGCAGCAGCAGCAGCCTTCTTCCTCTCCTGTACCGCAAGAAACTCCTGTGTCTTTCCATTCGTCACAATAGAAGCCACATCCAGGACGCCTTCATCGTTTACGACTTGCGTGCCATCGATGACCTCCTCTTCGCCGTCTAGCTCTGGAGCTTTCGGCTCGCAGGTAATTGGCACACTTGGGCCGGAGGAAGGTGCGCCCGTTGATGCTGCGGCCGCAGGGTTGGTGGTCTTTGGTGTATTGGTCACGTCGCCGGAGCCCGGGAGCGGTGTACCAGCTGGGAGGAATTCGCACATCGGGCTGCGCTTGAGCTGCTCACACATGTCTTTCGTCCACCCCTTCTCACCAAGCAACTCATGCAGTCTCCTCGTCATCGTCTCACCCCCCGCCTCCTTGAGTCCAATCGTGCGTCCATTATTCAGCACCAAGAAGTCTGAAATCGCGGTAACATCGCATTTTTCATACCCCACATCGATCACACAAGCATTCTGCAGGCTGTAAGCCCAAGAGACTGTCATGGCTGCGTCGGCGATAGTGAGGGCTGGAGTCTTGAATTGCTCGAAGAAGAAGCGGACCAGGGATTCGATGTCGGTGGCTGTCCAGGCTGGTTGAGAGACGAGGAGGATGGGCGTGTGGAGGGTGGGGGAGAGGGTTGAATAGATGTGGTGCATTAGGGCGAGGAAGGCGGGGAGGTTGACTATGCGGCCTTCTGTTGGGGAGTTAGCTCTTGTTCTTGTGGCCATTTCAGGTTATGTGGCAGGCTAGAAGAGGGATGGGGGAACGCACCAACAAGCGGGTAAACAGCTCCCTCATCGTTATCCATATCCCCTTCGTACTCTGACTCCTCCGCGTCCTCGCGCTCCCCTTCTTTCCTCTCCTTACTCTCCTCCTTGCCCTCCTTCTTCTCACCAGCGTCGGTCATCTCAACATCCGCATCTTTTTTTTCTCCATTTGCAGACGCGGTAGCGGACGCCGAGGCGCTGTTCCTCTTCTTCTCAATCTTCCTCACCTTATACGGCTCCCACTTTCCATCGCCCGCTGGGAACATGCGCGTCTGGAACGTCTTATGGACCGGCGCATAGGTGTCTGTTAACCCCAATTGGGCTTTCGTGGTTTGAGAACCTGGAATGATGAACTGTTTTCAACGTCAGAGAGTGAGGCAACGTTAGCTTTCCCCATCCACGCCCTTCGTGGTCCTCTTTGCATCTCCGCATTGCATCTCCAGCGGTTGAAAAAGTACTGTTGTTGGTATGGATGGTGTCGCATTGAGTAATCTTGGGAGTGCTATCTTTGCGCTGGGTATAATTGGGATTGGGATGAGCCAGTGGTACTTACGAGAACATGCTCCTCCTTGAACTATCTATTATCAGCATCAATCCCTCAAATCATTGTGTCGCATAACTTACAGGCGGCATCTTGATCTTCACCTTCTCAACTTTAACCTCCTCTGGGATCTCTGGTGATGGGGTGCGAGCAAGCGGTTTTCGTTGCGGTGGGTATTCGTGGGCAGCTATTAACTGAGGTTGGCGGCTGCGAGACGGTTCCTGGTGGCTTCTAGGTCTATGATTCAGTAAATGTTCTTGAGTATAGTAGTTGCGCGAGGCTGTAAGTGGTTGGACTCTGGAGACGCGACGTACCTCTGGCCTCGCGCTTGGCCTTCTTAGCCTCGCGCATCGCCTTGCACACTTCTGCGCGAGAAGGCAACTCGGGTATACTTTCTGTGTTTGTCGACTTGTGGTCTTCTTGCCGCTTGAAGGTCACCGTAGTACAGTCTTGACCGGAGCTTGGTGTTTTGGGCAGGTATAGGCGAGCTGGGTATGAGACCGGAATATATAATCCGCGCCGAGCCTGGCTGGAGGGATCGATCACATGATCAAATGGAGAGAGGACAAGAAGGGAATGGAAAGCAACAAGAGAAACCAGAAAATTGACCAAACGAGGGGCCACGAATAGGGTATACGCGGGTGTAAAGCTTTAGCATTTTAATGGTTAAATGCTTTTAGTTTCCTTATTTCCTAATGTGAATTTCATGGGGGCCAGCCCCCAAACCCCCGGGGCTCGCTGCGCTCGATAATGTAAGCCAGCGAAGTTTATTTGTACGAGTGGATTTTAGGGGGCCAGCCCCCAAACCGTCTG
>RCNJ01000201.1_pt1 | contig 42762 bp, 36 predicted proteins | sample 2041171 | NCBI WGS metagenome assembly RCNJ01 (sample SAMN09708213, study PRJNA481090) | feces metagenome | biome: feces | host: Pygoscelis adeliae | place: Antarctica: Rookery Lake | collected 2010-03-01 | reverse complement strand
GGGATGAGAGGGAGGGGAGGGAGAGGGAGAGGAGTAGGGATGGAAGAGGGCCGCAGACGGCTGCTGCTAGGAGGATGGAGAGGATTGAGAGGATGGAACGCCGTGAACGCCCACAATCTTATGGCCGGGAGGGGTATGGGGCGCCGCAACAGAGGAATAGGTTGGTGAGGAAGGTAGATAGGATGGGTCAGCAACCAGTATCGCCTAACCCCTACGACAGTAGGGGAGATGGAAGAGGCCGCTACGACGAGCCGCGCGACATGTCACGCGCCCAAACATTTGACACTTTTTCTCAGCCAATCTCAGAGAGAGAGAGAGAGGTCTACGGTCCAGGCGGGAGGTACGGAGGAGGTGGTGGTAGAAACTATGCGGCACCTGCGGCCCCGCCGAAGATTCCGTTGCCGCATACTAATTCCGGACCACCTGCACCAGACGGTGGTATGGGAGGAGTAAGGTTTGGGATGGAGGGTAGAGATCCGAATGAGGCGGCATGGAGTCTGTTGGAGGAGATGAAGAGTATTGATCTGGGAAGTGGGCCTGCGAGGAGGAGGAGGCAGAATCATAGTATGGCTTAAGCGGGGTGGATAGAGATTGAGAAGCACTTCTGCCGAAGAACAGAAGTTGCGAATGGGATATCGGAATGGGTAGGATCGGATGACTGGGTTGGCGGGACAAGGCCATGATGCTTGGGTGGCGATCCTTCTGTACGCATAGAACTTTCTTGATACCTAGATGAATACGGTTACGATTATAAGTCTAATTTTGTTTCCGTAACGCTGATAAAGCTCCAAATATAAGAAGCCCATGGGTAGCATGGGAAGTGATCTCTGCTGTACGAGGTAGGCACAAAATCTAGACAAAGTTAGGGTGGAAGTGTGTACCAGAGTTTGGCTGCGCTGCCATCGCCCTACCCTCCAGGTTTTCACTTAAAGTCGTAATGCCTTCACGCCGTGCATTGGTGGATTGATGCGACCTAGAGGCACAGGAATTCATGACTGGGTCGCAGAGCTCACTGTCGTCTTGGCCGCATGGCATTTTTTGGAAGTGTGAATTTAAGGTTTATACTCATTTACCCGTATCTTGGGCCCATTTTATACACTAGCCACATTGGACTTGGTTTTTAATAAATCAAAGACTTTGCTTAATGGGATAAGATCATAGGGAGGTTGTGTATATATAGCATCAACTCCCCGCGTTCTAATCGTACTTGACCAACAACAACAATTCCCTTTTTCCACAGCCCATATGTTTCTGCTGAGCTGTAGACTCTCCTTTGCTGAATACCATGAACGTACTAAAAGCTGAAGCTCGGTGTTGCTGCGCTAAGCACACATCTTGGTATTTACTGTTGCTGTCGACGTTACTTAGCCAACTTGTTAGTGCTGCCAACAAGCTCCTTAACTATTGCCATCAAGGCACTTTTTGCCCATAAAGGGGTAGTACAATGTGGCCTCGATTTTCGTTTGTTAGGCTGAATTGCCACGTATGCTTGCTGTAGTTCTCGCAAGAGCAGCCCCAGCAGACATGCCAAGTCGAGCTGTGAATTCTTTTGGTTCTACTGCTCCTAATCCCTTGTCAATAGGGCTCTTTGGATAGAAAGATCTACTTTGAGTTGCTTTGGATGGAGGACAAACCTGTTGGCTCGTGGTTCTTGATCACCATCGTTTCAAAGGAGTAATAAACATAGCGAGTCATGATGTAGTGTGATTAAGCAAGAGCAGATTCACAAGGTGGAAGTAGCACATGTGGTTGGGCGACCCCGATACCTACCCATGGGGTGGAGTACAGGCGCCCGCGGGTGTTGCCTAAAACTCATTAGTTAGCGGACTAATGGATGTCTGCTGCCATCGCTATCAGCTGTCACCGCTCGACTTGGGATATACTCTCGAGATCTTACAAGCTGAAGACAATGAAATTTCGGCTATGCCTATCAAACTTCCATAGGACACACGGAAGACACGGAAAAATTGTAAGTGGTCTCTTTAAGAGACCAGTATTGGTGTCCATTTATACGTCACCAAAACGAACATCGAAGGGATTTATGGCTCGCGAAGTCCTGCTAACGAGTCGATCGAAGCCCATTGTCCGTCGTTCACGCCACACAGCTAATATGCCTAATAGAGCATTTGATTGGCACTTCAATTACTCACAACATATCATCTACCAACCAACCTCCTCAACCTTCGCCTCCTTCTTGACCACATCCCAAACAGCCCACCCAGCCGTCCTCCGACCCCCAACACCAGACTCCCTATGTACACTCCCCGGATTGATCACAGTGCAGCCCTCATACCTCATCTGCCAGATCCCCGCCTCCCCATCACAAATAACCAGCACCGTCGGCAGCGGATACAACTGCAAGCTCTCCGCATAATCCCATAACAGCGGTCTATCCTGCAGCCTAAACGGAGACAAATTCCCCTGATCTAGTAACGTCTTTGTGAGTTTCCTCGCAGCATGCGTCAACGGATCCTCCTCAGGTCTAGCCGGCGGCGGCATGCCCTCATCATCTGCCATGGGGTCAAAATCATCAGTTTCGGGGGGTGGCGCGGTCTTGATAGCTGCCCTCCTAAACCTGCCTAATATATCATCACGGAACAACACCATCTCATGCGTCGGTCCAAACATAGTAAGTCGTGCGGGGTTACTCGTCCATATCGCCTCCCCATCCACCCTAGCCGCGTTCGCACCCGCTTCCTTCTTCGCTTCCGAGTTTGCAGAAACGAATGCGCGGTTGATGCGGGAGGTGAATATCTTAGGTACGGGAGCGAGTGGCAATACGCCCGCAGCTCCGGCACTGAAGGAGGAGCCCCATGCATCGTTGTCGCCGGGCACGAATACGAATGTGCAGTTTGCCAGGAGATCAGGGAATTGTGATAATATGGCTGCGAGGGAGTTGAAGAGGTCTTTGTACTCTATCGAGGAGGTTTGTGTGAGCGTCATTGCTGGGAGGGAGGAGAAGGGTCCCATTAGGGCGAAGGATAGCGGTAGTTCGTGAAGCGGCATAGCGGCGTAGGTAGATAGGATTTTGGTAAGCGCCAAGAGGGTGGATGGATTATCGAGTGTGAGGTTACCGAGGATGGCTATCTTGCTTCTTGCGGCCGGAGGCGTTGCGGGTGGCTCATCAGGTGTACCAGCTCGTGAGGAGGAGAGGAGGGCGGAGCTGGAGCGGATTGGGGAGGAGGGTGCTATGCTCGAGCGGGCGCCGAGGGCGCGGTCCGCTACCGATAAAGCTTGATTTAGTCGAACAGGTATGCTGGGTGGTGGCATGTATATCCTTCCCATCAGATCGCGCATTATCTCGCCCTTCTCTCGCTCGCTGCCGAGACCGAGGAAGTCGACCCAGCCGAAGCCTCCTCCTTGGATGGCACTTCCATTTTCGCTTTCTGCGTCTCCTTTCGTGCCCAAAGTGACATGTCTCTTCTCCGCCAGCGGAGTGCCAACAAGAGTGCCTATAATTCTTCCCCCAATCGTCCCTCCCACTCCACCGCCGCCGCCCAAGTTTCCGGTATTTAGATCCTCGTCCTCGTATATCCCATCTACCAACACCATCATGCCCGGTACGAACCACGCCGCATCCGGCGGACTGACCTGTGCATGCGTCAAATCCAACGCAATGCCCCCCGTCAAATCACTCAGTGCCAACGTTCCCGTCGGACTAATAGTCAATAACCCCAAAATAAGATGACTCGTCCCGCTCCTCCCCAACAAATTCGCTATCGGCGTCAACTTGTGCGTCCTCTGCTGCGTCAGACTCGAACTACTACTCCTCTGCAGACTCGGCGGCTGATGTGACAGCGTCGGTTGTTGAAACGCCTCGTTGCGCATCAATCTCTGGTGGATAAGATTATACCTATTCCTAAACAACTGCGTCTTGCTTTGCGGATTCGGGAAGAGGCTCGGCTTGCCTGGCACCTTATCGAAATGCTTCTTCCCGACATTGTAAACCAGCCTTGGCTGCTCCCTAGCATTTATAACCTTGATATGTGCCCGCGGATCCAGATTGCTTTGTTCTTTCGCCGATAGCGATACGGCGCCGCGGACAGGGATGCTTGTTCCATCAATCTTGTTCGCCTCGGTCGCTATCCTTCCTCCTCTCATGCGCGGTGCGAGCTCCTTGAATATACTCGGGAGGTACTCCTGGTCGTCAGGGCCATCGATGATGATTCTGCCTGTTTCTTTGCAGCGCTGTCCGATGTATCCTAGCACGCCTTCTGCGAGGCCTTCGCGCCACTTGTTGCCACAGTGGCGGCCGATGAAGACTGTCAGCTTCTGGAGCGCTGAAGCGGTAAATGTGAGGCCATATTTCTTGGTCAACACGCGGAAAGCTATAGGGCGCAGGGTCGCTGGCGGGAGGTCGACAGGCAATACTGTTGGGATTGGGGCATCGTTGTAAGGGCGTGCAGGGGTTGCAAAGGCGGGTGAAGAGGAGGGTATTACGGGCGCTTTTCTAAAAGGTTGCATTGTTGCTGTTTATGTGCTTTGAGAAGAGTTGTGGTTCTATGGGGACATGGACGCGTATTTTGGAGAGAGTTGGGAGACGCGATCGTGACAGGGGTCGCGTTATCGCGTAAAGTGGTGTGCTATCCAATGCCACCCTTGACGATAGCCTTCACCTTAGGGTGTGCGACGAAGACGTTTGCAAGTAGGAAACAAGTGCAAATATTGAACTCAGTTTCTCATTCTCTGAGTACGCTCGATCAATGAGCTAATTGTTAATGCTTTCGTATTTATGGCAAGAAATATCCGTCATCCATGTCATCGCCGTCGTCTCGTCTACTGAACCGCTGCTCAACAAGTGCCCCTTCAACCATTACTTCTCGTAATAGTTATCCTCCCTCATTCGAGACCACTGTTCAATTGGCACGACACAGTAAACTTCGCACATCTGGGATCTCGTCAGCTCAGATTTTGCTGTCCAGGCTTCATCATCCCACGTCTGAACTACATCTCTGAAGTCTCCCATGTGCAGCTTCTTGACGTCAAAACCCTTGTCCCAGACATACATATCCACAAGCGGCTTAAATAGCTTCGTGACCTCGGTGTTAATCTCCTTGATTGAGGAGATGCCATTCTTGTCATTTTCCTGAACAAGAACCGGTTGGTGCTGGCAAAGTCGTTCAAGCTGAACTTTTAAAGCACAATTCGCTTGTTAGCCGACTCAAGACATTGCTGAGAAAACACTGCATGAAATAATTTGGATTGAGCCATGGTAGTATCTTGCTTCTTGTCAAAAGTTTGTGCGTGTCTGCGATCAAAAATGATAATTGTGATGATAGAGCTGCCATAATAGCTAGTAAAGAAAGTGTTAGCAGTATTTTATCTTCGAGCAATACTAACAATTTACCGAAAAGTGGGTAACATGACCGCCGGTGCACGAGCATGCTCCCGACCAGTTCTCAACCACTCATCAACGTTGAATGGTTTACCATCGACGAGGGTGCCTGGAACTGGCACATACTGGAGGTCGCGGATTAACTCTCCAAAGACCGTCTTGTCATAAATGGTCCAACGTGCGAAAAGCTCGGCAGAGCCCCTGATAAATATTGAACGCTTATTTGCGAATGTATGTTGTGAATATGCTATATGCACCCCTTTAATTGTAGGCGAGGAATAGACGTGGTCAGAATCTCGAGTCTCAAAGGTGAATTGTCAAAGTCTTGAAGTCGCAGGACCAGAAGAATCCCAGTCGAGTTGCTCGAACGGAGAGTAGCTTGATGAATACTGCCCACTCACGCTCGTCGCAATCTGGTGTAAGTGCGCCAGTAGGAGGAGGCGGAGCGATGATGCGTCCTGGGATAGTGTTCTTGCGTTGAAGCTCTGGCGTCCCGCGGCCAGTGACTTTGTAGTTTTATCCGTAATTTTTGAGCTTGGCCTTTGCTTCGGGGGCGTAGTAGGCGGAGCCATAGGCGCGCACCAGGTATTCGTAGAGTCCGTCGAATATGAAGAGCTGGGATGTTTGTGGGTCACCACGGCGTTTGATGTTGCAGATACAAGCCACGTAAAACATCGAAAAGCAGTTGAGGCGGTAGAAGTCTTATATCGGCGTCGAGTCTTAGCGCCGAATAGATTAGGTGGAAGGCATATTCGCAGTAGCAAAAGGTGATGTTGAGTAAAATGCCGATATATAACTCCATTCATTGACCCGAGCTCATCAAAATGAAATATGGCACTCCATACTAAGGACGCGTTTTGACGACGAAAGTATCTCGGGGTACAACCCCACATTATTTCAGGTACAGGATCAGATTATACCCTTATGTATGGCCTAGAATGGTCCAGATTTTAGTAAAGTTCATGCGACCCTGTCATACGCCTATCAAACGCAGCAAGCAAATTGGTATCAAGCATCATCGCATCCTCCTTTTACGGCCTCGTCACAACTTACATCCTCATCAAAGCACTTTCCAATTAGCCCCAACACCCCATCTCTCACCACCAATATGAACCTCCCACACCGGGGCCTTGACACCCACCATCCCACCTGGCTCAACCATCTTCCTTCTCTCCAATCCTTCTGTAGCGCCTTCACCACCAAGAATCATCTTCACCTTCCTCTCTTCTCTCTCGTCCTCCATCCTTCCTTGTATCAAAGTAGTACCCGTCCCATTACCACCAGAGACACCCAGAACCTCAAGCCTCGCAACCAATCCATCGTCATTCTTCCCTTTCTTTCCGGACTCCAATTCAACGAGCCACCCCCTAACTTCCGCCGCGATACCATTCACCACAAACTTTTGTCCCCTCTTCCGTGGACTAAACTCCTCAGGTAACGGCTGCGTCACCTTTGGCTCTTCCTTGAGGCTAAACTTTGGTGCTTTAGCGAATGTGGAGAGGAGTGTGCCGTCTGGGCCTAGAGGTGTGGGAGGCGGAGGGGGGTCGGAAAGGATGAAGTGAGGTGCTTTGATGCGTTCAGTGTGAGAATGAGAGTCAAGAGGTTGGGTTGGTGGGTGAGGATGGGATGTCGTTGGGCCAGGTTGGCGGTTAGAGGAAAGGATGAATTTCGGCCGCAGGGAAAACGCGGGCGTACTGGACGGCGGTAGACGTTGAGGCGAAGGGATATTCGGTGCTGAGTCGAATCCTTCGTACCGATGTACTTTACACCACTCCTCATCCTCCGGGTACTCCACATCACTCAGGCACTCACCATTGTCGTGCTGGAAGTCGATGTATGCTTTCTGCTCGTCTTCCCTTCTGCCGTATCGCCATCCGTGGATTTGGCGTATCTCTTCCATTTCCTCATAGTATCTCTCGTAGTCCCCGATTTCCTCCGGTGGGAGGAGATCGGGATCATTTTCTTCTTGTTGGACTGGTTGTGAAGGTGTCGGCTGTTCGAAGGACTCCACAGGGTCACCACTCAATTTCCTCCTCTTCGGCGCAGGTGTCTCCAGCCCATCCAGCAGCATCCTGTCCTCTGCCTCGTCCATTCGCCCATCATTTCTCTCGTCCTCGACTCCTATGCTTTCCTCAGTCTCCCTCCGCTGTAGCTGCCTCAGCGGCGTCTGCTTAGGCCTCCATCTTTGCTGACTCGGCGTCACATTGTGATGTGGCACAGCATTTCTCTCCTGCTGCGGCGAGGAAGCAGTTCTTTGTGAGCTGCCAAAATTGAACTTTGGAGGAGGTTTGAATTGGCCCCCTGATGGGGTCTGTTGGCTTATAGGCGGTTGACGTCCAGCCGCACTGGCTGCAGTAAATTCTGTGGTAGGAGTTTCCTGCGAGACTTGCTCATGGCTGAAAGGTATTGTAGGTTGTGAAGCTTGTGCGGCAGGACGAGGTGCTGATGTCTTCTTGCGTAGGAACCGATATGGTGACGGAGTCTAATTAAGATTTTATTAGTACTGCTATATCATTCCCATATGAAACCTTACGTAACCATCTCTCTGCCACTCATTATGAAGTGTGTTAAGTGAAGTTTTATGTCCCTCCAAGCTCACCCAGCAAGGTAGCACTTTGGCGATACAAGAGTTTTTGAGATTGGACAACTTACCGCCGGTAAATTTGACATTGTTTTATAACCTACTTGAAGTCATATTCGTGCCACCCAGTTCTTATAAGAATCTCAGTTTCTACAAGTCTGGCGTGCATGTTTGCGTAACTTGGAGTTGAATGACGGTGGTGGTGAACCGCGAGGCTGAGATACTGATTGCAGCCTTGCAGCCTCATCGTCAGTTGTGTGGTGAGGCCACCGAGTTGGAAGGAACCAAGAGCACGAATCTAAATTAGTGATGCTTGCCTCTGACAACCAACTAATGGAGATCCGCGGCACGTTTATTCACATTCAGAGACGCATCCGGCGGCAATACGGAACATCACACATCTCACAAGCCTCAAGCATACGGCACCACGACGCTCCCCAAATCAACTCTGTATTGTTGCTAACACACTGTCTCTCCATCATCACTGTAAGAGTCACTATAAAAGCCAACCTTTAGTACCGTCAGAAGCCAAGCATAGCAACACAATTGCCACAGGGCTTCTGACCATGACTATTGGATACCCGTCTCCTCACCCCTCTCCCTCAAACACATCCTCGAGGAACATGTTCCCCCCCACACACCCAGACACCACCTCAAGTTCCGGTGTCAGCCCATACCAGTCACCAGTCTGATGTTCATCTACACGTCGTCCTCGAGGAACTTGTACACGAACTTGAAGTCCCCTTTGCGGCGGTTCATCCTGGTATTTGTTAGAAAATCCGTGTGGCCGGAAAGCAAAGCAACGCAACGCAACGCTAAAGGGGGATCCGGAAACAGCTCTGGACTAGAGATAGATTAATTATGTAGAGGGAAAGCGCTCTTCAGGGAAGCAGAGAACGGGACGCCGCTTGGCCAGAATTCCGCGGTTGGCGTGATGGCGGATGCGCGAACAGGGTTTGGCCCCAATCTCTGGGCTGGATCCCTGTGAGCGCGCAACGAGGGTGGACGATACTTGGATTGCTCCTGGTGCGGAAAGTTCTCCTGTTTAACGAGACTGCTCGTGTTTCCATATGGGTCCGTCTTGGTAAGTGCCATCTCGACATTTGACATCTGCGGATTTGCCATCTCAACGGCTGCCTGCTGAGCATCTGCCGTCTTCCAAGCATTTTTAACCACTGCCGTGCTAAAAGCGTCATAAACACTAACAGTTCCAACAGCCACTTCTCCCACTTGTGGAGTCATAGCCTTCTTCTTCCTCTCGAATCCCGGCGGAGACTTCAGGGTAGTATTCTGGACTCCCACCTGCTGCCTGTAGCTCTCCGTCGGCTTGCTCTCATCGTTAAGATCCGCCGTATGGAAGATAATACGATCAGAGTTGCGCGTAAAAACAGTAGTCTTGGATCTATCCTTTACTAAATGACTGCGGCATACTAACCATGTACTCTCGTAGTCGAAGAAGCGGTACGTGCCCTGCTCGAACTCCTCGGTGATCGTCTTTGGCTCCTCATGGCGCTGGAACCAGGTCTGGTACTGCTTGTGGAAGCGCCAGGACTGGTCCTTGAGCGCCTTGGCAGCGAGGTATTGCTGGTAGGTGTTTTGTTGGTAGTAGAAGACGTAGAAAAGGGTGTCTGGGTCGATGCGGGAGAAAAGGCGTGGGTCGTCGAATACTGGAAGTGGTTCTTGTGGATACCATGATGGCGTCTCAAACCTGTTCTTGGGTCTGTAACTGCGTGGTGCCTCACTGTCCAAGCTATCTGGGCAGCGGGATTGTGAGCTCTCCAGCATGCGAAGCGCTGATTCAGAAGGTGGCATTCCAGCACGAGATTGGTTAATTTTGAATGACTCAACGAGGTCGTCCAAGTCGGATGGAAGGTGATAATGCGACTCCTCCTCTTCCTCGACAGGCTCTGGCTTCTTGATGCCATTTGTCTTCTTGCTTGGTGAAGTCTGTCTTGCCTTTCCTTTCCTTGTGGACTTTGGAACTGGCTCGAGCTTCTCGATAGGGGGTATACTTGCCGAACGCGTACTTGGTGCGGGCGATCTACTTGGTCTCGATGTAGACTCTTGTGCCTCGACCCTGGCTGGAACAGCAGACTTCTGTGCAGGTGTTTGAGCAGCACTGGCGGGTGGTGATGATAATGATACGGGAGACTCGCGCTGGAGATGTGATGGAATGGAAGCAAGAGGAGTGTTGTTATATGCTGGAGGGGTCATTCCAGTCGACGGTGGCGGCGGCAATGGTGCAATGCCAACGTTTGCCGCTGCCGCAGCTGCCGCAGAAGCATACTTCAGTGTCTCTCCTGGTGGCCTTGTCGGTGCTGGTGCCGGCTTCATGAAGCTGCCATTTGTTGAACCATTCGCCATATTTGACATAGGACTATGTAATGTCGCTAATGCCGGTAGTGGACTCTTCAGTTGCATTGACGGGCGCCGGGCAACTGCCACGACTGGTTCTACAGATTTCGGCTTGGGTATGCTGGCGGCGTGAGACTCTGGCTCGTCTTGTATCGATGCGTTATCTTGTGATGAAACACGATCGTTGTCATTGTTCATGCCATAGACGTCCTCCTCTTCTTGCAGGTTGAGGTCATCGTACATCTCGTCGTCTTCACCCATGTAGTCGTCGTTCATGCCTTCGCTCACATAGTACTTTATGCTCTCCTCAAGGTCCGTGACTTGCTCCGTGTTGACCGCACCGTTCTCTAATGAGCGCTTGATGAGTTCGAGCTTGCATTGGTGCCATTTATGTCGTTCTGTTATGCGTTCGATTTCAGCCATACGATCGGCCTTATCGCTCTTCTTTCCTCTCTTCAGCGTGGCTTGTATCGACTCGCCCTCAGCCTCAAGTGTTTCTATTTGTCTCTCGAGCTCCTCGACCATGTTGTTCAGGAATTCGGCTGCCTCGAATTTGGCCTTCTCTTTTGGATCAAGCTTCGCTTGAGCTGATAATCCTTCTTTCGAGTACGCTTTCGTCTTCATAGCCTTCTCGACCGCCTTGAACTTCTCCATTTGCTAGCCGTCATCAGCGCCTGCCTAGGCTTTATTCACATCTCAACTTACCGTCTCAATGAGCTTCCTATGATCCAGTAACGGGCCCTTGTCCTTGATATCGTTGCTTGCTGCCCATGACTTGATCTGATCTCTCAGTCTCTGGAGCTTCTTAATCTCTCTCTTCAGGTTGTCCTCAAGCTTCTCCTTCTGGGCTGCATTCGTGGATTGCTCGATCTTCTCATATATCGCCTCAAATTCAGCGACACCTTCCGAGACCTTCTTGAAGCATTTCTCGACTTCTTGCTGAAGCTTGCGTGCTGCCATGACGGGCAAATGTGATGTGGAGGTGTCGGATAGGAAGTGATATCGTCGATTACTGTTGTGTTCGTTTCGCTGGCTTTATTTGCCAATCCGAAGGTCAGCGTGGTACAATGCTGCGCGTTGTGGTGGCGCAACACGCGGGTCTATCTGTGTGACACTGTTGACGTTCGGAATGTCTTTGTATTGTGTGAAATTGATGGTTGCGGCTCCAGCAGCGCCTAGTTGTAAGTCGCGACGTAAGGCCGCCCTCAGCAAGGCGCCAAATTCAGCCAGGGACACGGCTGCTTACATAAGCACAGCCTGGTCATGGAATTGTGGGGTAGCCGCGACGGAAGTACAGCATGGCATTTGTGGGATCCACGGATTCACAGCATTAAGGTGAAGGGCGACATTTAGCACAAAACTAAAGTGGGGACTAGCTTGGCTCGATTAATTTAGATCGGTTCATTTATTGACGTTGGCAGATTATACAAGGTCAAGCGAAACTGCTACCATTTAAATTTCACAATTTCAAAAATATACTCCAAGGTCACACATTCCGGCCAGTCATAACCATGAAGGGTGAATTGCCACGTCCACAACCATATTAAAGTGATTTTTGCTCATTTCTTGTTAGCGATTGTTCAAAGAGTTCTCTCTGCTTCTGTCACTGTTGACAATGTCGTGGTCTCAAAAATTGGCAAAGGCATTCTCATATTTGCCGCAGTAGCACCAGGGGACACTGTTACCGAGATAGACCGCATGGCGAATAAGCTTGTCAAGACAAGATTTTGGGATGATGCCGAGACAGGACATAAGTGGAGGGCGAGTGTCAAGGACATTGGTGGCGAAGTTCTATGTGGTAAGTCATGAAATGATCTGAGAAGTCAAGTGCTTGAGCTGACAGTACAAGTTTCGCAATTTACTTTGCTTGCAAGGACTGATAATGGATTGAAGCCAAGTTTCCATGGCGCTATGGACCCAGTGCTGGCCAAGGAGCTGTACGAGAGGTTTGTGACAAAGGTTGGAGAGGCTTACGAGAAGCAGAAGGTGAAGAATGGCGTTTTCCAAGCAATGATGGAAGTCACTTTAGTGAACGATGGCCCAGTAAGTCGAACACCAAGCTTCCCACAACTTCTGCTAATCATGTTAGGTTACCTTGGAGTTCAACATCCATGCTTCAAAGCCAAAGGATCCTCCTCAGCCAAAACAGCCAAAGGCACCAAAGCGCGCAACTCCTGTCACTGATGTATCTGCTTCCCAAAGCCCAGTAGCCTGAATGCTGTCCCACTATGATTGTAAATTTAGCGTGCTTCGATTCGCAGTAGACCATAGATATAGAATAAACGTTCCGATTGTGCCTCTCAGCGATGGTATTGATAATGCTTTTGTTCCACATATTCTACACCCGCAACACAATGCTAACTCCTTGACCTCCCTCATGCCTTCTTTATTTAGTACACCAACGAAATGTATGCCATCGTCTATACAGCAGCTCAATAGCATGCTTGTTGATACACGCCAACTCGACAAGCTCCACTCTAACCACGAACCTGTCCCCTTTCAACAGTGGCAGCATTTGTCATAACACATCCGTTCTGCCCTCCACCAAGGTATTTCCAACAAGCCCTCGTATTCATGTCGTACATCCCTTACTCGTCGCGATAAGACGCTTCTCTGCGCTTGATTCTGTCCTCTCTCGCCATAGTTCTCTTTGGACCCCATCTCTCGCGGATAGCCTCCAACTTGGCCTTCTCAAGCGCCAACTTCTCTGGTGGTGCCTGGCAGCAGATACCGATGAACAGAGATGTGCAGTTGAACTTCCTCGCCAGCCGTATTCTCGACCACTTAACCGGGTCGCTCGTCCTCAGCCTCCTGATCTCTTCCACATCCTTCATCGTCAAGTGATAACGCTGATATCCCTCCGTCTGCTTGATAACTGGCGGTGGCAGCTTAGCCTCATCGTTGATACCGAGTGTCGAGTTCTGAGCAAGGCGGAAAAGCTCACGACGCTTATCCTCCTTTGGCAGGAACTTGAGCGGGGTGTTGAGGATGGATGGCGCCGCGGATGGTGGGTTGAAAATGATGTGGTCTTGTGCCGGGGAGTCCTTTGTGAGACCAAACGTGGCGTCGGGCTTGACGTTAAGCAACTTTTTTGAGCGACGGTAACTGGATTCGCAGCGACGCGCGGCGGTATTACCGACGACGACCGACTGGCGTGAGATGGAGATAATGTCGCATAGCGGACGGCGGAGGGCGCGGAGATCCATGGTGGTGTGTGGACTGGATTTGAGCTTGCAAGGTCGTCGCCGTGTCGCAGCAATATTTTGAGGATTTCGGGCACCGGCGACAGTGATGGGTCACATGATCTGAAGGGGGTGGGGGACCCGTTAAGAGCGGATTGAGCTTAGTCCGGGATCCCTGGCTGTCCGCCTGAGAGCCGAGCGCTTGGGCCACTTTACAAGCCATCACAAGATCAAGGACTGAGCACCCCTAAACGTGGTGGGCAAAGAAGCACGAACAGGGAATCCGAGTTGCAGAAGAACAGGTGAAACCCCAATTGCTCACCCTCCAACAAACTCTGTGACTTAACAGCCTACATTAAGTAAGAGGCGCGTACTTCAAGCCAACAACGACCTTATTATCGAAACACTTTTTCCCCACCTCAATCTCTATATACTTGTCTACAATCTTCTCTCTACTTTGATACTTCTCGTTATCTATAAACTTTCTCTCGCCTTATACGAGCTTACTGGTGTTGTGTTGTGTTTCTGTCTACCTGTCAAGCTGTATGTACTTTACCTCTTATACTTTCCAGCTGCGCGATCATATTGGTGTCTCTGTCTCTGCGTTCTCATTCAAGCTTTATTGCATAGGAACTGACAATTCTAAGTGTTTCGATAACTAGAAGCACTGGAAGCTACCAAGCAGTTTGCGACCACTATCACTCGCCAAAATGGCCTCCTCCGAGCTCAACAGATTCGAGGGGATCAAGTCAGGGCAACAAAATGACTCAACCTCAGCATCGAGCCCAGAGCCAGCTCTAGGAGAAGGGTTCAAAGAGCCCCTCCCAACCCCCGCAACCGGACTCGACGAAAATCCCGTCGACACAGCCACCCAAAAAGCAGAAGACGGCATCAAACCAACCATCAAGCGCCTGTTCGGGTTTGGGAAGAAAGACGACACCAAGGACAAGTCCTTCAACGACAACAAGAAGCACCATCCAACCACCCTCTCCTCGGCACATCCCTACCAATCACAGTCTCCTCCACTTCACAGCGGCGCCTTAAGCCAGGCATCGCCTAGACTGGTTTCCCCAGCAGGCTCACAGATCTTCGAACGAGATGTCCAGGAGACAGCTGCTGTGATACCGGCTTCGCCGGCAATTCCAGCGCATATACAAACTGAGAACCATATCCCAGCCGTGCTGGATGCGAGCTCGGAAGCTATCACAGATAAGGGTCTTGACCCGGATAGTGTGGAGATTATCACGCATGCAAGTCATTTGCCTGCTGCTAGTGTTGTGGGGGGGGATGGGATGACCACATGCTATTATGAGGGTCAAGATGCGTCGCCACAAAAAGGGGAAGGCGAGGCTCAGTCATATGGAGCGTTAGACAACGCGGATATTCGCCGACTAAGCTTCATATCATTCGCCGATGTAGTACATAGCGAACAAGCCGAGCACCTCGCTACCTCCCAAACTCTAGGGCAGAGTCAAAGTAAGATCCACCACGCTGGCCTCATCACCTTAGCGCAAGGCCAGAGGAGTCCGAGTCCAATTGGAAGCAGAGGCAGCAGTAGTCCCGGTGCGAGTGTAAGCGCCGTAGAAATGTCACCTGCGAGAAGGCCGCTGGGAAGCCCAAATCTGCAGAGTCTAAGTCCCGACAAGAATCCTGGAGAGCTGACGATTGAGACAATGAGCCAGGCCTTGAGAAAGACGAGGAGTGGGGATTTAGGTGGCAGGAGCGCGCCGATGAGTCCGGCTGTGGATGAGGGGAAGAAATTTCCTTGATCAGTAAACGATCGATGAAATGGTGTGGGAGAATGGACGCTTGCTGGTACGAGCATTTTCGGGAACGGTCCTAAGGAAGTAACGAGGATGAAGGCATGGCACGTACGTCTTCGTCCGCTCGAACACCATTTATTGAGGGAAGACTTGTTGACTCGAGCATTCAACAGCGCTCGGATGCTGTATCAAGGAGGATTTATGTTCGAGATGCGTGGTGGTGTGTGCTGTGCTGCACCGTCATTTCAGGGTCGCTTATTGCTTTAATGCTTTTATTGCTGACACATGCTATATACCTATTTACGCGAGTTAAGAGCGCTCCTACCATCATGAGGTATCACGCTCATGTCAATCGATATTGCCGAGCTTTGCTTGCCGCCATATTTTAGTGTCGCCTATTGCTGTAATGCCTCTATTTTCGTTATGTGCTAGATGCCTTTCTAGGCGAGTTAAGCGCGCTTCTTGTCATTTGCTGTTGTGAGTATCTGTCCACAACGGCGTAGCCGGGCTTTGCGCAATGTCAATTTTAGGGAAATTAAAGCCACCATGTTCTGATACTTCCGAGGTCAGGGCTCAATAAAAAGATGAACCACGTCAGACGTAAGCAATGCCATCTCAGACTTCCACACATCAGAGTCTATTGAGGCTCCGCTTCGTATGAGACGACCGAATTCCTGGTTTGACCCTAGCAGGAGCGTGTGATAGTGATGCTCGCAATCACATCGCATAAATTGGACCCCGCATTCGATGCCTTGGCAGTCCTCGATTCAGCGTAACACAATCAAGCATTTCACTCGTTTAAGTGCAATAAACAAGCAGCTCTCTTGTGCATATAGCTGTTGTGACTAAGCACAACATGATATATCTCCACATTCCATAGTCTTGTCCTACGCCACAGATCAACATTCGTCCTCTAGATACGAGCTGTCAAACCGTTTGATCGGTGGTGGAAGAATAGCCGGCTTCTAATCTTTGACGGGCCCGCACACATCACTCTCCAGCCCGAGACCAGCCGCATGAAATTCAGTCATATTTGTTTCGCTTAGTAGCTTTTGCTCATAACTCGCTAAAATCTCCCCTGTTAATGCAGGACCTCATAGAGTAGGGGCGTAGCACACATACTGCTACTAACCGGTTAAGTCCCCGAACAACCACACAATTCCTCCTTGTCTGCGAGGTTCGACGCCGTGCCTGATCACCCTTGTCTGGTTTGTGTCCGAAGCCCACTAGTTAAACGGTCGCTTCTCAACTAGCTACACCGACTTCGCGGGGAAACAATCTATCTACACTCCAATCCTCGCAATTACAGCACAGATGCTTTTGGCGAGGGCGTAATGCCGGCGCATAGTGACACGCTAACCTTGAGGAACCTTTACTTTGGAAGACACAGTGCACCTTTATAGCACGGGACAAATTAGTTAGCAAGAGTGAACACGAAGAGCGGCACGAATGTCGGTCAATCCCAACCCCGCTGAGGATGCAGTAGGGCGCAACTAACGAATTCTGCAGACCGAGCAATTGCTTCGACGACGTTGCTGCTACCTAGCTGCCTGCCTAGATATCTGCGAATACCGCAGATCAATTGCTTTACCACTTGCACTGCGCCAAACACGTCCCACAGCTTATACACCTCACCACTGCGCCAACCGGTTTCTGATAGCGCCTACAATCGCACACAGTCGCTCGTACCGAGGACGACACTACGAAGTGGGATATAGACGCGGCAACGATGGGCTCCAGCTCAGAAGACGCGCGCGCCCGCCGCCCCAGCGCACCAGCCATCGCTCCGTCCTCAGCCCGAAACGGCGAGCGCCGCACCTCGCGCTCTGAAGCGACGCATAGGCGCGAGCGCGCAGCTACACACAGGGATGCTACGCACCGTGAGAGAGAAAGGACGGAAAGAATAACAACACCTGAGTCGATGGATAGTGGTGGACGGAGGGGTGGGGAGTTTGATGACTCGCCGCGGCAGCTCACAAGGGGCGGCAGGACGAGGGACGGGAGAGATGGAAGGGACGCATTGGAGGGAATGGATAGGAGACAAGGCTTGGTGTTTGAAGATACCTTTGAGACTGGCGATGCGGTACTGCGGACGATGCCGTCCGAAAGGCGACAAAGTAACAGTACATGTTCCCAAGAATCCACAGCACCAGGAGAAAGGAATACAAGTGCGAAACCGATCTTGGTGAGGCCAAGAAACAAAACGATAGATACCGCTCAACGCCACCCGTCTGCGCCAATATCCATGCGCCGACAACGCGTAGCTTCAAACCATGGGACACTTGGGAGCGCAGAAGACATCTCGCGCTCAGTGGAGGACGGGCTCGGTAGCCCACACTCAGGGAGCAGATTCGCAGCGCCGCAGTTATCCGCCCAAGCGGCGTTCAGACAGCAGCAGGCACAGCGAGCGGATAGCGTGAAGAAGAAACCACCTGTTTCGGGCCGACTGGTGAAGAATGTGCAGCGAGCGCAGAGCCGGAGTCGGAGTCCGACCGGGATGACGCCTATTATTGATACGCTGCAGATCCCTATGGAGTGCAGCGATGCTAACCGGTTGGTGAGGCTCATGGGGAATTTAAATGGGCGTATGAGAGGTGAGGTGGAGTACCAGACTACGGGCCATGAGAGCTGGGCGAGAGGAATGTGCTATGTTGATGAGAGGGGGATGTTGATGTATGAGGGGAGTGGGGCGGAGAGGGCGGTGTTTCATCAGACGCTTGTCCCGGATTTGAGGGGCTGTATGGTGCTGAATGAGGATGAGGTTTTGGATGTGATGATTAGTAATGGGATGAGGTTGCGACTGAGGCCGATGGAGATAGAGAGGTTTGAGTTCTGGCTTGCGGCACTGTTGCATTGGCAACAGCAGAGGCCGGGAACGGCGAACAGTGAGAGCTCGATAACGCGGCCGGAATCGAGAAGTCTCAGCCGACGACCGTCTTTCAACAATGATAAGAATTTTAGTATAATCAAGATTGGGAAAGTTGGGCTGTGGGATAAGGGGGAGGCAACGCCACAGACGCTTGTGGGGAAGAAACCCACACCGAGAGATGCAAGACGGTTGGCGAAGTCGTGGGAGAAAGTTTCCTGTATTTTACAGGATAATGGGGAGTTTAAACTCATGACGGAAGAGATTGATACGACGCTTTTGGCTACGATACAGCTGTCACAATTATCGAGAAGCGCTATACAACAGCTCGACAAGACGGTGCTGAACCAGGAGAACTGCATCGCCATCTTTCCGCAATACACCCCAGGCGCCACTTCTCTATCGATCATAAAGCCGATCTATATCAGCCTGGAGACGAGAGTACTTTTCGAAGTATGGTTCGTATTACTACGAGCATTCACAGTCCCAGAAATCTACGGCAGCCAATTCGCAACCGAAGACGAAGAAGACAACAGCATCGAGGCCTCCGCCGACCTCTTCCGCATCGACAAGACGCTAAACTTTAGGGTCGTGGAAGCCAAGATCAAGCCCTCTGGCCTCATCCATCCTTCCTCCTCCTCGTCCAGCTCACGAGCTTCGGAAAAGCCGTCAGAGAAGGAGAAAAAGAAGGAAGAGCACCGCGATCCAAGCATTGCAGACTATTTCGCTGAAGTTGTTTTGGATGGAGAGGTGAGATCAAGGACAACGACGAAAGCGAATACGCTGAGGCCGTTTTGGAGGGAGGACTGTGAGTTTGGAGATTTACCTGCGACCCTGCCAGAAGTCACTATCGTCCTGAAGAAGATTGGGATTGAGCGGCCTGCGAAACCGCCTACATCAGCAGGCGGCTCAAAAAGCTCTTTAGCCAGCTTGCCCGAAGAGAAGTCAGAAATCGTGTGTGGCGTTGTGCAGATCAAGATGGATCAGTTGGAACGTGGCAAAGATGTCGAGACGTGGTGGCCGATTGTTAATAAGAAAATGGAAATTATTGGCGAGATGCTTGTCAAGATCCGGCATGATGAGCTTGTGGTGTTGCTGCAGAAGGATTACCAACAGCTGTCTGAACTGCTGCATAAATTCAACTCTGGACTCACGGTACAGATGTCAGCTTTCGTTCCGTCAAAGCTGAGATTCTTGGCTGAGACGCTACTAGACGTCTTCCAAGTCTCAGGCCAGTCTGCACAATGGCTCGTAGCGCTCGTAGAAGACGAAATCGACGGCATCGGTAAAGAGACACCGGTCCAACGCCTCCGGTTCAGTCGGAGAGTCGGGAGTAATGGTTCACAGATGGCGCCGACACCCACAACTTCAGAACGCGAGGTGACAGTGCGAGACATGAATCGCTCGTTAGCAGGAGAAGCCAACCTCCTCTTTCGAGGAAATTCCCTGCTCACCCAAGCACTGGATTGCCATATGCGGAGGATAGGTTCAGACTACCTGTGCGAAGTTCTCGGCGCGAAAGTACGAGAAATCAACGAGCGCCTCCCTGGTGCTGAAGTCGATCCGAGTCGGATAGGCGAGGGTGAGGAATTGAAGAAGAATTGGACGACGCTGAATAAACTCACGACTGAGATGTGGGCGAGGATAAACACCAGCTATTCCAGGTGTCCGTCTGAGCTGAGGCAGGTGCTAAAGTATATCCGTGCCGTTGCTGAGGACCGGTACGGGGACTTCCTCCGCACCGTGCCTTATACTTCGGTGTCCGGCTTTTTGTTCCTGCGGTTCTTCTGCCCGGCTTTACTCAACCCTAAGTTATTCGGGTTGCTCCGTGATCACCCTGCACCAAAAGCCCAGAGAACGTTGACGTTGATAGCAAAGTCGCTGCAGGTCTTGGCGAACCTAGGAAGCTTCGGACAGAAAGAGGCGTGGATGGAGCCTATGAATGCGTTCCTGGCGAGGAACCGACAGTCCGTGAAGGGGTTTATTGACAATGTTTGTGATATTCCCACTGAGCGCTCCCGGATGCCGCCGCCACCTAGTTATTCCACCCCTCTGGCGATCTTGAGGAGACTTAGCAATGAGAGGAAGGAGGGGTGGTTGAGTCTGCCGTTTCTGATTGATGATGCGAGGACATTTGCTGCGTTGGTGAGGTTCTGGCTTGAGGCGACGAAGGGAAGTGACGGGGAAGGGGATAAGTTAGAGAGTGCGCAGGGGGATCTGAGGAAATTTCATGATATTTGTCTCGTTCTGCAAAAGCGGACTGATGAGTGCCTTCTCAAGGCAGAAGCTGCCGCGTCTCACCCATCATCAGATTCCGCGACGAGTCCGGAAGATGAGGAGCTGGCAGAGATTATGCGCTCCCTTGAGGGTATAAGCGTTGTTGACCAACGGTCTTTCACGGAATCGGATCTGATGCCTACTACGAGTCTTACTTCGGTGTCGAGCGACCCGCTTAGGCCATACCAGCCAAGCCAACCTGGGCCGGCTGGCCCGGCTATCAAGCCGCAGGTTGCGAATGTGGTGCCGACGTTCCAGGCTACGACCACGACGCGGATTACGACTAGTGGCCAGAATAATCTGAAGTCGAAGCCCAAAGCTAAACCCCGCACCGAGCCACGCATTGAGCCAAGGATAGAGAGGTGGAATGAGGCGGGACGGAGGCAGATCCCCGGCTCAGCGAGTAGCGATCAGGGCTCCTCCAATTCTAAGGATTCGAGCTCAAGGAAGGAGAGGGGAAGTATATGGTCCGGCACGCTGGGCAAGTCCTCGAGTGGGACGAGCGGCTCTGACCCCTCCACCAATAAACCATCCAATCTCAAGCCGGAAAAGAAGCAGAGTGGATTGGTAGGCGATATGTTTGGTGACGGGCCGATGTCGGTAGCGGCGTGCTCGTTGGCGGATATGGATGCTGATTTGGGTGGGGGAGGGAAGGAGGAGAAGAGGGGTGGCCCGAGTGGGTTTCTGGCGGCGCTGTTGGGGAAGAGGGAGGAGAAGAAGAGGAGGGCGGATGTGGAGGCCGTGGAGAAGGGGTGGGTTGAGAAGAAGGTTAGGGAGAGGAAGAGGAGGGAGAGGAGGACGAAGGAGGAGACGTTTATGGAAGGAATAGCTTAGGGTAAGGGGCCATGATGGGAAAGTGGGAGGGAGTTTTGATTTGAATTGGTTGTATAGCCGCATAGGTGGGAGCGTGCATGATACGACTGGAGGTTCTAGCTTTTATATACCACGAAGTTTGACGAATAGAGGGGCGAGCCTGGGGGGCTGGAGCATATGTAACGAAATAATAGAGCATCATACTAAAGCCGCATAGTTGTACGGCTCATGAGACTGTTGCATTGCGAGATCTGCGAACACTAGTGTCAGCGTATATATAAGAACAGCTTCCAAACCCGAAGGAGAATGGTTGTCAGAAAGCAAATTGGGATTTCGCAACCGAGCTTTGGCTTCATTGGCTTTCCAGCTCGAACTCACCCAAAGCATGATGGCATATAAGCCTTCGTTGTCGAAGTGGAAGAAAGATTATGGCGACTGGTTAGCTCAGGGGTCCAGCAGCCGGGGCAGCGTAAAGCTCATGAAGTTGCGAATGTAGTCTCTCATAGCATGTCTGAGATACAAAGTATCCCTAGCATCACGAACAAGTCAAGCAACAGAACGCACCCTCCCCATGTCACGTTGTGGAGCTTAAATTTCGAAGATATTCGGCCTCTCTCGTGCTGGTCAAGCAAGTTTTATATAGGTCTTCGTGCCACCGTGTTGGGGCTTCTGCAAGGCGCTTCTCGACAATCCCTATCCAGGCCAAGTCTTCCTTGAGAGATGTATATAAGCACCTCAATCACTACGGAAAGACTGCTTATTCCGGGTGGGAATACCGGCAACAGAGAATGATATGCTTGAGAGACCGGGAACTGGGCTATTGGAACGCGTTCAGCAGGGCAAAGCGAGACGAGGTCGATGGGACAAAATTAGAGATCTCGCCATCAAGGGGCTCCTAACGCAATGATGGAGGCCTGTATCGATGACAGCAGCACGCACGCGGAAGCGCCAACGCAGCTTTTAGGAGCCAAAGAGGAGCTTTTGGCTTCGCATTAGTTGAGTGATATTGTCATTTTCGCTGCTTGCATATCTAGCCGTCGTGCCAGGTAACTTTGCTTTATATACCCTTTACAAGCTTAACATTGGCGTTTTCAAAGTGCCGTGCTATCCATACTATGTTAATCCATCCAACACCTACCAAAAGGAAGTACATATCGAATCCGCGTGTATATAAGACCAGGTATAGTAACTCAAAACCTTGTCACAGGTGTTTTTTCCGAGGGGTTTAATATTTTGGGCCTGAAACCCCTGTTTCTGGACCATTGTCAGGCATATCGGTTCCTTAGAACAGGGTATTACAAACAGGGTGAACTTATACTGAGGAGTGCATTATGGACCAGTAGATTCGGTAAACTTCTCTCTACCAAACTGTTAAGATTCGACGTAAAGGCACAATTATCAGCAAAAGTTACTCGCTATGCTTGCAACCCTTCGAACCACAATCTAAGCAGCCTCGCGTTGATACCTGATCAACCACTCTTAGCGCCAGGGCGGCCCAAAGTCGGCAACGACCGAGGTCATTGAGCGGTGATGGTGGCAACTGGTTAACCATCGACAGTATCAAGCACTGTGTAACATCAAGCAGCGATGGTTCGGTCTGGCAAGGGACCAAAACCTTATCATGCCCTCTTACTTCTGCTTATTTCGGGGTTGCTACGACTGTCAAGAAAGAGCTGCCCGCTTGACATATAGTCCCGTAGTATTGGGTTGGGCAGATGGAAGCTGTCAGGTGGCCGAGCTAACCAGTTTAAGTCCAACGCAGAATGGCCATATAAGCACGGCTCTGTGGTTGAAGCAGTATTTATCCCCAAGGAACAAACTCTGATGGACAGGAATCTTATGGTTGATAGCGCTTATGGGGATGGACGTTATGTAGGCTGTGTTGTGACGGCCAGCTGTGATTGTTGGGAGTAGAGTTTTGCAATGGCTTCGAAAGGTGCGGTGCCAAGTGGGCGATGATGATGGCTACTGGTTGGCGATAGCTAATTTGCAGGTGGTGGCAACAGCGGTGCCTGTTGCAGCAGATTCATGTTGAGGTGATCACTCCCTTCCGATTGCTGAATAGTTATCCTCCATTTCTTCGTCTTAGAACACGCAGCTCAAAGCGTGGTAACACGAGAAGGGAATTCAAAACAATATGCATAAACTCTACTCAAAGGGTATCGTATACTACCCCGAAACCTTTACTTCCTCCCTGTCCATACACCTCGGTTATCGTTACATCTACTGGAGAAGTGGGTCTTCCTCTTCGCACAGTTAGCTTCAGTCGCATTTGGCAGGTGCTCTCGGCAACACACCATTTATATGTCCATTTCCACCCTCGGCAACCCTTAACCTCGGAGTCTCAACCCCTTGTCGTCTAAGACAAACCTTCTCAACCGGCCACGCGAATCTTTCATGCAAATCCTCACCAGCATCCTCGGAAGTCAGATACTCAACAAGAGCAATGAAGATATACGCGCCAATACCAGTAAAGATGTGCCACCAGCCATGGAGTTCTCCCAAGAAGCTGAGCGGCATACCGATCCACCTCTTCACCTCCGTCTCCGTGCCGCAAGCGTGGTAGTCGACATTCCAGCATGCCCAGCCGAAAGCGAACGAACCAGCACCCCACCACACAAGACGGCGCACCTCCTTCTTAACCCACGGATCAGACACCCGTTGCGCAATAATACTCCTCGTCTTCGCCCCCACCACAATAATAGACACCCCAAACAGCAGCCCATGCATAACCACCTCATCCATATAACAATGATACACACTAAACGCAATCAAGAAGACCGTCGTGCCAACAGCAGACCATACGGCGGTCTTGAGAGGGCGGTCGTAGGTGTACACCCGATGCATGACGGTGGCGATGGCGAAGAGCATGGAGAGGTCGTCGAACCATTGCGTGTAGTACAGGTTTGTGGTGTGGAAAATTGCGGAGCCGATGCCGACGCCGAGGATGCCGGCGTAGGGCATGTTGCGGAGGATGGCATCGGGGCGGGCATGGTTTTTGCGGAAGCCATGGCAGGCGTAAATAACTGTGTGGTTGTTAGTGAAGGCTCACAAAAGAAGGGTATAGAGAATTGGCAGCCATCACGCGTCGGAAGCGAAATTGGAGGAAAAAGGAGTTACAGACTGTAAGTAAGGTTGGTGATGGTGTTGATGACTTCGGCGATGTATGGTGTGAGGAGGAAGTCCTGAGAGGTGGTTAGTTTATCTGGTCGTCGAGCTCAAACCCGTCATGCGACCCCGTTGGCCCGTAGCATACCTCTTCGCAGAAACTGAAAGGTGGTTAGCGTGATGTCAAATCCGGGGTAGATGTCGTTATCATACTTATAATGCGAGCTCTGAGGACCCCAAAAGGAGTCGTACGGCTTGTCAGGATATGAAAAGCCTAGATGTGCCATGTTCGCTGTGCAAATTGATTGTGGTGGTGTGCCTTGTTGTTTCCCTCTCAAATATCGGGCGTGCTCAGCTCTTTATGTTTTGTCTAACTTTGTCTAACGAGCGACTTCAAAAAGATATAGTCTGTTCCTGGTGGTGAATACAAAAACTTGTTGCTCAAAGTCAGGGTCTGAGCTATGAATAAGGTTGCCGCCGGCCAATGCTAGTCAGTGCGGCAGGGGCTGCCGTAGGGGTCCTTTCACAAGAAAGCAGGGTTCACAATCACACGCGTCTTTCGTCAATGGCTTAAATTTGGCCCCATTTTAAGCTATATTAGCGTCTTTTTGTTGCTATTTATTGATACACGAAGTTAGTGATCTACATAGGTACACTTATTTGTCTTGCTGGACCCTGAGGTGCCATGCTAAAGTACGTCCATGGCTGCGCCCGTTTCAGGCGCCACACACGCCAAAAGCGGCTGTAGCCGGCGCCGGAGATTTCCTCCTAGTGATCACGTGGTAAATCTTTTCGGCCCTTGAGGCTGGGTACGAGTTATACCTTTCGAGAAATTAAAAACGTTAACCTCAATCATGCACTTTTGGAATTGACCATAAGAGGACATTGGTAGTCATCATCACCTGATCATTGTCTCGCCGAGCTCCTCGGCGCTCCTTCGCCTCACCTTCCCCGCCACATCGCGGCCAGGCACAACAGCCAATCACCACTTTCAGAATCCTGCTGAGCAATTACCGAGGCCCGCTGTCGAAGTCCGGGGAATAACCTTGCTAGATGGTGTCAGAGCGCGTCTTTTTATATCCGAGGCATCCTCGTTTAAAGTTTTATAGTTTGGGGAATCCAATTGACCGTTTATACAACCTCATTACTGCCTCAAAAGCCCATACAGACAAACGTATATAAACTCATACAAACCTTTACACGTTAAAGCTCAAGAAACAGCAAAATGTCTAAGGAGTTCACCCCAGCCGAGGTTGCCCAGTACACTGGCGAGAAGGGACAATACATCATTATTGACAGCGCCGTTTACGATGTTAAGGGTACGCTCCTCCAATCCTACCTCCTCCCTATTCCTCCTTTTTCCTACATATTGCTTTTCCCTTGCGACAGCGTTCAGTGCTTACTGCGCTACTTCACCTCGTTTAATAAGTTTCTGACACCACCCACAGAGTTCGCGGACGAGCACCCTGGAGGCGCAAAAATCCTCAAGCGCGTCGCCGGCAAGGACGCCTCCAAGCAGTTCTGGAAGTACCACAACGATGGTGTCTTGAAGAAGTACGGTACTAAGTTACAGGTTGGCACTGTTAAGGATGCGGCCAAGTTGTAAAGTGGAGAGACGTAGACGATGGAGACGGATTACCGGTTGATGTCAACCGGTTGGAGGATGTACAAAAGGAAGGACAAAGAGGAGGGGCGATGGATGAGATTAGGAGGACTACGCTGTGACCTAATATGAGTGGCGAGCGATGATAAATGATACATGGATATAAGGAGGCGAGCAATAGATGAGCGATTCAAACCACACCCCAACCTCAAATGCGCGAAGTGTATTGGATTCTAAAAAGGTCATGATCGATTCGCTTGGTTTACATCCACCGGGATCCACCCTGGCCGAAGAAAGGGTGCGTTTATCTGCAGTCTCCGAGAATGCCCCATAAGTATGCTTCCAATCATCTAGCAAGCTCTGCCCTCTATATTATACATACCACTACTGGTCGATCTTACGCTTCTTACTCCCAGCGCTCTGCTCTGCCTCTGATCCTCCCTTCAATGCTCTCCTCAGCTTCACCTCTAAGATCATCTTCTCGCCTTCCAACTCGGTAATCCTGTCCTCTGTATCGGCCGCCGCTTCCTTCAACTCGGTATTTTCCCCCACCAGTCTTGTCTTGTCCATGTCGGGTCCTAAATCGTCGCTGTTGGACTGAGTAGTTGCAACACTGCCTAGATGCTGGCTATGTGGAGTTCTCGCTGCATTCTGCATCTCCTCAAACTTCGATTCGGCAGCCTCAGCGCGCTTTTTCCACATCTCATTGTCCTGACCAGACACAGCAGCCGACACCTTCTCCTGCAAATCCTTGTTGAGCCGAATATAGCCTATCAACTCCTTCTTGAGCTTCTCGTTGTCCGTGGCCGCAGCATCCACTTTCTTCTGCTCGCCCCTAAGTCTCTCCTTCTCGTCCTTCACCCCCTCCTCTATTTCGACCTTAAAGTCAGTCAGAGCTTTCTCGTGCTGAGCTTCAACCTCCTTCTTGACCTGTTCTCTCATCTCCTCCTCCGTCCTCCTTTCAAGTTTCAAAGTCTTAGCTTCTCTATCCTCGGCCATGTCGTCGTACTGCAGATTCAACTTCTTGAGCTCCTCCTCCACCCTGTTCAGCTTCTGGCCCTGCTTCTTATGTTCCGTTTCCAGGCTCTTATGCACAGCTTCCAAGGTCCGGTACTGAGTAGTCATACTCGTCAGCTTTTGCTGCAGGGCGCCTCGGCCCACTGGCTCTACCACCTCGTCGTCATCGGCCTGAGGCTTCTCCAGTTCGGCACAACGGGCGGTGAGCTTGCCATTCTCTTGACGGAGAAGACCATTCTCCTTTGTCAAGGAAGTCTGAGCTGCTTGCGCTGCGTGGGTCTTCTTGAGGTAGTCTGCTATCTCTGCCTCAGCCTGCTTGCGCGAGTTCTGCTCTGAGGCCGCATGCGCAAGCGCATCATCCAGCTCCTTCTGCAGCCTCTCCAGTTCCTTCAGCGTTACCGACTTCCATGTCGGGATATCTTCGTGCTTTACCAGCATGTCTGCGATGTCTGCTTTGAGCGCTTTGCTTGCCCTTGACAGACCTCTGATTACAGGAGGCTCGACGTAGAACTTTCTCAGCTCTGTTATTACCCAACGCTTGTAGTTTTGCTTTTCAATCTGGACTTGGGTTTGGAGATGCTTGATCTCGTTCTCAGCCTACATAATGTTAGACAGGAATAGCTAGAGAATCAAACTGAGTGACTTACAGCACCCAAAGCTTCGACGCCAGCATTCATCTTCCTCGCCTTCGCCTTCCACACATCCCAAAACCTCGCCTCCGTGAGAGCAAGTAACTTTGACAACACCGAATTTGGATCGTTGTCTTTTGCAATGTCAATTCCCTCATACTTCCCATAATTGTCGATCTCCTCATCTTCATCCTCCGAGCAAACATAGTCAGATTCGAAGTCCTTGTCCTCATCCCGGATTCTAGAATGGGCGATGTCCATGAGTTTTTCGAGTATGCGTTTGAAAAACCTCTGAGTTTTGCCGTTCTGCTTCTCGAAGACTTCAAGGACTGGCTCGTATTCTTTCAACTCTATCTCAGCAACAGGAGCAGGGCCAGCCATGATGCTATGATCTTGATAGACCTTTTGGTCCTCTAAGTTATAACGCAGCTAGTTGGGTGACACCTGGGCAAGAAAGATCCTGAAAGATCCGCAAATGGTTCAAACTGAACACTAAGTGAAGTCAAGAGCTTTGTGGCTAAACTCGGCTTATGGATAGTGTGGTAGATGGTACGAGGTGATTTGCAAACTTGGCAGGGCAGAGGCGTGGTTAAAGCAGGGCAGCTATGGTGGGTTCTGGTGATGTGGTGGATGTTGTTGATGTGGTGGTTGAGCGAGGAGAAAAACATGAGCAGCGATGATAAAGGGTGGGAAGTAGAAGGTTGAGGTGGCAGGATCTATGGGAAGACTGAAAGGAATCAGAGAGGGGTGCTGGGTATCGATGGTTCAAGATGAGATGTCAAGAGTGTTGGGCTAGATCCGACGTCAACTCGTCCCTCGAACAATTTTTGTTTGTCCATCTCCGCCTCAGAGAAGTGAGGACTTAAATGGGGTAGAGTAGACACGCCATCAAGTGGTGATATCCGAGACATAATTGAGATATCAGAAGGTAGAGCTGTTTCTCATCTCAGTTCTCAGATGGAAGTGGGATTCAGCGTGTTCGACGGCCAGCCATGGCTGTCTCGGAGCTGGCTGACTGATTGTGAGTTGCTGTCAGTTTACAATGGTTGGCATGAAGGAGGCAGTCAGCTTTGTATTCTGAAATATCGCCGCTAACGCTGTCATGCTGTGTCGGGCTGTCTTAGTAACAAAATCTGCCCACTCCGATCTACCTTTGCCTTGAATTTGAGACTTCACCTTTATGTGCCGAAGAGGCTTTCGAGATGGGTTACGAAAACCTTTTTTGGCCTATTCTTAAGCTTAAAGAAATGCTCAGACTGAGGCAGCAAGTGTTTGAAACGAGTTAATAATCCCAAGTAGCCCCACACTTCCCAAATTGGCCAATTTAACCTTTGAGACAGTATTCAATCAGCTCGCAGCCAGCTGAGCTTTGTGCCGACAGTCAGCCCGCGCAAGAGATCGCGTTGAAACAGCCAGTCAGCTTTGAGTCGTAAAGTTGCCCTAAGGTGGCTGTTGGACGCGCTGGTACTGAAACACAAATATTGAGCTGCGACTGGCTCGCAAGATGCTCGATGGAAACAGCAGATATGGGACCGCTCGATGGTGATACTATCGCCATGAAAATGGCGACTTGCTCCATTTTTGCTTCAGGAAGGGCGTTTAGGATGAAATGTTTACTCCTCGACGCGGAACGTGGGTGGCAAAACAAAGGCAAGTAATATATGCAATCAGGCTATGCTCAATTCCTAGCATATCGCAGCGACGAAGAATTCGGGGAACACAGGTGACTGCCTTCATATTGTTGACGCTCGACGGATGGGCGCGGCGAGGTTCTTAAGTGGCTCTCGACTGATAACGCGCCGTGGTCCGTACAAGTTCGAATGCACAAATGGTGGAACACTTTGCGCTAATGACATCACTCACGACTAACCGAATAACCAACACGAAGACAAATTCTACTATCTTATGCCCTTCCTCAGGTTGGCCTCTGGAAGCGCGCCAGCCTATAGTGCGGATCGCGTCGACGTTAATCGGTTGCTAGCTTGAAGGACGACGAAACCTTTCGAGGCGTTCTCTTAGAACCGTCCCATCATCTCCGCATCCAACCTTGGTAGATCCAGAATGCTAGAAATGTCATGGGCGACGCTTACTATCTTGCAAGTCTCAACAAGGGCTAAGCGCTAAGCAGACAGCGGTGAGTGCTTTCCTCCGCGGGACTTCGAATGCTCGTCATTTGGCACATGTTTAAACTGGCGATCTGTCACTGGTCAGCACTTCCCAACCACATCAGCACATCAAGATGAACTTACCAATATTCACTTTACTGGTAACAACCCCTCCATTCCACGGCACCCCCTTCTCCTCCCGCTCCTTATCCGTGAAATGCAGCGTGTACGCAAACCTGACACCACCCAAATATTTTGATCCCACATCTCCATTAAGGCCCGGATTAAGATCATACGGCGTCTTGACCCTCACAGCCTCCAAGTGTGTCGTATTCTCATAAAACATCTAGAGGCCGTCAAGCTCTGAATGATGTGCGTCTTCCACGATCCTCGCGTCTGCTATATCGATACTTCGATATTGGTAAGGCCCACGACAATTCGTAAATGGCCACTCCCCCTCTTCGGCTAGACGGCTGGCCTGGATTGTGACATGGCGGCGAGAAGGCAGGGCGCTGTATCGGCAGCCTGCATCGACGAGGTTTTCTTCGTAGGCTCCCGGGCCTTCTATTCTGCCTTCCTTTGAGCCGAATCTGCCATGCAAGTGTAGTGTGAGATACTTCAATTTTGACAATGCCTTCAAGCTGTCCTCCGTCGGTTCGTTGCTCTAGGCGGCACCGTCATTGAGTCTCCTCTTGACAGAATGTCCCGTATTGTCATCTTGTATCTTGTCTGCCGCCTCCCCATCCCGCTCAGTGGGTTCCAGTACCCGAGAGGTAATGAAGTGAACATAGTCGCTATCATCACTTCACATCGGCAAGCTATCCATAAGCTGTACCTGCACCGCCTCAACATTAGGCAGCAACAGCCGCACAGCAGGAAGCGGCGCATCCTCCCTGTCATCCCTAATGCAACCCATCCAATACTTCTCAACCTCAGAGTTCGGAACATCATCGTAAAAGGTCATATCTGTCGGTATCCTGTTGGCTGCTCGGAGCTTACTTCCGTGAGTCTATCATTCTCTATTGAGGCACAAAACTCATGCACAAGTCTCCTCAACGCTTGCCAATCATCTTCCTCAAAAATCTCCTCCATAAGCTCCTTCGCAACATCACCGTGATCCAGACCAAAAGCCGTGAATCCCTTTCCCAAGCCGTGATCCCGAAGCAGCGTCCTCGGTAGCCGTGGCACCGTCTTCTGATTATCTTTGCTGTCTGGTTCCCGCCAGAGCACATTGCCCTTCAATACATTGTGACAACGACGACTTGGTGGCCTGTATTTTATGAGGGGTGGTCGCGAGAGTCACCGGGGGCATTGGCATCGTCCTCCCACCAAAAGGAGTGGAACCACAACAGGCAGAAAAGCACTAACATCGCTCCACGATTGCCGTTTAGCCGCTGTTACATGAACGCCCAAAGAACTCTCATATTACTATAACCCGCTTGAATCAGTATCTCGTGATATTTCCTGACAAATTTCATTTTCCTGCGGTTAGCCAATTTTCTTCCCGCCCTTGCCTCCCCGTGTCCCAGCATCAACGGCCAGAAATTGAAACCAGTACCATGACACTAAACACCCTCACCAACGAGCTCCTCGAACTCATATTCGCCCATCTCCCCGACCACCGGCACCCCTACCACCCATGCCCCGCCCCAAACTACCAGCTCCCCTATTCCGGTCATTCATACGGCTACATCTACACTCTCTGGGCCTTACCTCCCGTCGCCGCTCCTCATTCGTCAAACCAATCCCGTGTTCCGGTACACCAAATAGACACCCAGAAATCCGTATTACAAGAGACTATGAAATTGTTTGCGAAAAGAACTCATGCAGCAGTTAACTGGTTGTCCATGGAACCCTTTGTTTGCACATCGCAAAACCCAATTGGCAACTCGAGAGTGAACTAAGTAAATAGGCAAGTATACATAATTATGAATTGTATGCTATGAAACCGGTTAGTAAAGTACCTGTCGCCAAGCCATATATGGCAATTTTGCCATCATCGTCCACTAAGAGCGCGATGGCACAATTGGTCGGTACCTCGTCACGAGTAGACTATGCCATTATAAGAGAAGCCATAGCAGAGTTCACACGGATATCATCAACGAAGCATTGTCTAAAACATCAGCGGCAGCAGAACCACGCATGAAGCTAAACCAGTGTTGTTATTTTCATACTAAGCACAGACTCCTTCTAACTACGCCAGATCTCCAGCCAAATAGTCACGGTATGCTTTGTGTTCTCCTTTCTAACACATCTGCGAGCGGCGTAACCACACCTTTGTTCCAGCCACGCGGGCCCAAGACAAGTCCGACAACTAGAATATAGCTGACATGCGCACCTGTGTCAATACGTTCCTCAGTGCCATCAAAATAAGGGAAAGTAGGAGCATATGCGGTAGATAATTATTGCACTTAACTTGTAAGTCCGTACCATGTTCTTTGCAGTAATCTTGCGATTATTGTCCTTCTTTGGTAGAACGGCTGTGATGGCAGTAGCTGCGGCAGGCAGCTGCCAGTGTGTTGAGGTTACTGCGTTGTTGGCGGCCCCATTACCGTATTTCGATTTCAATCCATAGAACTTCCTCATGAGAACGTGCGACCTTAAGTGCTAACCGGTCGCTCGTGCCATTTCTAAACTTCGATTTCAATTTCTGGACTTGAACCATGACGTAAATGCTGCGACAAGGAAAGACCATAATGCCATTAACTACTCCATATATACGTATCTCGTCTATCATTCCTCATCTATCCTCGTCTCATCTCATGAATATCCAACCATGCAAGCATATCTGGGTATAATCACCATCCTCCTACCCCCGTATCCTCCTCACCATCATTTGAGGGCCTTACAAGTCTGACAAGAGCTTTCCGCATCATCCAGCAGCCATAGCTTCAGAAAGCACAGGACTAGAATAAGTGCGAAGAAGGCCTCTTCCCAACCTCGCAGAATCTCTCGGATTATGCCATCAACTAGGTCCCAGTCGACGTCTTTCCTAATCCTCACTCGCATAGATTCATGACCATAGTCCTCGACCACGGTCATATATCCCTCATCGTCCGTCTGATCTCCACCACCATAAACATCAGCCAGTTCATATTCTCTCAAAAAATCAGATATCCTCTCCCGGCTCTTATTCCGTACGTGTCTGGCATGTCGTTTAATCTTCCGCGCCGAAGCGGCCAATAAATCCAACCGCAGCACTAACTCCCAATCCAAGCCCTCAAGATCCAGTCCCAGGTTCCCAAGTTCTAAAAGCAGCGCCAGGACACCGTTTGCCAGCCCACCATTCGCCATAGCCGGTACGCCTCTTACTCTTTTCCCGCCTGTGTGCCTTGGCTCTCCATTGACTGCCTTGTGGTCGCACCCCCGGTACTATCATCCTTCTTCTGTGGCCCCGCCATGGCCCATCCAAACCATGTCCCTCGCTTATCAGCCTTCTCCCTTGCTTTCTGCTCTTCGGATGCTGAGTCCCGTTCCTGAACTAAGCGGAGTGGACGGGGTTTGGCGCCTCCGAATGTTGTTCTAGTCTCCAACGGCCTCGGCGGACTCTGGTTCTGTGGCGGCGTTGACACCTCCCCTGTATGAGTGGTTGCTTGTGACAGGCTCGTCTCCGCAGAATTACTGCTTCCGCTCTCACTGACCCCGCTCTGTCTGTTCCCCATATAGCTCCCTACAGGCGGGCCGGAACCGATGCTTCCTGATGGTGCCCTAGCCGCCGCATTAGGATTCTCTCCACTCTGCCTGGGGGCGAAGAATGAACTATTTCGTGGAGTTTGTGGGCCATGAAGTGGTGAGGTCGGGTTGCCGGAGCCCTTGTACATTGCGTTTACGACGTTGAAAGCGCCTGTGCTGGTGTTGATCTCACTTTGTGGGCGCTGCTTACGTGAGATGGAGGCGGAGCGGTTGAGGTTGAATGGGATGGATGGTGCGGTTTCGGGGTCTGTGAGCGCGGAGTGTGCGGCTGGCATTTGGGACATCGGTCTTGGCTTTGGCTTGCCTGCGACCACAGACTTTGCGCGTTGCAGGATCGAGGATGTGGCGGGTGGTGGTGCCATGTCCTTTGGTGGCGGAGGAGGTGGGAGGTCCTTCTCTGCGTTCGCTTGCTCCGGCTTTGGCTCAGGCTTGAAGTCGTTGCCTTGGCTCAGAATAGCTTCAAATCCTTGATGCTCCAATAGGCGCTCAATGATCTTATTGATGTAGAGTGTAAGAGCCTTGTTCTGCTCCTTGCTAGCCTTAAGCTCTGCTTCGAGGCGACGGAACTGCTCCTCATCTTCACCATCGAAGCCTGACAATTCATCGGCAAGACTCGAACTTGGTGGTGCTGGCGAGCGACCTTCCAATGCATCCAGAGCATCGTTGCGTGCTGGCGATGACATATATCCAAAATCGTTCTTGGCAAAATCGCCATTGAGTGTCTTCTCCTGGAGGAGCAGCTGGAAGGACTCGTTGTCCTCCATCAAGCGGGCGTTGTTCATACGTGCTTCAAGGAGCTGGCGCTCGACTTCTTGCCGACGGCCGCCGCCTTGGTTTTCGGACTCTACGATCTTAATTTGTGCTTCGGCGAGCTCGAGACGAAGAGATTCGATTACACGGTCCTTCTGCAGGAGGAGCTTGGAGTTGTTGCGAGAGTCGCTGCGGTTTACGGAGGATGGGGGAGCAAACTGGTTACCTTCGACGTTAGGTGACGCTCTTGGAGATGAGTTGTTTGCTAAAACTGGTTAGCATAGCTCTCATCAAATTTGTAAACGGAGTGATAGGCTTACAATGCCTGAAGTTGCGACTATCACTGCGACCGTCGCTGCGCGAATCATCGTCCTCGTTATTCTTCTGACTCAAGCTCTCCTTCAGTCTCTTGATTATAGACTGCATCTCTTCTTCCCTATTGCTCATCTCCTCCTTCTCCTTGTTCATAGCTGCCCTCTCGGCCTCATATATGCTCTCCATCTCCCTCATCTGCCGCGCCGAGTCTCGCTTTTCGTTCTTAAGCTGCTCGATCACCTCGGCCTCCTCGTGTAACCTGTCCTCCAGCTTTGCCTGTTCAGCTGTGGCATCAACGAATCTAGCTTGCAGAACTTCTGTTTCCTTTTGGAGCTGCTCCGCCCGCACTTCGGACTGTCGTAATTTCTCCTTGACCTCCTCCAGCGCGGCAATCGTCTCAGCGCGAGCTTCTTGCTCAGCTTCTGCAGCAGCAGTGCTCATGCTCAAGCTGCTTGGTCCAATCGATGGTCGTCGCGAAAGCGCACTACCGCGCAGCGACCTCGTCCTTGCGAGACCGCCATTTGGCAAGGAGGAGGTTGAACTATTCGGAGTCGGTGAACGAGTTGCAGGTCTTGATGTCGTAGGGCTCGCAGGACTCGCCGACTGCCTGCGACCCAGTGCGCCAGAAGCAGGAAGCTTTTGCTTTTCCGTGGTTGACATGTTGCGCTTCTGGAGTTGTTGCGACGTGGTTCGGGACAAATGTTGGGGTAAAGAGAAGGCTGGCCGCGGGATGGCTCGCTACGGCTAGATTACTATATTTGGCGACTAAGCTGATCTTGCAAGGTTGTCCCGTCTTGACGTGTATACTGGAGAAGTATGATGATTTCGCCTATAAATTTCCAAAACTTCAGATAAACTACAGTATATGCGACAGATGGTTGTGGATCTGTGTTCAGCGGAGTGGACACACTTCAAGATGTTGATCTGGGCGGTCAAAGCGATAATTGGACTGCAAGGGTGGGGGAAGCACTTCTGTCCAGAGGTTAGATGACTTTTGTACTCGGACAACCGAGACAAGATAATGATCAGGCCATGTTAGGTATTGATTTTCTTATGGATAGGCAGTTGAAGCTATATTGAAGTTCCACATCCCAACCTCTCCTATATGCTCACCGTCCTGCTGTTCAAGCAGCTCTACACATAGTGTGCATGTCGCATGGTGGCTAGTGGTTTGGCTGGCTCAGGTCGAGAACTCGAGTGTCCCGTTTACACAGGTGCTTGAAAAAGTATAGATGAAGCAGTTCCCATGCCACCAATATGATAATTAACGACCCAATTGTTCCTCATAAAGTGAAGATTATTAGCGTCTTTGCTAGCGTATTTTAAGGTTCTGCATTATGGTGGCTTCAGATTGACGGGGCCTGGGTCTGCTGTCATACAGTATTGGAGGTCCCCAACGGCCTCCCGCACCTCATCATGTGACGCGGGGGACTAGCGGCATTTTTGGCGAATCTGCCCTAATCAACATTTTCGCTTCAGACACGCTGATTGACTTTCCTCGATCAAACGACAGCCGGAGCGCATTTACTCAACTACCAATCCAGAATCCCTCGACATTCGGACAAGCGCAGAGATGGCACCAACCAAGAAGTCCAAGAAGTCCTCCGACGGAATTAACTCGCGCCTTGCGCTTGTTATGAAGTCCGGAAAGGGTACACCTTCCTCAGCCTGAGCCTTGCACATTTGGGCGCCGGCGACAACAACACAGAAGAGCCTCGACTAACATCTCTCTTAGTCACCCTCGGATACAAGTCTACCCTTAAGACTCTCCGTTCCGGAAAGGCCAAGCTTGTCATCATTGCTGGCAACACCCCACCTCTCCGCAAGTCCGAGCTCGAGTACTACTCCATGCTCTCCAAGACCAACGTCCACCACTTCGCCGGAAACAACGTAAGCGTGCACCCGCCATAATTTCACAAGTCGCAGTAGCCTTCGTCTCTGCACTTCGGCCCAACGACGGACTCGAACAGAACCGAGTCCAGAGGGTCATACCCAGCGATAAAGTCTAATTCTATGACTTTGGAGGGTAAAACTCATATACTTACGATATACACAGATTGAGCTCGGTACCGCTTGCGGTAAGCTCTTCCGCTGCGGTGTCATGGCCGTCTTGGATGCCGGTGACTCCGATATCCTCTCCGGACAGACTGCTTAAGTGCAGATCTTCATAGCGACAGAGTTCATTTAGTTATGGGATAGTCGTGTGCAATATGCACACAGCAGCCTGGGTAGCCAATGGATTCTTGACCTTACCGGATATTCTCCTACGAGTCATGCAAGTGGTGGTGAAAATGAACATGCCAACTGTGACCTTGGTGGATGGCTTGACTGACGCCCAAGAGATTTGACCTCAACTGCTACTCCACCATGACCATGTTGAAACTCTTTACGATGCCACTCACTTGGTCTCAGTGTGACCGCACCTAAGGTTTCCAAGCTCGTCATAATGCATCCATTTGGGCATAGTGCATGACAGAATGGCAGATGTGACAGAAGCTTGGAGGGTCTGAACGGCGAAATGGCGCAACGCTGGGCAGAGTAAGTCAACGTCGCCACATTTATAAGCAAGAAACTGTGATAACTAGAGAAACATTGTGTTCTAAGCATTCCATCGCCTCAGATATGACTCCTGTTCTCAATTCGTGATTAATTGCGCCGTCTTTCGTCGACATTGAGGCAAAGCCAAGTTTTAGGGCGGCACGTGATGGATCCGTAAGCGGTTTTGCCGTTACATGGGTTGTGGGCTTAGGGCTAAGTTGGCTTTAGCGCCACTTTGATTTCAAAGCCAGCCTGCTGGGTGCAATGGTAATAAGGCGGACTCCTCCCCACGACCACGACAACCACCGACCGCAACTCGCCAAATCAGTCAAAATGGCACGCCGTCCAGCAAGATGTTACCGCTACTGTAAGAACAAGGTACGTTTGAACCTGTTCGCGATTTGAAGGATATACTGGAGGAGGACAAGAGGGAGAAAGTACTGGGACCGATATCGATCGGGTGAGCGAAGGATGGGCAGAACGAGATCGCGCGACAACAACGACGACAGAAAATCAGCGATACGATCGTAGGAGAAGGAAACACAGGAATACAGCATTTGGAAGAGCTTAGACTAACATGTCCGACCTACAGCCTTACCCAAAGTCTCGTTTCAACCGTGGTGTCCCAGACCCAAAGATTCGCATCTTCGATCTCGGTCGCAAGAAGGCCAACGTTGACGAGTTCCCACTCTGCATCCACTTGGTTTCCAACGAGTATGAGCAGATTTCCTCTGAGGCTCTTGAGGCTGCACGTATTTGCGCCAACAAGTACATGGTGAAGACCTCCGGAAAGGAGTCTTTCCACCTCCGCGTCCGCGCCCACCCATACCACGTTGTCCGTATCAACAAGATGTTGTCTTGTGCCGGTGCCGATCGTCTTCAGACCGGTATGCGTGGTGCTTGGGGTAAGCCATACGGTTCCGTCGCCCGTGTCAACATCGGTCAGGTCATCCTTTCCGTTCGCACCCGTGACTCCAGTAAGTATCCCTGAGCTCTACGACTATTGTCATTTTTAACGAGATATTTAGACCGCGCCGTTGCGCTCGAGGCCCTCCGCCGCTCCCAGTACAAGTTCCCAGGACGCCAAAAGATCATCGTCTCCAAGAACTGGGGTTTCACCCCACTCCGCCGTGAGGAGTACATGGATAAGAAGGAGACCGGAAAGGTTTTCGTCGATGGTGCCTACGTTCAGTTCTTGTCCAACCACGGCAAGCTCGCTGATAACGTCCGCCGCTTCCCAGCTGCTTTCGCCGAGTCCGCTTAAATGCGTTCTCTTGTCGTCGGTTTAACGGGTCATGAGGGGCAAAGGAAGCAGGCGCATGGCTGCAGTGCATAGGGAGACGTCGATCTTGCTACACTGTAATTATGGAATAGCTATGATACCTTTTGCCAACACATTTTGAACTTCCACCCCTCGAATAAAACGTTTCTATGCTACAGAGTGACTGACAATAGTTTCTGGATAATGCGCATATTGCCTGTGTAACTATGCTTGGCTGCACGAGTACTGCTTCCAAAACTCGCATTATGGTACACTATGAGAGCACTCTGTCCAGGACGATTATCAATCTTGCATGCTAGCACATCATCTAGTTCGCTGTTCACGTACGTGAGAGCATCTAACCAATGGACTCGGAACCCGTTTCACCGAACCGGCTAAACAGTATGTTGCGCAAGCTTAATGCCAGATACGAAATGCCAAGCTGCCCAGTTACCTGCTCTTGTTTGCCACAAGCACCCTACGTAGTTTTCGAAAGTCCACTGCAGCCCATGCATATCCAACCGCCCCTCCATGGTCACTCTCTTATCGGCGATATCGTGATCCCGTCACCGCTACGTCGTGCTTGTAGACGATTATGTTCCACAGCGTCTCGAAGCCTGCACTCTTCATTTCCTATCATTTATTTCTCTTTACCCGGAATCCACTATTTTAAGCGACTTATTTAAGCCCCATTATTCCATAGTTTAGGACCAGTTGCCGGTTCTAGGGCCTGGAGCAACAAAGAGCGAGCTTATCAGATACCTTGGCATTGAGACAACAAGGTTACCCCAACATCATCGTCGACGTGACATCTCGTCCCCTGCGTTTTTGTCTCAAACTCTCCCAACAAACCCGAAAGGCTTCGCCTCTTTAATGCTTATGCTTACTCTTATTCTTCACTGCATCTAGACTACATCATAAAGATTTATCTGCTCAGTACCAAGGTCAGCATAAGCATCAACTATCGCCAAACGTCAACTACACCGAGAACGTTTGCACTCAGCTCAGTGAGATCAGCACGATAAGACTTAAAGCAAGTCTACACCGAAGACAATAACCACGAGACTTCTCGGCGCACGAGGCAGACAACTCTTCCCCTGATATTGTTTACATTCGAGCCTATTCCATCTCGACATAAACTCCGAAGCCATCCAACGAACAACTTCCTCGACTTAAGGGCGCCTCCGACGAAGCTCGTTACATCATGGCCTTCCGCGCCCCAACCCACCACGCAACCCAGCGCCAACGCACCCAAGAAACCAACAACGAGTTCGCGCTCGCATCACCGCTTTCTCAAAACGAGCTACAAGACAGCCAGGAATGGATACTCTTCTCTCCCGTCCCTCCGTCCGCGACCGCCACGGCGGATACAAACGCACTCGTATATACCACGTCCACTGGTCAGACCGCAGGCCGGTCCAAACTCAGTGAGTTTGGGAGTCTGGATACAAGGGTGAGTGTGGTTAGGAGCTATGAATATGATGGGAGTGAAGAGATTACGGAGGGTGCATATACGGAGGATGCAGTTGAATTGGATGAGGACGCAGAGTTGGACAGTTTGGATAGCCATTTGCATGACTTCCACTCGCAAGATCCCGCGGCTTATCATCAGAGCCCGTTTGGCCAGATTCTGAACGTGCAGCAGGGACAAGAGCAAGCTAATTCGGTGCTGCCGACTCATGATGGGTTGGGCAGCTTTCAGCTTGGGGGCGGGGGCGTGCAGGAGCAGTTGTATTCGTTTGAGAGGCATGCAAGGAGGCGGCCGTCAATGAAGAAGAGGAGGGTTAGTCTTGATGCTGCAAGGATGGAGCAGGAGAAGGAGGTGGAGAGGGAGGCGGAGAAGAGGAGGAGGATTGAGGAGTGGAGGTTGGAACAATCCCGCGCCATACTGGAAGAGGTTCGGAAAGACACCAGACGCAGACGTCAAGGTATGGCAAAGAGGAGGACGACCCTTGAGGATTTGCATCGGGAGGAGATGGCCACGATGGGTAGCCTGGATGATACTTTGGCAAGGGAGGAGTCGATGGTTGATGAGCAGCAACAGCAACAGGACGAGAGGGACGGTGAAAGCCTTTGGACAAGGATCACAAGGAGAGTGATCCAGGACTTGATGGGCATAGATGACAAGCTCCTCTCCATCCTCTTCGGGGAATCATTACCAGAGGACCTCGAGAGGGAGATGTCTGCAGCATCCGCCTCAACAACAACCATTGGTCCAGCACCTTTCACCACACAAGACAACGCATGGGAGACCCGCCTCCTCGAGCGCATAGCTCGCGAGCTGGGCCTCCTCGTAAACAATATCTCGGAGCACCCGGGCGCATTCTCAACCTACCAAAGAGTCATGCAGGCACCGATTCCATACGCAGGACTACCAATAATACCCGAAGCGTCGCCGGATAATAAAGAAGAAGTTCCTGTGCCGGTCAAAATGAGGCCTGCCACACCGCTATTCAAGCCCAGCATGCAGTCCGCCAATTTCGCAGACCCGATATCTGGCTCGAGACATTATTTTGACAGTGAAATGGATTACACACCCAACGCTGTGCCAGTATCGAATCCGCTCTCCCAGTCTACTCCATTACCTGCACCATCACACGCGGCTAGTGAAGGGACGAGCTCGACCTATCGTGGGTTCACGAAGGAAGAGTGGGAAAAGCAGCTAGACATCGGCCTCGTATTCTCATATCTCCGCTCCCGTTTCATTGGCCGCAAGTTACCACAGTCCCCCCATAAACACAGTACTACACCGCAAGAGGCTGCTGCTCGTGCAGCGAGAGTGCGTCAGCATCATCCCCTGGTCGCTGGTCGACCGGTTCCAGAGCGCCGCCCTAGCTACAAGTTCACAGTGCAGCAAAGTATGGTTGGAAATGGGGTGCAGAGACGGAAGAGTAGTAGTTGTGCGAGTCAGAGCACGAAGTTTAGTGCTAGTATCAAGAGTGTCAGAAGTGTGAGGAGTAGGAGCTCACGCTGTTTTTGGGATATTGGGGCGGCGAGTCTGGGGAGCGGGAGTCTGGTGTTGAGTGCCACAGGTCATGGGCATGGGGGTGGGTGGGGCGATGTGTAACCTTGGTGGTTGGCGATAAGAGATGATGGGCGATGGACGATGAGATGCTGAAATGCTTTTGAGGCTGGGACTCTATAGATTGATGAGGAGCGTATGAGATATTACGAGTTATGATGGGTAATTTAGGAGGTTTCATGGATGATGGATGAGGTTGGGAGGGGCGATGAGGATCTTCTGACATTTACTTTGAGATTTAACTGGATTATGTGGAGTTTATTCTGGGTATATTAGGAACATAAATGCCACCCACTTTCAACTCTTACATTCGGTTTCATTCATCTAGCTGATCTTCGGGCCGTTCTTGTTAACTCTTCACAGTTTCGGGTAGTATCCCTTGACCTAAGCGGACGGTTTCTTACCCTGCTAGATTTTGACCGTGCGGAATCCGCCCTACCCAGGGTATCCGGGTAAATACACGGATTCTTTTAAGTTGTGGGATTTCATGAAGTTAATTAACAAATGGACCCTAACTTGGGGCTAGTAAACTGTGGATTGCATAGTAGTAGCATCTCTAGTATTCCACTTTTTCTTGCTTGACGGCTGTCGAAGTAGCATTCTATCATCTTTATCTGCATGATCCGGCAACTGGCCTAAATTTGGGCCATTCCCCCCCATACAGACCTTAAAGAGACGCTAACAATCCTTATTTAAGTCAAAAATCACGGCACTTATCAAATCAAGGTATTGCCAGGATCCGGTCAATTCCAGAGCGAACGGATTCCTACCTGGCGAAAATCAGAGCGGACGAATACCCGCCAAGATATACCAAGGTATAGGATGAGATACCCATACCCGCGCCCAAGTCTGCCATTGATGATCGAGAACATGTAGAACTTCGAGAAGCATCAGAAATCAGCAACCACGATAATGGCAATATTACTATCTTGAGTATTCAAAGAAAATGCAGAACTCGCCGTAGAACGAGGTAAACTTCGATTTAATTAATTCGTTTGTTCGTCGAGGTAGTTCACTCGATACCTTTTCATCATTTGCATCGGTTTCAAGATCTGGGATAATTTCTCAAATACAACGTGGACAATTAGCAGCACTTCAGCAAATGCATACGGGGCTGCACCATCGACGTCAAAGAAAAGCACCCAATACCGTTGGCGTGTCGGTAATCCTTGGGACACAACGCCGAAGCCAAGTCACGATTGTGGCATATCGAGGAAGTCTTGAAAATGTGCCGCTGAAGGACCGATTTAAGAAGTGCCATCAAAGGTCGACAACCACCACGGCCAAATAGGACATTTACAACCATTTTGTTCACCGAACTTGATATAATGGCGTCGAAGCATCATACGTACACGTCTTCCAGGCCATCGACAAGAGGACATACGTCCGAGCCTGATGTTCTACAGAGCAGCTGAACCGCTTCCTTGGGACTCCTATGATCTTTTCATCCCGTCCGACCTTTCAGGTTGCCAGATCTAGCGTCCCCTCCCTCTCCCCCCCCCACCCCCCCTTCCACCTCCAGCCCCCCCAATAAACACCAATGCCATTG
>RCNJ01000200.1_pt1 | contig 42793 bp, 47 predicted proteins | sample 2041171 | NCBI WGS metagenome assembly RCNJ01 (sample SAMN09708213, study PRJNA481090) | feces metagenome | biome: feces | host: Pygoscelis adeliae | place: Antarctica: Rookery Lake | collected 2010-03-01 | reverse complement strand
TACATGTTTAACTTACAAAGGGCCCAGGCAGCCGCGGGCGACCTGCAGATGCTGGCAAAGGTTAAGGGCGGTGGCGGCGAGGTTTCCTGTCCGGCCCCTGGTCTACGGGACGTCCCCAACTCGCCTCGATCGGACTGAAACGTCGCTGGCGCGGCGAGGTCTGATTGCATCGGCTGGATCGTGAGACAGAAAGTCGATCCCTGACGGGGACCAACTTTTGAGGCTCTTGACGATATTGGTACAGGGTGATCTTTTGATAATGGCTTTAACGCATATCCGACGTGAATGAGTTGGTAAAAGGAGCATGGCGGACGAGTTGAGATGGTCTTGGGGACACCCTCTCGCACTAGGAAATTGTTAACGCATGCCAAGGCCGCGGAGAGCTTCCTGAATGCAACGTGCATCCATGCTGGAAAGAAAGGTACCTCACACGTGACGTGAAACTCCTCAAATGAGAGATGAGTGTGATGGCTGAGCCCATGGCCGCGGATTTCCAACAGGCAGCTCTGGGCACGACGATTGCGCATATAATGGTCATCCCATTGACCTCCTTCGCTACAAAAGGTCGCACAGACATCCTGGAAGAGTTAGATGGCGATTCCTCTAAAGTCGAGATCGCGACAATAAGCGATGTTGATTAGAAGAGAGAAGGGAGATGTGGGAGGGAGTCGCTACTTATATGCAGTTTGCTATCCGACCAATTATCGGTACTCCGCATGCATGAACCCACCTTTCAACGTCGTTCTTGCTCTTTGAAGCCCTCGCTTCGAGCAATTTTTGACAACGCGTTCTCGAGCTCTTGCTTTGCCTGGAGTGTCTGCTGCAGAATGAACACGAACGGCCGTTGAAAGATGGGTAGTCGCTTTGTCTGGGCTCTGCCAAGGTAAGCCAGTTTCGGCAGCAAGCATCAGCTCTTCCCCCCTTATTTTCCCGATGTCAGCTTGCCCATGTCGCCGTTTCCTGGAGCGATCGTCTCGGAGTAATTAGCGTTTACAGAATGTAGGGATAGCATCATTTCTGTTGATCCTTCCAGTTAACAGCAGATGAATGTCTCATAATGACAGCAACCGCCCTGAGTATAAAGATCTACTCTGGGTTTAGCTTTTTGCTGGGTGGCAAGCTTCATTAAGAACTTGGTGAACTTTATCAGGGCGTGCCTTCTAGCGTTTCTGAGCTGTGACCTGCACATTATGGCGCGAGTTATGTTGTAGTAGTAGTCTTCGTCGTACTTAGTTGGAACCGTCGTACTTGGCTCTTTTGGGCCCAGGACGAACAAAACAAAGCGTTCAGGACGAAAGTGAGGCATCCCCCATGATAAAGAGAAGATAAAGAATGGATACGAGCTCCCAGCAAATGTTTCCAGATAGCCAATTCCTATGTCCAACACTGGTGGCCCACGAAAAGCAGGAGAAGACCACCAGGAGATCCGCCCTCAGCCATTTCGATAAGCACAAACTTCATGAAGAGCATATATCTTGCATTGGCAGGCACCATCTGGCATAATAAGCGACAGAATTATATCCATACACACAATCCTGGAGAAAGGTGTTCAGACGAGCCGCAAGGCGCGCATACAGCCAAATGGGTGCCATTAGCCAGCAACACTCGGCTAGCCATGTCCTTGTCCTCGAGGTGCACAAGAGCCCATGGAGTTTACATGGCCAGGCCCTTGTTATGTAGAACCTTTATATCTCGTGTGTCCTCTTTAACTCCAACTCTTGTCTTTTCTCATTCTCATAGCTCTTAACTGTATTTTAATCGTGACCCTTGCTGTGAAAATAGCTTTGTGTCGCCGCGACTTCCTCACGTTGACCTCCGCTCCATTTATCGTTTATCGACAACAGTGGCCAGGTGGCCACCGCTCGCAACTGCACCTTCCTACACCACAACTCTGAGCTCTTTCCCTCAACGAACTCAATCTGTCTACGCGCTACCTTAGTCACCTTACGAACCCTATATCTTCTGCAATTCCTCGCCCGAATTCGTCTTCTCTCTTCTCTTCAACACTATCAAGATCAACAAAGTATAGGACTCGTCTTGGCAGATAGCTTTCTATCCTTCTCAGTTCGCTAACCCCCGACAACTTCTACCTCAATTCTTGCAATCATCAGATTCTGAATTGCTTGTTTGGACTCTATCAACACTCGGCTGCATTCCCGCAGCTTTGTTTTGGTCTAACTTCTTCACTCTTGTACGGTATGCAACAAATTCCTCACATTCTTTGACATACCTGATTTAGCGCGCAGAGACGGCCTACATGCTTGACATCCACCAGTTCCACAGGCTAACGCTTCCCTCGCAGATAGTTCTAGTAGCGCAACGTTCGACAATAACTTCGGCTTCTTGCTAGACAATCTCTGAGTATTGTAAGCACGCTCCGTTCCGTCCCGCGACCCGGACTTCTACAAGAGGCTCGACGACCACGCGTCTTGACCTCTTGTGCGTAACACTGTCAACTCTTCAGCAAATAATTGATATCTGAAAGAAAGATTCATTTTTCTGTATGACGTCGCTAACTTGTGATCAACCAGGACCATGTCTTACCAGCAGACTCAGGTTGCTTCGGAGAACTACCAGCGTGCGGCCAGCATGTACGCCGCCCAGCAAGCTCAGGCTCAGGCTCAGGCTCAGGCTCAGCGCAATGCTCAAGCTCAGGGTGCCTTGACCGAGAACGGAATGTCGACTTTGATCAGTTCGTTGGCTCAGACCCATTTGAACGTTCCAAATGGTAACATCCAGCCAGCAGCTCCATCGGTGAACCCAGGTAACGGACAGTACTTCTACATGGATGGACAAATCATGTATATGCCACAGGGCAATGTCTTTCAGCCACAGACTCTCGGTGCCGCTCAGCTCCCAGATGGAGCTTTCGCCTATCCACCAGGTATCTATGCTCCACAGACTTCTTACCCAGGCTATCTCCCACCAGGATACGGCGTGATGCCATATCGCCAGGGCTACATGGGCGATCGCCATGAGTCTATGTACAAGGACATCCCAGGCCTCGACAACAGACGTGGTTCCCACTCCACCAACGAGTCTACTCCAGGCACCCCATTCTACGGCTTGGGTCATCGCGACCATGGTACCGTTATTGCCGGCAACGATAGATCGCCTCTTTACTCGACTCCATCTCCAGGACCAAATGGACAGCAGACTCACGCTGTGAAGGGCATCACCTACAAGAACGTTGCTCAGCACGTCGATATTGATGCCCTCCTTCAGCAGGAGCCAGCCATCCCACCAGCAGTTCCAGCTGTCTTCACTCCACGCGAGAACATGAGAACTCTTGAGCAGAGCTTGTCCAACCCAATTTACGGCAATCGCAACGTCTACATCCGTGGTCTTCACCCTGATATCAATGATGAGACACTTGCTGCTTATGCTGCTCGCTTTGGAAGTATTGAGACCTCTAAGGCTATCATTGACACCGCCACCGGTGCTTGCAAGGGATTTGGTTTCGCCAAGTACTACGATGTTCGTGACTCCGAACTGTGCATCCGTGGTTTCTACAAGCTCGGCTACGAGGTCGGCTTCGCCAGAGAGTCTTTCAACTCCCGTCTCAAGGCCAAGGGTGACCAGAGCTCTACCAACCTCTACGTCTCCAACTTGCCAAAGGACATGAACGAGGCCGAGCTTGCTGCAATCTTCATGGACTACACTGTCGTCTCCTGCAGAATTCTCCACGATTCCCAGGGCAACAGCCGTGGTGTTGGATTCGCTCGCTTCGAGACCCGCGATATCTGCGAGGAGATCATCAAGACCTTCCATGGCCAGGCTATTGGTGATGAGGGGCTTCTTCTCCAGGTCCGCTATGCCGACACCCCAGCTCAGAAGGGTATGTGTCTCGTTTCCAACCATCTTCGAGGACCTTTACTAATCTTGCGATAGATTTGAAGAAGATCACCACTGAGCGTCGCCAGTTCCGCACTACCGAATACAACGTCAGTGCCTATGGCAGCCCAGTTGACTTGATTTCCCTTTCTCCATCCATCGCTTCCCCAGGCATCAACCGCATGGCTCAGATTTCTGGCCATCTTCCATGGAAGAGAGCTAGCTCTGTCACCAGCAGCACCGCAGGGTTCAGGGACTTGGACACCAAGACCGAGAAGATAAGGCCATCGGACTCTCACTCTACCATCAAGGCGTCCAAGCACAACAGCTTGACCCCAACCGTCAGTAATGCCGAGGACGAGTCGACCATTCACGCCAGCCCATCTAAGGAGCGCGCTTAGATCTGTACATACGATAACAAGCAGACCAGCTAGAGGGTAGTCCTATACTACAACAAGCATCAGTAACACCACGATTAGACGAACCACTTTGACTACGCATTTCGACTTTCGCAACATACTTGCTCTGATGAGCGCCAAACATTCACAACTACATCGATATCATAATGACCATCGACGTAGTCGAGTCAGACATAGTGGTTATGTGGCAGGAGGCCCATTGAGATCGGTTTTGTAATTCGCATATTCATTTAGAGCGCAGTAGGCAGGCTGCATGGAATCGGTACACTGTACGAGACGAATAAGTGGTTCTATGGTTGGTTGTCTTTTAAGCAGAATTTTCAGCTTGTTGTTGTGGTTCCAATACTTGCGATGCTCTCTCTGTACATCGTCTCATAGATACTAGCATATGGGAGAGAAGAATTCTACTTCCCACTATAATCCTTATCTTAACGTGCTTTTGTGCCCATGGTTTAGTGTAAGCAGACCTGTGGCAGTTCAGGGCTGGCGGAATCCAGGAGCAACAAGCTCGACAATATCGCAATCATCATTTGTGAAGTGATTGTTGTTCTGAGTTGTAATTCATCTGGTTTAGCTTTTAATTGACTTTATGATGCCTATATATCAGCTTATAGCTATTAGCACCATTGGGATATAATTATACTTCCCATGACAATCCAGCTTGTCACGCCTTGTGACCTTGACTCCGACTTGTCACCACTTGGCGCGGTGTCGTCGGCGTGACATGACGATCTCCTACCGATATCTGCATAATTCATGTTTCTGCCTGTGCTCGTTCTTCTCATCTTCATGTCTGATCCTCGACATTCTGGTCCTTCTGAACAGCGACAGTATTCCCGAACTTATCAATCGTGAACTCGACATCGTCATCAAGCTTGTACATCGGCTCCTCGTACTCTTCTAGACCCTCCTCCACGCCCTCTCCATCGCCCTCCTCTTCTGAGCCCGATGCTTCCTCACCTACTAGGTCTTCGCGGTCTTGCGCTGAGCTTGGCTCTCCGTCCCCGTGGCCTCCGTCCCCGTCGGCACCGACTTCTTTCATGTAGGCTTCTAACTCCTTGGCCTGCTTCCTGCTGAATCCTGAAGCCTCGACCCCGACATCGAGGCGGACTGCGCCGTCGGTGTTTAAGAGCTTCTTGGCGTCTGCGAAGAATGGTCCGGGGTCTGTGGCCGTGAAGTGAAAGCGGCGCTTAAAGAACCGTTTAATGCAGTTAACGTCACGATCGAAATAGTACTCTGCGTTGCTGTGGTCCACTGACACCATCTGCGGGAAATCAATGAGGATGGGTTCGAGCTCCACTCCGCCTTTGGCTTCTGGGTTTTTGTGTTCCTTTAAGAGGATGTTGAACTCGTTGAAGTCGCCGTGGATGAGGCCGTATTGGGCGAGGCGGAGGAGCATCGCGATGAGCTCGGCGTAGAGCTTGCCGGGTTCGGGGACTGAGGCGATTTGGCGCATGGGGAAGGCGTCGATGAGGGACATGACAATTGTGTGGCGGGATTGGGAGATGGGTTCTGGGACGGGAAAACCCGTTTCGCGGAGGGAAGTCATAAAGGCGAATTCCTTCTTTGCGGCGAGCGTGGACATGTACATCCAGGAGCCGCCGTTACCTTTGCGGAGGTAGTCGCGGTTTGTCTTTACGGTTCTGAAGGAAATTCTGCCCAAGCGATGGATCTTGAGGACGAGTTGGCGACCGGTTGGTGCGGCGACGACGAAGATGTCGGATTCCTTTCCTACGCCGATTTGGTTGCCGACCGAGTAGACTGTCTCTTTTCTCTGGTGGGTGTGTAAGGCGAGGTAGTCGAGTCCTCCGTATGTGAGACGGTAGCCGTCGTATTTGGCGTTCTTGAGACGTGCGATCAGGGAGTTCTTTGCGAGGGCTGAGATGGAGCGGTTGGTGCTGCCGCCGAGGCCGGACATTTGGGCGATCATCTTTGTTGGAACGACTTCATGGTTCTTGGATGCTGTCTCGACCTGAAAAATTGGTTAGTATATGCGCGCGAGATGCAGTTCGTGGAGTTGTCGCATTGATGGGTTATTCGTTTGAATTCGTTCGCGATATGACATACAGCAGTTAAAACCTTCCAGTCCTCGTTGGACAGATACCTCATATACTTGGTATCCAACTTCATCTTGGCGATATTTCTCGCAAACTGGTAAGCTACCAAATTATGCGATTCGCGATAAGTGCAGTGGTGTTCTCGTCCGCTGTAACTTTTTCTGTGCCATCGTGGTCAACGATAAGAAAGCGACCCCTGTCAATCTCCGATTGCGTGCACAGACCAAGCAATACGCGCTTACCTAAGGTTCAAGGTACCAGGGACATGATGGAGCTCCAGGCATGTAAATACACGCGGCGGAAGCTGTTAAGACGAACAAACCAATACCGCAACCGACGAGATCCAACTCCATCACGAACGTATCTTCGACATTTGACTATAGCTGCGTTTGCTAAACGCAGTGATATTTGCAAGGGAGCTTTGTATTTTACTTTTCGACATCAGCAACCGACGCTTTCTCGAACTACTTCACCTTCCTTAGCATTCTACGATGGCGAAAGAAGCTGAGGCGCCAACGTCCGTCGACAAGGGCAAGGGCAAGGCTGTTGATGGTGATACTATCAAGGAAAAGGAGGTCAAGAAGGATAAGGATGGAAAGCCAATAGCGAACGACAAGGAGGAGATTGCTGGAGGTATGACGAGGCTGTCACCTTGTTGAGATGGGACGAGGCACTGACGTACATACAGCTGAGGAGCTCAACGAGGAAGATGCACAGCTCAAGGGTGAGCTCGACATGTTGGTGGAGCGCATTACCGTAAGGGAGAATGATGATGGAGGCAAGTGGCGGCATGCTAACAGCTGTTCTAGGAGCCAGATACATCACTTTACAAGCCGTCGTTGGACGCAATCAAGGAGTCCATCAAGACCTCGACATCATCTATGACAGCAGTACCGAAGCCACTCAAGTTTCTCAGACCGCACTATGAGCCTATGTGCAAACTTTACGAGGAGTGGAAGGACGGAGACAACAAGAATTCATTGGCAGATGTGCTGTCGGTGATTGGCATGACCTTCTCGGACGAGGATAGACAGGACACCTTGAAGTACAGACTTCTTTCGCCCACGACAGATATCGGATCATGGGGCCACGAATACACGAGGCACTTGGCGCTGGAGATTGGAGAGGTCTACCCAAAGAGGCTGGCAGCAGAGGAGGACTACCAAGATCTGATCGACTTGGCACTCGTCCTTGTGCCACTCTTCCTCAAGAGCAATGCTGAAGCTGATGCCGTGGATTTGATGAGCGAGTTGGAGATTATTGAGCGCATCCCGAAATTCCTGGACGAGCAAACATACCCACGAGCTTGTCTGTACATGGTTTCCATGGTCAACCTCCTCACGTTCCCAGAGGACCACCAAATACTTACCACCGCCCACAGCATCTACAGGAAGTACAACCAGCTTGACAAGGCTATCGTTCTGGCTATCAGGCTCAATGATAAGGACATGATTGAGGATGACTTCGGCTCGACTGACGATGCTGCGCTCAAGAAGCAGATGGCATTCTTGATCGCCCGCCAGCAGATCTGCATAGACGTGCCGACCGATACTGAGGAGCAACAAGATATTGCAGATTGTTTGAACAACATCAAGCTGTCCGAGCACTTCAAGGCCTTGGGCAAGGAGCTTAACATTCTGGACCCAAAGACGACTGAGGATATCTACAAGAGCCATTTGGAGAGCTCAAGAGTTCAGGGCACCACGAATACCACTTCGGCAGCACACAACTTGGCAGCTGCATTTGTTAATGCCTTCGTCAATGCTGGTTTCGGAAATGACAAAATGATGCTGGTGGAGGAGCAAGACAAGAGCTGGGTGTGGAAGACCAAAAAGGAGGGACAGTTGTCTACCACTGCTTCACTGGGTACCTTGCTTTTGTGGGACGTTGAGGCTGGTTTGGACAAGATCGATCGCTACACCTACAGCGATGAGATTGAGATCCAAGCTGGTGCGCTTCTGGCTACTGGTATCGTCAACTCTGGTGTTCGTTTGGACTCTGAGCCAGCCCTTGCCCTGCTTGGTGATGTTGACAAGCTGAACCACAAGGAGCCATTGGTCAGAGTGTCTGCTGTTATGGGACTTGGCCTTGCGTATGCTGGATCAATGAACAACGATGTCAAGGACTTACTCTTGCCAATGGTTGAGGACACTGCACTTGACATGCAGACCTCTGCTATGGCTGCATTGGCTCTTGGTCTTGTCTTTGTCGGTTCCTCGAACAGTGATATCTCCCAGTCTGTTATCCAGACCATGATGGACGATGACCGTCAGTCTCAGCTTAAGAACAAGTGGACCAGATTTATGGCTCTTGGTCTGGGTTTGTTGTTCTTCGGCCAGCAAGAGGATGCTGAGGTTATTCTCGAGTCGATAAAGGCCATCGATCACCCAATGGTCAAGCCAACTGGCGTTCTTATCGATATCCTTGCATGGGCAGGAACAGGCACCGTGCTCAAGATCCAGGAGCTCCTTCACATTTGTAACGAGCACATTGAGGATGGGGAGGAGAAGAAGGGCGAGGAGCTGACCCAAGCATACGCTGTCATTGGTCTTGCGTTGATCGCTATGGGTGAGGATACTGGACAAGAGATGGTCCTCCGCCAATTCGGCCACCTGATGCACTACGGCGAGGCCAACATCCGCAAGGCCGTCCCGCTTGCCATGGGTCTCATCTCTCCATCCAATCCACAGATGAAGATCTACGACACTCTCTCCCGCTACTCCCACGACAATGACAACGAGGTCGCCATCAACGCCATCTTCGCCATGGGTCTTGTTGGTGCCGGAACAAACAACGCCCGTATCGCGCAACTCCTCCGCCAACTCGCATCCTATTACCACCGTGACGCTGAGTCCCTCTTCATGGTCCGCATCGCACAGGGCCTGCTCCATATGGGCAAGGGCACTCTCTCCGTCAACCCATTCCACACCGATCGCCAGGTGCTCTCCCGCGTCTCCACAGCCGGTCTTCTCACCGTCTTGGTGTCTATGATTGATGCCAAGTCGTTCGTGACTAAGGACAGCCATTACCTGCTTTACCATCTCGTCACAGCTATGCATCCTAGATTCTTGGTCACGCTTGGTGAGGATTTGAAGCCGTTGACGGTTAATGTGAGAGTTGGACAGGCTGTTGATGTTGTTGGCCAGGCTGGAAGGCCAAAGACGATTACTGGGTGGCAGACGCAGAGTACGCCGGTGTTGTTGGCGTATGGTGAGAGGGCGGAGTTGGAGGATGAGCAGTACATTCCTTTGAGCAGCACGTTGGAGGGTTTGATTATTTTGAGAAAGGTAAGCATAACAACCTCGATGGACAAAACTGGAGGCGATTTGGAGTACAAACTAACACGAAGACAGAACCCGGAGTGGGTCGATGATACCAAGGCATAAACAGGCGGATATGAAATGAGTGTACTATAAACAGTCCTAGATATTGCTCGGCGAGTTGGGACTTCACTTTGGTAAGGCGGCGTGCAATTGAGAAATGGTAGATGAATATTAGCGCTTTATTTTGACAGACTATGTCCTCTACTTATCGTGCTCAAGATGCTTGCTCGTGTTTTTGTTTTTAAGAGCGCAAAATTACCCATCAGCCACGACGGCTGCTGCTTTATGAGACTGCAACGTTTGAGGGTTCGTTTAGCTGTCAGAACTGCAAACTCTCCTACTCGTCGCGCCATGAGTCACGGACATTGTTGCTGGCCTGTATGCCACTCTTCGTCAGAGTGAACTAATGATGGACTAAACTAACTGACGCCTGATTGCTGCAAAGACGCGCAACGCCACTGAGGCAGCTGCTTACCGGTTACCATAACCAGATTGCAATTCCACTGGCGGTGATGTCCAATCTCTCGGTCTCGGAGAAGGAGCGGCGCCATACATATCCGCATCCTCATCCTCCCTCTTAACCATCACCTCCACTCTCTCCTTCGCTTCTATCGCCTCCGCCTCTCTCATTTGGGCGTTTCATTGATCACTTCAGACTCATAATCCTCCTCAAATCTCCTCAATTCCTCAAGCAACTCCCCCGGGTCAACAGCAGCATCAGGCGTATCCTCAATATCGCCAATACGCCCTCACTCATACAGCATGTTCTAAACCGCACAAGGCGCCGGAACAAAGTTCTTAAACTCAAGCCCCTAAGCTGCTCTGCAGTTCGCCCAAGATGTGTAAACATAACATGTAATTTACTCCACGGAGAACAGCAGAAGACCAATACCTTCTCATGCCTGATATCAAAGAGCGCTTTCTCATCCTTAACAGAGAGATCATGAGAGGGAGCGCATGAGTTCGGGTCTTGAGGTGTATCAGGGTTACACCGATGTTTCGACACGATGTTAGTAATACCGGCGTATGCTTCTTCACCATCGGGCTGAAACTTCACGACAAAGAATCCCGCCAATGCCTCGGCGCTGTCGTTCTCCTGACGGAAGGGCGGACCGAGCTCGAGGGAGCCAGTGGCTATATGTTCGCATAGCGTCTTAACCTCTTCCATATTGTTCCACGTGCACTTTATCGAGCGGAACTGCGGATGGTAGCCTGAAACCATGAATCGTGGTTCGGCCTGCTGAGTTCGTGGTATGGGTTTAGGGAGGCCGGAGAACACGACTGCGCCGTAGCAGTTGGTACCAAAGTTCTCCCAAAAACATTGATCGGTGTTGAGGGAGCTCAGGTCGATATGACCTCCGCCTTCATGGCTGTCTGGACTTATGTAACCATCCTCGACTGGAGGTACTCACCAATCTATTCTTCAATAGCTTCCATGACTTCTGTGCAGGAGTCACGCACCGTTCAAAGCGTTCTCTTGGGCGCCCCGAAGCGGTAGGCGATAGTAAGAAGCGGATCATTTGTAGCCATGAGAATGAGGAAGTAAGCCAAGCGCTCCGTCGCCGAGATATATTCCGGATCTGGGATATCAGGAAACCAGCTGCGGATTTGTCGAAATAGGTCGCCCGTCATGCCGAGCCATTGTTTGCATATATGTTGCTGGCCGCGGAGGACGGATTCGATTAGGCTGAGGTTACGTTGGCGGAGCTCGGCCATGGCGGGTTTGGTGCGCTTGATTTGCGAGCCACCAATTGAGGCTGCGTCTAGTCTTCCTCCTCCTCTTCGTCGTATTCGGTGTTTTCGTCGTCTCCAGTTGCCCTTGCGCTGTAAGTGTCTTGTCATTGTCTTGAGCCTCTCCGATGAGCTGACCTAGGTTCATCGTCGTCTACATCAGTTGGAGCAAAAGGAATGCTCCTAAACGCCTTTCTTACAGGACGTTGAGGTGCCGTACTGGTTTCCGTCGTTACCTCCGTCGCACATTAGTTTCCCTAGGAGCAGCACTGATGCGCTGAGACTGGCGGCGAGGCCTGGCAGGTTGGGGACTTTCTGATGGGAAGGGTCTTAGCTTTGTAAAAGTTTTGCGAGGTTGATGGTTGCGCGCCTTCCTTGGCCTGACTGCCTGTTGGCTCGTCCATGCGTTGGCGCTCCCGAGGACCCTCATCGCGCGATGCGTTCTCCGGTGGCTCTGTTGGCTTGCGGAAAGGGCTGCGACGGTCCTGGTGACTTTCCTCTGTATTGCTGTTTGGTGACTCTGCGCCAATCTGAACCAAATATCACTGCCCTTTCCTCCTTCTCCAAGTAACGGCCTGGGTTGGTATGATTATAGTATCATCATCGACATCGTCCGAGCCTGACGACTCATTCGAGCCATCACTTTGCAATTCCCTCAGTATTTCTACCACTACTGTACAAGCTGTCTCCAGCTTTTCAGCACCTTCCTCTGCTTGCGCTTCTTTTGCTGCCTCTTCAGCGTCTTCTCGTACGTCCCTAGCAGCCTCACACACTGCTCTCTAATGTGTCTGCCCGCGGTATCCGAAATCTGCGAATCGTCAAAGACATTCCGTATCAGCATACCTATTTGTGTCCTCTGGATGAACTTGGCGTCTATTTCGCGTCTTTGCTCCAGCTCTTCTGGACGACGATGGAGGAAATCTATGTCGCTTGGGGCGTAATTGTATTCGTCTTCGATGCGGCGGCCAATTCACAGGATCTCAGCCTGATTGTACTGTTAGTTTCTGAACTTGGGCATATGGCCAAGTACTACCTACCTTGATCATCTCGCGCCTCCCCTGCTTGGTAGGGAGAGGGCGTGGGTGCATGATGGCATCCGGGTGTGGCGGCATCACGTTGGCTGGCCAGTTGGCAATTCTCGAGTTTGCACGCTCAATTCTCCAAAACACAGGAGGACAACGGCGGCCAGTCGACTCTTGGAAGTGGGATCCTGGGGAGAAAATAGCCTTGGTGGCTGCCGTATGTACACCCCTCAAGGTGACAAAAAATCCCATTTGAACGATCACGATAAGCGATAAGATGGTAGACGCGATTGACGTGTATCCGTGTCCACCTCCTTTGTCGCTTGATATTGCTCTCCTCAACTCAGCATGAAGACTACAATCTGTTGTTCAACCTCCAGATCGTACATGGTCTTTTTCATCCACTTAGTCGTGGACGAACACAGCCTGCCATTGAGGTTCAGCCAGTATTATATCACCGATCTTCCAGTGGTGTCCCATCAGCACTACGAACACACCACAACCTCGAATGTCCAGTGAAAGACAGGTAGTTGTAGAAGTGTTATTGCGAAACAACAAGAAAACACAATGAAATCTATCGAGCCCATGAAAATGTTGTAGGACACCGCTGGGACTCTAAACAGTGCTTGCTCCTTTGAATCCTAACTCTCAACCCGAAGGAGAACCACGGAAGCAGCTACGACCAAGAAGGAGGAGTCGTATATGAGCTTTACCTATCTAAGAGTATATTGGGAGAAAGCATAGTATAGAAGCGCGACTACACCTCCGCCCACAAATGACGCCCGGAAGCGGCCAAAGGCTCATCCCGCTGCCAACCTGTTGACGCCAGTCACGACCCAAAGAACAACACCATCTGAAAAATGGTAAGAGCTACGTGTAGGTGACGACAATCCCGCTGTAAGAGCCCTTAGCTGGGACACACATGGTCCTTCCTCCTTTCTTACATTCACTCTTGTCCGTCACCTCCATTTCTATTTTCTACATTCCGCCACAATCGTTTCAAGTATCAATATCTTCACCAGTAGCAGCATTTGTTCGGCATCCCATCGTTCAAGTTTAACTATCAGAACATTTGCTTCTTAACATTCGTTAATAGGTTACGAATAATCCGAATACTCAATAAGTTACCCAACAGTCGTTATCCCGACTGTCAATCCTCCGCAAATGGTCGGCCCCATCCTCCTTACAGTCAGCTTCCTGCTGTCCCTCGGTCCCTGGCTACACATCAGCACCGTCAAACCACGGACACCATGTTCGACACCGGCGCAGCGCCAGCGGTCGACCTCGGTTGTAACCCGATGCAATTCCGAGACCTCGACCACAATCTAGATGGGCTGGATAAGGTCACCAGTGCTAGGGATGAGCATGTGGGGACTGATACGCATGCGTTTCTGGATGAGATACCGGTGGGGAAAAGCTTGCTTGAGAAGTTTGCCGAAGCTGCGAAGGGGGTTGGAGGAAATGATGGAATGGGTAGAGGGGAGAGTGAGGAGCTGTTTAGGAGGTTGACGTTTGAGGGGAGGAGGGGTGAGATTAGTATTGGCGCAGTCATCATCGAGCCTAGCCGTCGATCGTTCTCTGATGGAGAGGTTACTCCTGTGAGGGAGATGGAGGAGAGGATGAAGCTGCATTATACTTCCAGACCGCCGATGTCGACGAAGCTGAGGAAGAGTTCTAAATGCATACTCAGAGACAAATCGCCAGCCATATCCCGCTACGACGGTCCCTCATCATCTGCCGACGTACACCCACAGAACAAACGCAGTTCCTCTGCCCCAGAAACCCGCTCTGCCACCCAAAATCGGAAACAAAAGCACAGTCGTCATCAGCCCGGCACCTCCGGCGGAGACTCAAGCATAGATACTGGCTTCCCAGAACGAAACATGAACAAGCTCCTCCTGTACAACTGGTTCCTCCTCCGCATGGACAACATCAAGATCCTTTCCTCTGTTTCCGACAACCTGAAGGGTAAAGGTGATGATTTTGGACTGCTGAAGCTGTTGGCTGGTACGCATGAGGAGAGGAGGTGGTGGACGATCCTGGTTGACGATCTTGCCTGTCCTCAATGCGTAGAAGTGCTGCGACCCAGGAGGACTGACGCGAAGCTGAGCAAAGACGTCAAGGTAGGCCACGAACCTGCCAAATGTCAATTTACGCAGCCGGACATATGCTGACTAGCTCCTGGCAGAACGTGATTGGGAACTACCCAAGCCCTTGCACCCGCTTCTTCACGAAGTTTAGCCGCACAATTCATTCCGATGGCTGGCAGTGCAGGATTGAGTGCAACCATCTGGCGCCGAAGTCTAACCATGTATGTTTTCTGTCCATCTCTTCTGGCCTACTATCGTCCTCCATCCGACAGTCTCCTGCAGTGCTATTTTATGCTCACACCCACCAAGGTCACCCGCTTTTTTGCGAAGTTGGGCCACGACACAGCCTTCCGGATGAAGAACATCCTCCTCGAGACGCAACCCAACGAGGTTCCCGATCCCGACAAACTCGTCTCTGCGGTCCAGAACGTGAAGTACTATTTTCCTGATGTGCAGAACCTTGAGATTGCGTTCCATTTTGGGGATCAGCCGGTGGATCATGATACCAGGACGAGGATTCTGTGTAGTTTGGTGCAGCTGGAGGGGTTGCTGCCGAAAGGGAGGCATTTGAGAATTTTGGGGATTGGGGGGTGCTTGGAGTTGATGAATGGGTGGACGAGGAGGGGGAGGCGGTGGCATGAATGAAGTGAGCGAGAACGGCGAGAGCTATGTATAAGAGTTATGGTGGGTTGTGGTGCATTGACCAGGATTGAAGTGGGAGATTGGTTTTAACGATCGTCGGTTGGAGATTAAAATGGAGACGGAAAAGAGAAAGAGGTGCTGGAAAGGATGCTCGTTTGCAGGTCATTCGAGCAGTATGGCATGTAACACAGGTGATGGGTTTATTGAACGGTCTTTCGGAAATTCTTTCTGCTCCTATTATTTATGGCGCTGATTAATACATGATGCTACTTGGGCTTGCCAAACAGTCTTCATACCCGTCTCTTTGTGGTAGAGACACCATTGAGCGCTAACCAGTTATCGCCGAATTTCGTATTTTCGTTGCCTTTCGCTTGGCCACCGCTGAAGAGACCGATGCTCATGTTGCTTTTCACGATCAGTGTTGCCAGAAGTAGTACTGGGTAGTCATTTTGGCCAGATGAGTAGAGTAGTGCGCGAGTAGCGGATGCTCAAGTACTACTCGAGTATTTAAAGAGTAGCAAAAAGTGGTGGGCTTAACTTACGTGGTGGAATTAATAATCGACCAATTAGGAGACTCTGAGAGTGGTGCCAGTAAATTCATAATCAGCAATCAGAATGGGGATTTGGGACTCTTCCGGTTCTTAGCGTGAGTTTTGCGACCATAAAATGCATGCATTTCACATGATCTAGTCGACGACTAACCACTTATCATTGACCATTTTTTGGGAATGCACTAGGTCATATCAAGTCTTGGCAATACTCGGATAGTACTCGTGTAGGGTAGACAGTAGCCAAATGGTCGTGAGTAGGGTAATACTCAGAGTACTACTCCAGTATTTAGGGAGTAGCACACTACTCGTGGGCAACACTGTTCACGATACTGTTAGCAAACTGGTTGGCATCCATGTTCTCATTACTGTCAAATGTTATCAAACCATCACAAATCCCCGTCTCAGCATCGCGAAATTTGCGGATGGTGTTGTCAAGCTTATCGATGGAGAGGATGGGAGATCGAGGCTTGGCGATCATTAGGCTGCTGTCATCATTACCAAGGCCGCTCTCCCTTGCTGACAAGCGTTGTACCTGGCTAAAATGCTGCCCTCGGCCAATTAAGTGGAAACGGGTTTTGCATGATGCAATGATTATTGATATGGGGATGGAGAGGATATATGATGGAGGAGAGTTGACAGGAGTGTATAGATAGTTCTTCGTCTGCAAGGTAAACACTATATACCCAGCAATATCCATGAACTACCCTCGCGCATCCATAAGACTCGGCGCTATCACCAATCAATCAACCACCTTGATACCAACAACACAACAAATTTACAGACTCAGCACATCCGCAATGGTAAGTCGCATCGCAATGCCTTCACCATTCAGGAAGAGGATGCTAACCAGTTAACCAGGCACAAAAAATAACAGAGTGGGTAGACCCAACCGACAAATTCGGCGAATTCAAGCGCGGCGCCTCCGTCTTTCGCTCCTGGATCATGGAGGGAGGAGAATTCCCACCCGAGAAAGACCGCTATCATCTCTACGTCTCGTACGCCTGCCCATGGGCACATAGAGTTCTGATTGTGCGCAAACTCAAGGGTCTCGAGGAGGTCATTCCCTACACATCCGTACACTGGCACATGGCCGATAAGGGATGGAGGTTTGCAACGAAGGAGGATAGCGATGCGCCAGGCGAGAATGTCCACGCAGACCCAGTACCAGGCCACGAAGACTACACTCACCTCCAAAACATCTATTTCTCCGTCGATTCAGAATACAAAGGCCGCTTCACAGTCCCAACCCTCTACGACATCAAGCAGAACAAAATCGTCTCCAATGAATCCGCCGACATAATCCGGATGTTCTATACGGCATTTGATGGCCTTCCAGTCGTAAAGAAGGATATTGACCTCTACCCTCGGGATCTGAGGCCAAAGATAGATGAGCATAATGAGTGGACTTACGACCTTATCAACAACGGTGTTTACAAGACCGGTTTCGCTACCACGCAAGAGGCGTATAAGAAGAATCTTTATCCCTTGTTTGAGGCGCTGGATAAAGTCGAGGCACACCTTAAGGCTGGTAATGGGCCGTATTATTGGGGTGCTAATATCACCGAGAGTGATGTAAGGCTGTATACCACGATTGTGAGGTTTGATGCTGTTTATGTGCAGCACTTCAAGACCAATCTCCGAGACATCAGATCAGGATATCCGGCTTTACATAAGTGGCTCAGGAGGTTGTATTGGCAAGTTCCTGCCTTTAAGGAGTCGACACACTTCGATCATATTAAGCGCCATTATACTAAGTCGCATACTGAGATCAATCCTCACTCCATCACACCTGTGGGCCCGACGCCGGATATTTTGATGGAAGATGAGGAGGTTGCGAGCGTAGCGTTCGCTATCAACGAGACGTTGTAGGGCGGATAATTAGTAATGAATGAATGACTTGAAATTGTGCCGCGATCTAATCACGCTTTGCCTGATGAAGCCTTCGGTGCTTACGACTCAAAGCCTTCGTATTGTTTGACTCTTTCTAATGACATGCAGACACATGAAAAGTGACGCGATCGAGTCTCGAGATGACCATGTTAACAGCGGGACGTGGTCAGGACTGCCGTGGCAGGACTAAATCCTTTTGACTCCCAAGTTCCAACAGTAGCAATTTTCAAAAGAACACCACGCTTACAATTGCCAAAAGACCCAGTACCATGGGATGTCAATCCTCGAAGCAGAATGATTTCCCCCCACCGTCTTACAACATCTCTCCTCCATCCTCTCCCGACCAGGTCACTTCGCCCATTAACAGATCACCACGCGCATCGCCTACCCTCAACACGCCACCACGCGCACCACCCACCAAACACCGCGACCTCTTCACCAGCGCCTGGACAGGTGGCGAGATGCGCCTTTTTGTATTCGCCTTCCTCTACACCAGCTCCATTATCTGGGTTGCCTGTACCGCTATGGGCGGTATCGAAAAGATATTTCAGAAGGATGGGATGATACAGTCTGGGAACGGCTTACACAGAGCTTGGTGCTCCTTGTGTTGCTGGGACTTTGGTGAGTGGAAGTATTGGAGGTGTTATTGGAATGAAATGACGACTAACATTGGGAAGTTTTCTGGGTTTGTGGGGGATTTATCATCGGTGGAAGTTCTAGATGAGCAGTAGTACCACAAGTGTAGACCGTTGCGGGGTTCGTGAGCGGGAGGGGGGGGGGACGGGGATAGAAGAGGGACAGAAGGCGATAATCAGGGTTTGGTGAGTACCAGAAAGTTGTAACTCTGACGAGATGAGCTTCATATATTTACGAAGCGCCAGCTCGCCTGCTACAACGCCTCAACGCCTGCCCTGCCTTCCTATCTGCTGCCCGTCCTATGATGTCTTGATCCCAACCCTTGAAATTCCGTATACCCGCTCCTGTGATGAAAGAAAAAATATTGCCGCATGCATCAAAGCCGCTGAGTCCCAAGATGGCATATGGCATTATGACTCCTTATTAGTTGCTTCGCGTACGTAGCTGTGTACCCCTTGTCCTGCTCCTGTAGTGATGTCGGCCAACGCTTGCTATACTCACTGTGCTTGATTTATCGTTCATTGCACAATGCATCTGCATCCTGGACTTGGTTCAGCATCGTCTGCGCCTCTGCTTGCTCTCCTGCGTGTCGATCCACGGCCAGCCTCGGCCCGCTTCTTCACTGCCTCTTCCTCATCGAGCACGTCTTGTGGGCGGACTGTCATGTGGACCACGTTGGCGGCTTCTTTGTTGAACCTGCAGTCTGTTCATTTATTAGCTTCCTTATCCTACTTCTCCTTCTCGCTTCCATAACTCGCGCTCAGCGCCACCGCGGGAACGATTTACCATCAACCTTATCACCATCCCCAAGCAACCTTCCAAAGAAAATAAGTCTGATCGCTGCAGGACTATTCGGCTTCTGCGGCCCATTCTCCGCCTCCTTCCCACTCCACTCCTCTCTCCACTCCCTCAGGATCAATTCCTTCAGTTGATAGATACTGATGCCATATACTCCCACTCCTCCTTCGCCCTTCTCAATTGACAAGCCTTGTTTCTTGAGGTAGGACTCTGTAATTTTAAAGGAGTGGCGCGCGCCAGTTGGAAGGAGAAGTGTGAGTGCGAGAACTGGACGGTCGGAGGGCCCGGCGGACGGGGCGGTGGCCAGGTCTGGGAGGGCGGTTGCGTCGACTACGTCGGTGTCTTGTGCGCCATGAGATGGTGAAGCGGTAGTTTGTGGAATGTCGGTCGTGGTTGGTTTCTCAGTGGTTTCGTCATGCGATGCTGATGTCTTCATGGCCTTCTCTTCAGATACGGTGGTATGAGAGGTTATTGGTGATTGTGGGTGTGATGCTTCAGTCGTCGTCGTTGGAAGCGCAGCCGTCACCTGCTGCTGCTCCTTATCGTCAGTCATCTTTGCCTCTTTCCCTTTCGTATTAACAGTTCTGATCCAATTTATAGAGCTCGTTCTAGGCGGCCAACAATACTGTGTCGCAATGCGCTTACTCGTCAAGATTCCGCAGTCCCCAAGTAATTTCGGACGTGAGGTTGCGAAGTGAAGTTCGGTATCCGCAAAGGTGTCGTTGGTGTGGTTTAGAGTGGCTGTGCAGCAGATTGGCTGGCTGTCACAGCCTTGGCCACTGACACCAGGCCGGATTTCTTGGCAGGTGGATGTCGGCATTGGCGGCGAAGTTGAATCATGAATCGGAAAAGATCGCCGTGGTGTGTATCCAAGAGGTAACTTATGAGCAATGATCTTTGGAGGTCAGTGACAACGAGGCAAAGCTGAAAGGGCCTCAAGTTTCATGTGCCTGACGAATTCTGGCAGCTCCTGTGTCGACGGAGGTAGCCTACAAGGTATCGCTACTTCCAGGAGCTGGTTAACTATGATCGAGTATTATGGCAACAAAAAAAGCTTAAAGGCCTAGGTTGATTGAGTTCAAAGGCCAGAGAGCTTTGGTGATATTATCATGTTGTAAGGATGGCATGAGGTAGCACGGAAATTACTTGATGTATTCACGGTGAATTCGTCGTAACTGTACCAGTCGTAGTCAACAAATCGACTGTCCTGGTATCATTACGTTAGGAATCTGAGGTTGCCAGTGATTTGACAGAAGTCAAGCACAGTTTGGATTAGCAGCAGCCAAAATTCGGATTTCCAGGCCAAGCTCCTGAGACCATGATGTCGTTTCAAAGAAAGACAAACTGGTGCAGCGGCGGTGCAAAGCTTCCATGCAACAAGCGGACGGAGTGTGTTGACTGTAATTTCATTGACCACATTGCTTCCATGCCTCTATAGCAATAGTATTGCCCAACACGGCAAACGCCAAACCCAAGCATGCTTCTCATCCATCTTTGACTCGCCAACAGATCCATCTGCGTCGGACTTGATAGTCGGATTGCCGTATCATACACCTCCCGTATGCAGTCCGTCCTTCGTAGTCGTCCTGCTTACAGACCGTGCATGCGAACCTTCCTCTCCATCTCATCATGCATACTCGGAATCTGCCTGCTCTCAGACCCCTCAAACACATCCTCCCAATCACAATTCGTATCCCTCCCATTCAAAATATCCTCATGCACACTCGGCTTGTTGCCTCCCAAGCAGATCGGCGTCCAGCTTCCATCCCTAACACTCTTGAGCTCCATGCCTCTGCGAATTGGTTCCGCCATGCCAAAGGTGCGGCGTAACCCAGTCATCTTCAAAGCATCTTGTGTGGTGGTCCACTGGGCAAGACGCGCCTCGAGTGGGTGGGTGGAGTCGAGCTGGATGGTGCCAGGGGAGGCAGCGGTTGGGCCAACGCCTGACTTGAGGCTGTCGTGAAGACCAGGTGCGCAAGAGGCACCGCGGGTCTGGTTGGAGAGGTGGGAGTGTGTCGACGCTGCGGCCGACCCTGGGACGATACGGAGAGACTATGAGGTTAGTTGGCTGAGCTCATCTTTGAATTTGGCCCGCTGGAGGAGCTATCTTGCAGCTTGGCCTGGCCGCACAGAGGTGTCTCAATGTACTAACCATGATTGCGTCTGAATTACTCGAACTATCTGGTTGATGTTATGGTGCTCGAGTATTTTCGCAGGATTTTAATGGTTGTAGTTGTGACAGTGGAAGTTGTTTAGGAGTTTGTCGTGGTTCCAGAGCTCAAGGCTACAAGGCGGACGTGTAAGCGCGTCACGACTGAGCTAGGTCCCGGTACCTAAGCGCCCTAAGCGCAAGCGGGACCGTAAGCTTTAAAGATCCACTGAGTGGATCGGCATTACTGACAGCATAACCACACTTCTTAAAAATGCGGATGCTCAATATATGTCGTATTACGCCGCCTTCAAGTTGTTTGAAAAAAGGTTATGCTACTCAGCATGTTAAACCGCCAATAATAAAAATCAAAGATGCGACCTTTTACCGTCAACATCCGTCCTCCGTTACCGGCGAAGCGGCCGGAAATCACCTTTTTCAGAAAGGTTTAACTTTTGAATTGCCGTCTTTTGCAAAAGAGCAAGAGCATTGGGCTATTTTGGGGCCCTCATCAAGTGGAAAGTCATCTTTTCTACAAATTTTACGTGGGCAATTCATAAACGACCCGCCACTATCACGATCTTATCCATATCTCAGCTCCGATGAAATAAAGGCAAAGAACCCCGAATTAAGAATCCCAAGTCGAGCTATCCAGTATGTCGGCTTCGGCGGTGAGCAAGGGATATCTGCAGCTCAAGGCACGAGAGGCGCATACCTGAGCGCTCGCTATGAATCACTGCGTGAGGCAACCGACTGGACTGTATTGAACTATCTAGAAGGTCACACCGAGCCCAACTCATCGGAAGAGTTGTCTGAGAAAGTTGACCCCGGGGCACTTAAGAAAGTCATTAAAGATCTTCGTCTTGGCGAGCTTCTCGATATGCCAGTAGCCAACCTATCAAACGGTCAAACTAGACGTGCCAAGATCGCCAGAGCAATTTTGGAGAAACCAGAAGTTTTACTCCTTGACGAGGTTCTTATGGGCCTAGATCCACCCACTTTGACCCATTTAAGTCCTCTACTGCATAGCCTTTCACAAAAGAACGATCCGAGAATCGTACTCACCCTCCGTCATCAAGATCCTATTCCAGACTGGGTCACGAAGCTTTGCGTTCTCGAGACAGGATGCAATGTCGCACTTATGGGTCCAAAGTCCAAAGTGCTTGACCAGCTAAAGAACAAGAAAGGTGCTGGGCTAAATGTGCGCGAAGTTGGTAGAACGCTCACCAGCCATGGTATCATGGAGCCGAAGAACAGCCAGCAAGGAGATGTGAAGAGAGGTGACTCTTTCGTCGGCCCTGTTTTCTCTAGTGGAGAGCCACTTGTAGAGATGGAGGGTGTGACGATCGCCTACGGCTCCAAAGCTGTCCTCGGTAACTGGAAACAAAAGGTTGATGGTGAAGTGAAGGAGGGCCTGCATTGGACTGTTCGTCGGGGTCAGCGTTGGGGGATACTTGGTCCCAATGGTAGCGGCAAGACTACTCTATTATCCTTGATATGTAGGTCTTCTATCATGACCTCCATCTCACGCTCTCTCTCACATCATTGCAGGTAGTGATCATCCTCAAACATACTCCCAGCCAGTAAAACTCTTCGGACGTTCCCGCCTCCCGGAACCAGGAAAGCCAGGAATCTCCATATTCGACATTCAATCTCGCATCGGACATTCGAGTCCAGAAATTCATCACCACATACCAAGAACATTGTCACTTCGCCAAGTCCTGGAAAATGCATGGTCGGAGACCTTCTTAAGCAAGCCAAAGCTTGACGACAAAGCAAATCTTGCTCTCGATAAATGCCTTCAGTTCTTTGAGCCTCAACTGAGGCCCGACTATAAGAACCTGAAATTTAAGAATCGGGATATGAAGCCTACCAGATGGGCGAGCGATGTGCTGTTCCGCGAACTTCCATTTTCGGCTCAACGAGTTGCCCTCTTCCTTCGGGCTATCATAAAGAAACCGGACCTCGTCATTCTTGATGTAATTCTCTCTTTTCGTCTCATGTCCAGTGAGATACTGACAATAGTATAGGAATCATTCTCAGGCATGGACGAGAAAGTGCGCGACAAATGCATGAACTTCCTTGCGCACGGCGAGTCAAAGGTATTCAGAGTCGACCAGCGAACAGGTCATGGTGAGATGGTTGCGACCAGAGCCTTCCAAGAAGGTAACGTCGTGATGACGGGCTTGGAGCCTCATCAGGCTTTACTGTGTATCAGTCATGTTAGGGAGGAGATTCCGGGGTGTGTGAGAGATTGGATTTGTCTTCCAGAGGCGATCACCGGGAAGCCGCCAAGGTTTGGAAAGCTTGCTGGTCCGTTGGATGGTGATTCGAAGGAGTGGAATCAGATCTGGGGTATGTAAAAATTGTAGTATGAGCAGTAGTTGCTCTATGTTAATGTACGTATCCATTACTTCGTCCGTCGATGGGTGCCAGCGCCCTTTCTGCTACTGTCGGGGTGTCGCTTGCAGGAAACGGTAGGAATCATTCGTGATGTCGGCAACCAATTTGCACAAGGTTTTCAAAGGTTCAAAGTTTACGAAGATTGAAATTTATCAATGTTGTCAAGTTAAGCGGGGGAGTCTGGCAGATGAACGCGGGGTAGGAGGTGCATGTGAAGGCGGCCGCTAGTCTTAACTAGTTGCCATCTGACGTCGGCACAGGGGATGAGTTCAGAAACCTACACCACATCGTCGCAGCTAAATATATCATTTGACACCATATATACATCGTGATGAGAAGTCTGACTCTTATGATCTAAGATAGTGCTGTTTGTGCTTCACACGCCATAATCATGGCGTCCGGGCCGCTTTTGCCAGGCGGAAGGGTTGGCACGGGAGCGGAGGGTGACAGCATGCTGTCAGGTTCTAGCTCCGAATCACGAGCCAAACAGCTCACGCCCGATTCTGATTCTGATTCTGAGGATGTGTTATATACTCGACTTGGAGAAGATGGACGTGGTATTGAGCCGCAGGATCACGCTGCTGAGAAAATGCCACGCCCAGGTTCAAGTGACGATGAGGACGAGATTGAGGGCCGTGGAAGACAGGGCAGCGTCTCGACAACTCATTCGTTTCAGCTTTATACCCCTGACGAAGAGCGAAATGTTATGAAGAAGTTTGACCGGAGGCTTGTGCTGTTTGTGGCACTACTTTACATGCTGAGCTTCCTGGATAGATCAAGTAACATGGCTTTCTCCTCCCCAGTAACCCTGATACTGACAAAGCCTCAGATATCGGCAACGCAGCAATAGCCGGCATGAAAACCGACCTCAAACTAAGCAGCAACCAGTTTGAATGGGTCCTCACAGCCTTTTACATTAACTACATCTGTTTCGAATGGATGTCCCTCCTCTGGAAGGTCGTCCCAGCACACATCTATGTCTCCCTCATTGTCCTCTCCTGGGGAGTCATCGCCTCTCTCCAATCTCTGGCAACCTCTTTCACCTGTCTCATCATCCTACGTCTGCTGCTCGGCATCGGAGAAGCAGGATTTACCGGCATCCCTTACTTCCTCTCCTTCTTCTACAAGAAAGAAGAGCTTGCCCTCCGCACAGGTCTCTTCATCAGCGCTGCACCGCTCGCCACCTCCTTCGCCAGCACGCTCGCATGGGCGATTTTAAAGCTTGGCGAGAATGGTCCAATAGCTCCGTGGCGCCTCCTCTTCCTGGTCGAAGGCTTCCCAAGCGTCGTCGTTGCCGTCGTAGCTTGGCACGTAATCCCTGACGGCCCAGCAAAAGCAAACTACCTCACCACACGCGAGCGGAAGGTTGCGTGCATGCGCCTGGGCCGGCGCAGAGGAGAGGCAGCTCCCACAACTGAAGGACTGAAGTGGAGGGAGGTATTGCAGACAATTAGCGATCCGAAGGCTTATGTGACGGCGTTCATGTTCTTCCTCTCCAACATGGCGTTTTCCTCTATGCCAGTCTTCCTGCCTACCATCATCAGGTCGATGGGCCATTCGGCTCTGGCATCTCAGGCGCTTTCTGCTCCGCCTTATCTAGTGGCGTTTGGTGTTGTGATCTTGACGGCGTGGCTATCGGATAAGTATAGGTCGAGGTCATCGTTCCTCATCTTCCATGCTCTGCTGTCAGGCGCCGGTTATCTCGTCCTGGCTCTCTCGAGTACGCTGAAACTGAAAATATGGTGGAGGTATGCAGCGATTTACCCTGCTTGTATGGGGTTCTTCTCCGTGGTTACTTTGATCATCACGTGGAATATTAACAACCAAGAGTCGGAGAGCCGGCAGGGTGCGGGGTTTGCATTGCTGCAAATCATCGGACAGTGCGGGCCGTTGCTGGGTACAAGACTGTATCCTGATAGTGCAGCACCTTATTATACTACTGGCATGGCGGCTTGCGCATGTGCAATGGCTGGTGTTGCCTGCCTAGCGATATTATTAAGGGTCGTTCTTTCTCGCAAGAACGCCAGGAGTGCTGATTATAGCGCTCATGACGCTGGAGACGAACGGGGTCTCGTGAAAATGGCACTTAGAAAAAATGAGGCATTTATTTACATGCTATGATAGGTACATAAAAATTACTCCGGGCCACGCAAAACCCTGCTCACACCCGCAATCCGTCGAAACCCGTTACCCAGACTGTCGATCCCATTAGTGTGTTGACATTAAACCGTGGGCTGATCAATATTAGTCTTGTCACGTCCAAGAAACTCAAAATTACTCACGATTTACAAGTTGCGGTCGTTGGCAGACATGGTGCGACGGGCCTGAGCATTACCACTGAGGTAGTCGTTGGCAACCAGGGCGACCAAGGTCACGCCGAAGGCCGGCCTGGACCAGGCGTGGCGGCCAAGCCAGGCAGCCCTCCGGCCGGCACCCTTGGTGCGGCGGAAGCTCTTGAGCATGCTGGCGGTGTCGTTGAACCTGGAGAAGAGGGACATCTTGGCGGCGGGAGGATCGGAGAAGGTGGTGAGGTTGTTGGTGTGGTTGCGGGATTGGATCAAAACTCTAAAATTGAGACGTCAGTCAACATTCTCAATGGAGGACTGGTTGGAGCTTACTTAGATCAAGAAGAGGAATTTCTTGATAACCTTGATGTTGAGTGAAGAGTGTGCTCGTAGAGTATGTAAATGTTTGGTCGTTGTTGTCGAGTGTTGGAAGGTTGAGGATGGAGGAGAGAGCTTAATACTCTTGACGCGTCAAGGTGGAGGGGTCGGAGCTAACAGCTAGCCTTTTGAAATTACGGCTCAGCAGCTACCACATCACGGAGTGAAGTCTGGAGCATAGCGGCTGCGGAAGCCAGACCACAAGACTTACGGTCTCCAGGAATCAGGATAGCATTGGTGGTACGTAGCAAAATGAGCAAAGCTACAAGCAAATCTAACTACATGACAATTGTCAATCTTTACCAATTTAACAGCGCTCAAATACTCTGTATAAGCCCTTAAGATTGGCAACCTCCATCACAGCGCCCTTCATCAGCCTCTTGGTTCCAACAAGCTTGCTGGCAAAGGCATGAAACAGTTTCTCCTCCACGGCCTTCCGTACAATATCTCTTCTTTGTCTTATCTTCTCATCCAGAGTGTCCTCTGTCGCATCACCGCCCAGACTTGGTGGCAGTGGTTCAGGTACATAGAAGTCTGCAAGCTCGCGCAAGAATGTATCGAAGCACTCCTTCTCCGCCTTCCAATTTACATGTGGACCTAACCTAAGTAGGAATGCAGGAAGCTTTGCCAGACTTGGTGTGTAGCCTTTCATCAGCAGAGGGATACTCAGAAGATCACCTTCGTCGGAGATATCCATGCTGAAATACTCAATCAGCATCTCGCGCCTCTGCACCAGCTGCGCGGCTACCATCTCCACCACTTCCTCGACATGAAAGTCATCATCTGGGTCGCCCGACGCGACAGCATTGACTTTGTCGTGTTCCGCCGCGATACGCAACAAGTCCACAAGCTTAGGCGCAGGATCGAACTTGATCGTGCCAAAATTACCGAAGTCTGTCAAACCAAGTTGGTAAAAGTACTCCGAGGACACCATGCCATAGTCTACAAGGAAGAGCTTGACCCCAGATTGTATCGCGGCAAGGCGACGACGCTCGTCAACAATGCCAACAAAGGTGTGACGAGCAAATGTCTCTGTGAGCTCGTTGTGCATCTCGTCGCGCACGGCTTGGCGCAGCTCTTTGATTGTTCTCAAGCGACAAGTCATTGGTTCGCGGTCGGACTCCTCATACTCTGGCTCATCGACTGGAGCTTCGACGCCGGCTGATGACTGTGGCGGTCTTTGCGAACCACCAGCGCTTGGCTGCAACATGGTTGTGATCTTGCGAAGTTGTGGATCGGTGCGCACCATGTTGTTCTCATATGGCTTCTGCGACGACCTGGTTGCCGATGTCATTGGCGGTGGCAGCGCCTCACCAGTTGCAGCTGCGATCGGTATCCTGGCGCCAGGAAGGAGACTCTGTGTCATGAAGGTGCGGCTTGTGTCCACCGCTGCGAGTTTAAGACGAACCTCGTTGAATATGAGCTCAATAATCTCGTCTTCGTTGAGGAAGTTGACTTCGCGCTTTGTCGGATGCACGTTGACATCGACACGATGAGGATCAATCTCAAGGCTAAGGTATGTAAATGGATGTCCGCCTTTCGGCAAGAAGGTAGAGTATGTCTGCTCGACTGCTTTGCGAATGTTGGTCGACTCTACACATCTGTGGTTAATGAAGAGCAGCAAGGTTGTCTTCTTGACGTGGTAGTTGGCATTTGTCGTCCATCCGCTGGCGGTGAAACCAAATCTCTTGTCTGTGCAGCTGAACCCGATCAACTCGTTAGCTACAGAGCTTCCATGGATTTGGCGGATCCTGTCAACTGCCCCCGCGGTCTGTGTGATGGACATCGATGTGCTTGACTCGCCACGCTTCTTGCAGCTGAACGCTACTCCTTGACAGTGCACGGCGTATCTTCCGACCATGTCAAGGATCTTGTTATACTCCTCAGATGCCGACCTGAACGCCCTCCTCCGGGTGGGGATATTGTAGAAGAGGTCCTCAACAGTGATCTGTGTTCCTTGCCGTCCAGCCGTTGGCTTTGGATCCGCAGATTGTCCTGGCTTGGTTGGTGCCAGCTTACTACCTCGGTAACACGCACGGTACGCACAGTTTGACTGTTTAGTTCTCGTTGTTACGGCTAAGTGAGCGATGTAACTAATAGAGGCCAGTGCTTCTCCTCTGAATCCATAGGTGCCAATAGAAGTCAGGTCCTCGAAAGCCTTCAGTTTCGAGGTGGTAAACCGCTCGCACAAGATTGGCAGGTCCTCTTTCTGACACAGGTTAGTCTGCTTCTGCTCACAGGCTTAGCACACTGGCATACATTGATTCCGTGGCCATTGTCTGTGATCTGAAGAAGCTTTAAGCCGCCATCCTTGACGACGATCTCGAGAGATGTTGAGCCGGCATCAACAGAGTTCTCCATTAGCTCTTTGAGAGCATGAACGGGAGCTACGATGATTTCTCCTGCTGCGATCTTGTTCACAACATCTGTTGACAGAGCCTATCTAAATTTAGCAAATCGGTTGACTCGCCACTATGCCGGGGACGCATACCTTGATACGTCGTGGGCCCGAGACATCAAGAGGAACATCAAGAGGAACATCATCAGCCTTTCTCTTAACTCCTGAGACTGGCTCTGGGCCGTCGAGCTCCATTTCATCCATGATCTTGAGGTCTATGTGAGGAAAACGGTTTGTTTGGGCAGAGTGCTGTGTTCAAGGTGAGGAAAACACAAATAAGAAAATGTCCAAGAACTTCTTCGGCTTTCTAATAGCAGCACTCCTGGGCAAGCTTGTAGGATGGATGACGAAACTTCATAAGTTCAGCCCTTTAAGATATGTTTCAGTTCCATTTTGTAAAGACTTGTAGTTAAGGCGGTATCGTAGTGGAAATGAAAGTTTTAGGCGCGGTTACCGCTCCCGCCGCTAGCCATGCATAAGTGGATTTCGATGTGCCAAGTATAGCCGTCATCTCGTAATGTTCAGCCTCGCGCTCATAATCAACCATTAACTTTCCATTCTTGACTTCTTAGCGACTTTTTCAATATAGAACTTCCCGCACAGTAAACCCAGGTCACAGGCTGCGTCTCATAGCGTCTACAACCGCAGCGTTCACCCCAATAGTATTGCTACCGTGTAACCGGTTACCGAAGCACAGACGATCAGAGCGCACGGCAAGGCCTGTCAGCTATTGTCTGCGAACGAAACCACGTACGATCCGGCTTCAAACCGAGTAATGTCGGCATAAGATGCCCAAACAACAGCGGCTCGGCGACGAGGAGCACGGAAAACGAGACGACGACCACAGGTTACGGATAAAGCCGAACCGCGATCAAGCATGGTACGGCGCTGGAGGTTCATTGAGGCGAGCTCGCCTAATGCGGAAGAGGATCGGGCTTGGATTCTTGTTCGCAATAGCAATGTATCTGTTCATACACTTCATGCCAGAAGGTGTACAGAGGCCATCGAATAGACCACAATACCATGGTCAGCACACCGAGGTTGTTGGTGGGGAAGCGCTACATCCACATCCGCCCAAGAATGCTCCGACCCAAGCTGAGGAGGAGGTGTTCGAGATTTCAGTAAGGGAATATGAGAAGAAAGCACACTGGTACGATGGACCGATATATTTTCACGACTTGAAGGAATCGCTGGTTGCCATTTCAGTTACAGGAGGGACGAGACTCATGACAAGAAATGTTATGTTCGCAGCATCAAGCTTAGAGAGTGCCTCCACACTGCTGCCTATGGCATGTGAGATGGGAAGGTTGAAGAGGAATGTTGTGCACTTTTCGTTCATGGGACGAGATAACATTTCTATGGATATGCTGCGAGAAATAAATGGCGTGGACAAATCATGTGGGGTCATGATGCATGGTATTGGCAACTTCCACCCATAACGTGAAGGATGATACTAACCCATTCTTGTAGATGCAAGACCCGACTACCCCGTGCAAAGCACAAGTGAACGAATGGAACATAGTGTCGGCGCCGCTCTGGGACACATAACAAACTATATGCATCCGCAAGCTATCATAATTGACGGCTCAGAGAACGAGAATGAGTTCTTCCTAGACGGCACCAAGTACGCATCAGAGCGATTCGAAAGAACACTCATCAAGCTCCCACCAAGAGCAGACCAAAGCCTGCGCTGGATCACACGACTTGATAGCGGCGCACTAAACTCCTTTAGTAAAATAAGAATCGATATCCTGGTCCATGCAAAGCCACAAGGATCAGGCTCTATGTTGCGTCTCCTCCACTCCCTATCGAGAGCAGATTACTTTGACTCCACACCACCGCTTCTCACTATTGAGCTGGCTCACGACGTGGATCCAGATGTCGAGCGTCAACTTTCACATATATTCACTTGGCCTCCTCACACGGCTGCTGTCGAGTCGAGACTTACTCTCCATCGCCGTATAAAATCGGCCGGCATATCCCCGGATGAGAGTTCAGTCCGTTTCCTCGAGGCCTTTTGGCCGAAAAATGCAGATTCGCACGTCCTTGTGTTGTCACCGGAAGTCGAGCTATCACCACTGTTCTATCACTATCTCAAGTTTACAATTCTCGAGTACAAATATTCTTTCGCCGCTCAGGCAACAAAAAACCGCAACGATCTGATGGGTATCTCACTCACCCTACCATCTACATACCTTAACGACAGCACGCCTTTCACACCGCCAACACAACAGCCAGCAGGGAAAGAAGACACCAACGTTCCAACATTCCTCTGGCAAGCACCCTCCGCCGACGCAACCCTCTACTTCGGAGACAAATGGAAGAGTCTCAACTCCCTCGTCTCCCACCTCTCCTCATCTACACCACATCAGGAGAAGCGGGTATCCAAAACCCACGCAGCATGGCTAGAACAAATCCTCACGCTGTCGCTCATCCGCGGCTACTCGACCTTGTATCCTCAACTCATATCCGGCGAGTCACTAGCTACGGTACATAACGAGCTCTGGACGCCACCAGAAGAGTATTCGCATTTATCACTTCCTGAGAGTGATGGGTTTAAGGCCGGCGAAGATCATAGCAGGCATGAGGCGCCGGTCGCGCATGGGAATTTATTGGATGTCCTGCCGGAGGGCTTGCCGACGACGAGGGCTGAAATGCTGCTTCTGACGTGGGATGGAAGGGTTGTCGATAGGGATGGGTTGCTGACGGAGGCTGCCAAGGATGCGGAGGGGTTTAGAAGGGAGGTGGGTGGGTGTAAAACGCCTTGGGATGAGGAGATGGGGTATGTGTTTAATGCGGATATTGATAAGTTGTTCTGCCACGGTGGCGACGAGGAAACTGAACCTGTTGCGGCCACGGAGTCTGATGGTGGAGAGGACGCTGCCGACGAAGATAAGCAGATGGCCACGCCAGATCAGGCTCAGGTTGGTAACAGCGGGACAGCGACTGATACAGATGCTTCCGCCGTAGTAGCGGCGCCTGTTGTTGTTGATGCTGCAGCACAGATGTGATAGAAGGGGCATATAAGAAAGTTCGGCAGGTTGCAGTCCAATGGATCAAGCATCTTATGATAGACATCCACAGCAGTCACCAGTTGGTCGATTTAGATACCCGAGGTTATGAGTACGAAATATTTTAAATTACCTGTTCATGATCTTGTCTTGTGAGCCGACGTCTCTGAGTAAATCTCAGATAGCAAACACCTCATCGTCTTCCGATATAAAGTCCTCCGCAATCTATCATCCCATGGCCATTCGATAAACAGAAAGCGACATCTTCAATTAATGCCTATGAGTCTCGGCAGTTCTCGGCATCGAAGGATAACGCGAGGACTGGCTAGCATGTGAGATTTACTCAGTGACAGCAATCCTGGCGTCTATTTTGGTATTTTGGGGTGGCTGCCTGAAATGGCTTGCGTTTTCAAGTGGGTGGGTCGTGTTGCGAAGGTGTAACACGTCCTTCATACTTCAGAGCACGATTTGCCCAAACCTCTTGGCCTATTAAGACTCTGGGTGTCTCTTCTGAAAAAGGCAGTACATTTCACAGTTTCTGACATATCGACATTTTGCCTCACTTTAACAACTCTCAAACTCAGATTGCTACAACTCGCACAAATCTCTCTTAAGAAATTCCCGCATCAGTTTTCACAACACCTTCAATGTAGCTATTACAGCTATACCAGACATTTTCTATTACATGGTTCAATACTTTGGATTATCATCTCAACATTTGCTTCACTTGGCTATTCCAGAATCATTCAGGGCATTCTACTATATTCTACGTGTTTTTTGCCACATTCTTTAGGTTCTTTTGACATTCCGTTGCCTTTAGTAAGCACATAGAGTCGACTGAAAATAAGGAAAACATAGTGAAACATTCCGGAAAGGAACAAAATAGGTTTCTCCATTTGGATTTGTCATACATGGAAACTGGCAGAAGACCATGAAACCACACTCTTTAGAACAAATAGGCTTGATCGTCCCACTCTTTGGATGATCAAGCAAACAATAACATTCATTCTCATATCACTAGTTCTCACGGTTCTCTCATTCACGGTTCTCTCATGAACCACTGGTGATAACCGGTTTAGTTTACAGAATCTATGTCATCCACCACTTTACTTTATCTTAAAGTTTACACAACCAATCACTGTGCCCCGTAACATTATCAACGCTCTACGCCGTGCACAAGATTGTGTCTGTGCAGTCCCAGACTACTGGCAGCTCCCCTGCAGTAGTTTTCTTCAGATTCACCTCGAGCAAGCTTCTCGACTTGTAGCGGCCAGATCAGCTCTACAACTGCTCTTTAGTTATTCGAATACACTATCATATACCTGATGTTCAGTCTGAGTCAACCATCCCTTGTCTTTGGTCCTTAATATCCCTCTGGACCATATCTTGCCTAGTGCACCAAACCGTCTAGGACTCCACTGGACACCTTGGACCTAACCCAACCTTACACAGCGTCGGCAGCAGCTTCCATGGGAAAACAGCAGGTGTACGGCTAATCAATTGTCACCTAATGGATTATACTGTAAGTTCTGTAACAAAGTACTCGTACACATCAACACAGCCGCCGTAGGTATCTTTGCACGATGGTAATTTCCCTGTAGAAGCAGAATGAAGCATGGCGCGGTGCTGATTTATAGGCCCACTAACCTGTGTTGTACAATGCCGGGTGGCGGTCACACCCATTCACGTTGGTTACCCTGGTGACATTCCCATCCTTGAGGACGGGGCGATCAGATGGGTATTTGGTCATTGGGTATCACTACAACTCACAACTCACAACTCCTCTTCTGCCTCCACCCCACCAGCTACCCCATCGCTCAACCACCCACCAAAATCAAGCTTCATCAACAAGCGATCCACTCTGCCAACCTTTCTTGGTTTGAAGACTTCCTCATCAGTTCCAACGAAGTCTTCAACTTGTCCTTCCAACGCTTCAAGCTCATCCTCTCTACTCTCGGCCTGCTGATCGATTTCTCTGAGTGCTGCCACAACACCATTTATGGCCCCTTTCACTGTAGCCGTAGCTTCACCCAGCTGCGCCAAAACCTCGGCCTCGTCCCGGCGGAAGTCGTTGAAAGCGTCTACGACTCCTTCATCGGTTTCGAGGTCGATGGATGTCCAGACTGTGTGGATGCGGTGCACGAGGGCTACTACGTAATCAACTTTCTGCAGGAGAGCAAAAAGAGTGGTGGTGAACGCTGGAGCGGTGAGGAGTAGCTGATGGCGAAGAGATAATAGAAAGCGTTGATGTGCGGCGGACAAAGTCTGGGGGTCATGCGTGTTTTCTGCCTTTGGTCGCATCGTCGACAAAACCGGCGCTTCAGTCCCCAACGCCATGGATATATCAGTATCATGTGTAGCTGGCGCAGCAGAATGTGAAGTGGTAGGCCTAGACACAGGCCTCGAAGTTGCTCTCGAATGCACCCTTGAAGCGTGTGCTGACTGTGGAGAGACCCACTCTTGGAAACGCTCCCATGTCCCTTTTACCACCTCCCCTTGAAAGTAAGCACCAAGTTCACCCAGTAGGTATAAAGCAGCAGAACTCGTGGCCCAAACAGTGCGCATAGACGCCGCACGAGATTCCTGCCTATCCCTCAACAGCCTCGCGTACGCTCTTCCCTGCGGTGTAGCCGCAAATGGAGGATGTGGTGGCGCAGGGTGGTGACGACGGAGGGAAGTGATCTTCCATAAATCTGATAATCTTAAATGAGCCCGGCGGATGGAGAGTAGGTAGGCGGAGATGGAGGAGTAGATTTTTATATCGTTCGGTCTTAGAAATAAGTCTAAGGGGCTTTGTATCTTGAGACTCAGCGCTGTCGGCACTGAGAAGAGTGTCGTTAGGAATTGTGCGCCCTCATCGATGGACTGAGATGATGATTTCGACTCGGTGATGTAAAGGGTGATCAACTCCCGCGCTCGCTCAAGCTCATCTTCATCTTCTTCCGATGTGCCGTGGAAGGAAAGCATAGCCGTCCACGTCCTCTCCAGCACCGCAGCAACCTCTCCATCTTTGACGACAACATCTGATAATCGCCCTCTTCTTTCGTAGGCGACATCGTCTGAGCGTTGCCAGCGGGAACGGATCTTCTCGTCTGCTTCGTTGATCAACGCTATGGCGAACTCCCCTTTATCGAGGAGGAAATAATCGTGAAGTATCCTCAACACCTCCCTAATCTTGTGCAATGGCAGAAGGTCCTGCAACGCGGACTGGGAGAGGGATTTTCTGATCGCTGATATTGTGTTCGTCATAGCCGAGGGCGTAATGGGGAAATCTAGCGACGAGAGAAGCGTGAGGTGCTTGGGTAACAAGCCCGCGATGCAACTAGCTGACGATTTAGACTTCGTCCGTATCTGGTGCAGAGACTTCCCAATAAACATTATCGATTTCGCCGTTGAGCTGCTTACAAAATGCGGCAGCAAATCCTGCTGTATCCCATACCCACCCTCGACCTCACGCAGAAAGAAGTCAGGTTGTCCAAAGCTCGGCAGTCGTCCATAGAGCACCCAGCAGGAAGCTTGTTTCAGCCATGCTGTCTCAGCAACTCGTCCATGACTCAGCGCTAGCTCCTCGATGTCCGTGTATCCGGTTTGTAACTCGAGGTTTAGCTTGTTTATCAGTCGTGACCCAGTGCAGCTTTCCTCCATCATGAATTGGGTTACGCGCCACAGCCATTCGAGCTTGGGTATCCATTCTGAGAACTCTCCCACGACTTGTGTGGTTGGGACGATGTTGTATGCTCCCACGATATGTGCATCTCTTCGTAATATGCTGCTTTCAACATCGAGCACCTTCTGCTGGAATTGGGCGAGATGGGTGGAGGTTATGGAGGTTGCAACCGATTGGCATATACTAGATCGGCTTTTGGTGGCTAATTTTTGTGTGGCGCTTCGTATATCACGGTGTAATTGTGAGAGGTGGGTGACAGTGCCTAGGAGCGCCTTTTCGGGAGGGGAGAGTAGGTCCGAGGAGGGATCTGTGGAGTGGGCTGTGAGGAGAAGAGAGGTATGGCCGCTGAGGGAGAGGATGATTTCGTGGAGCATGGTCTGGGCAACAGGTTAGTCACACTTGAGAAAGATAATATTACAACACAGGAAATGGCATACAGTTGATTAGTCTTCTTGGCCTCTTTCTTATCAAATATATCCCAGTATAACAATATGAAGTTGCCGAGAAGTTCGAAGCGGCACATTGATCAGTGCATTGTTCTAGAGGCGGAGCGTATTTCTCGTTGTGTCAGGCTGCACCAAGGACTTATATCTCGCTTGAAGTTGGTATAATTATCATCAAATCGTTATTCGGTTGGGTTGCCGTGTATAATTACCAAGAGAGCATATAATCTAAGTCCTCTTGTGAACACCTCCAAGTCCTTATCGTCCTTATCGTATCTCCGGTGGTGTGGGACGCGTTTCAGGCGCACGCAAGTGAGATTCAGGCAGCAATTGAAAGACATTGACTGACCCCTGTCAATCACGCGGTGACCTCTGTCATCATTGGCAACGCCCGTACTCCAGCACCTTCCGTAATCCAGATAGCCAGAGAACCCCTCCAGTGCCACAGCGAGACTTGGTGAGATAGAAACATTTATAAGCACGAAAACACCATAACCTGATCACTGAAAGGTATGTAATATCTCCTAATACCAACATATGCGCTTATTGAAGGCAAAGACTAACAACCACCAAGCATATAACCACGAACAGCTACCTAGTCCTTGTTGCCCAGACAAGGCTGCTAGCTACCTCGAGTTTAAGAGGTTCAAACTATACACCACCCCACGCCAACAAGGCGTCAACCATCACCATTTCTTCCCTCGAAGAACGAACCGACGCTGTTCACATAAGCAACAAGCGCAAGACAGCTGTCGAAGAAGAATCACATAACAAGCGCACCATGTCGGTATGTTATCCTAATACTCTTTGAGCCGTGCGACCAAGACACTCAACCTCAAGCCGGTCTCATCTACTGACACTCATTTAGGAGCCACCAAAGGCGGACGTCGAGATGACGGCAGCACCTCCAGCCGTGCAGGCTGCCGCAGCGAACGAGATCGATGAGGGCCTTTACAGCAGACAGCTCTACGTCCTCGGACATGAGGCCATGAGGCGCATGGGCGCATCCAATGTCCTCATTGCAGGTCTGAAGGGATTGGGTGTTGAGATCGCAAAGAACATTGCACTTGCAGGTGTTAAGAGTTTGACACTTTGGGATCCACAAGAGACTCAAATCGCCGATCTCTCGTCGCAGTTCTTCCTGCATGAGGAGGATGTCGGCAAGCCAAGAGCAGCAGTTACAGCACCACGCGTGGCGGAGCTGAACGCGTACACCCCAGTTTCGGTCTTGGAGGAAGCGAGCATAACCGCCAACCTTCCAACTCTCGATAAGTTCCAGGTTGTGGTCCTTGCCAACCAGGACATCGAGTCTCAGCTTGCCATTGGCGAGTACTGTCACTCCAAGGGTATCTACTTTGTTGTCGCAGATACATGGGGTCTATTTGGCCGCATCTTCTGCGACTTCGGCAAGGGATTTGTTGTTACCGACCCAACTGGCGAGACCCCAGTCTCTGGTATCGTGGCTGGTATCGACGAGGAAGGATTTGTTTCTGCACTGGATGAGACTAGACACGGCTTGGAGGACGGAGACTATGTTACTTTCACAGAGCTCAAGGGAATGGAGGCGCTCAACAACACCGAACCACGCAAGATCACTGTGAAGGGCCCATACACTTTCTCCATCGGCGATGCGAGCGGACTCGGGCGGTACAAATCCGGTGGCATATACACGCAGGTCAAGATGCCAAAGACTATTGACTTCAAAGAGTTCCAGGACTCCATGATTAACCCAGAGTTCTTGATCTCAGACTACGCCAAGTTCGATCGTCCACAGAAATTGCACATTGGTGTTCAGGCCATCCAAGCTTTCGCGCAAAGCCACAACGGCGACCTTCCACGACCATATAACGCACACGACGCAACTGTCGTCGTCGCAACGGCAAAGGAATTCATCAAGAGAGAGAAAATGGACGTTGAGCTCGACGAGAAGCTCTTGACTGAACTCTCGTACCAGGCAAAGGGAGACCTCAGCCCGATGGCTGCTTTCTTTGGAGGTCTCGCAGCTCAGGAGGTGCTCAAGGCTGTCTCTGGAAAGTTCCACCCAATTGTTCAGTGGCTCTACTTCGACACTCTCGAATCCCTGCCAACTAGCACTACCAGGTCCGAGGAGCTGTGCGCACCTTTGGGAAGCCGCTACGATGGCCAGGTTGCAGTCTTTGGTAAGGACTTCCAGCAAAAGCTCGCCAACACCAAGGAGTTCCTTGTTGGTGCCGGTGCCATTGGCTGTGAGATGCTGAAGAACTGGGCGATGATTGGTCTTGCCACTGGTCCAGAGGGTAAGATCAGCGTCACTGACATGGACTCTATTGAGAAGTCCAACTTGAACCGCCAGTTCTTGTTCCGTCCAAAGGATGTTGGCAAGATGAAGAGTGACTGCGCAGCTGAGGCTGTCGTGGCCATGAACCCAGAGTTGGAGGGCAAGATCGCCACCATGCGTGACCGCGTTGGCGCTGATACTGAGCACATCTTCAACGAGGTTTTCTGGGAGGAGCTTGATGGTGTTACCAACGCACTCGACAACGTTGATGCCCGTACATATGTTGATAGACGCTGCGTTTTCTTCCGCAAGCCACTTTTGGAGTCCGGAACCTTGGGCACCAAGGGTAACACTCAGGTGGTCTTGCCACACTTCACTGAGTCCTACTCTAGCTCCCAGGATCCGCCGGAGCAGTCCTTCCCAATGTGCACGCTAAGATCTTTCCCAAACAAGATCGAGCACACCATTGCCTGGGGTCGTGAGCTCTTCGAGTCCTACTTCGTCAAGCCAGCCGAGACTGTCAATCTGTATTTGTCCCAGCCGAACTACGTCGAGACCACTCTCAAGCAGGGCGGCAACGAGAAGGCTACCCTCGAGACTATCCGCGACTTCTTGGTCACCGAAAAGCCACTCAGCTTCGAGGACGGCATTGTCTGGGCTCGCATGCAGTTCGAGAAGCAGTACAACAATGCTATCCAGCAGTTGTTGTACAACTTTCCAAAGGACTCTGTTTCTTCCTCCGGAGCACCATTTTGGTCTGGACCAAAGAGAGCGCCTGAGCCGTTGAAGTTCGATCCAAGCAATGAGGAGCATATGCGTTTCGTTGTCGCGGGTGCTAACTTGCACGCTTTCAACTATGGTATAACGCCAGAGGGTGTCACTGAGCAGACCTACCAGCAGGTGTTGGAGAACATGATAATCCCTGATTTCTCGCCGGATTCTTCTGTTAAGATCCAGGCGGATGACTCTGAGCCAGTAAGTTCATTTAACCTCTCAACTCTTCCAGCAGAAGCTAAGAATATCAGGATCCAAACGCCCCGGCAGCCGGCGAATCAGCATTCGATGACAACGAAGAGCTCCAACAAATCACCAACCAGCTCCCATCTCCAACGACCTTAACCGGCTTCAAGCTCGCACCGGTCGAGTTCGAGAAGGACGATGATACGAACCATCACATCGACTTCATCACCGCTGCCTCCAATCTTCGGGCAGCGAACTACAGTATTCAGCCAGCTGACCGCCACCAGACGAAGTTTATCGCTGGGAAGATTATTCCAGCCATTGCCACAACCACCGCACTGGTTACTGGTCTCGTTGTTTTTGAGCTTTACAAAATTATTGATGGCAAGACTGATATTGAGCAATACAAGAACGGCTTTGTCAATTTGGCGCTTCCATTCTTCGGATTTTCCGAACCAGTGGCATCCGCAAAGGGTACTTATCAGGGTCCTGGCGGCGAGGTGACGGTCGATAAGCTGTGGGATAGGTTTGAGGTTGAGGATATCACGCTTAGGGAGTTGTTGGATCACTTTAAGGCTAAGGGACTTGAGATCAGTATGTTGAGCTCAGGGGTTAGTCTGCTTTATGCTAGCTTTTTCCCGCCGGCGAAGCTGAAGGATCGCTACCCATTGAAGCTTAGTGAGTTGGTGGCGACAGTGAGCAAGAAGCCGGTGCCAGAGCATCAAAAGAATGTTATCTTTGAGATTTGCGCTGATGACGCGAGTGGGGAGGATGTTGAGGTGCCGTATGTTATGGTTAAGCTTAGGAAGTAGAGGTTTTTGCTATAGATCTTTCTGGCATGATTGCGCTTTGCCGCTCATGGTTTGCTTTCTAGGTTAGCGGGTAGTGCAAGGTAGCAATCGATGATCATGAACAATTTCTGTAACATGCTCGGCATGCCGTGATGTAACGGTCAATGATGAAGATCGGCGTGCGGCGTTTTTGAGCTCTCACGGCTTAAATTTGTTTAAACCGCAGGTCAATCAACGTCGGCACATGAAAGGTTTCCTAGCTTTGAGATTTTAGCCGGTTACAAACCTAGACTCACTGAGAATGTTGCCACAAGTACGATACCATGGTAGTCTTTTTGGTGTTCTTGCGATGCCGACCGAGAGTAACGGTATTGTGGTCGAGGTGAGGGTACAGCGTCAACCAGTTTTGAGACGCTGATCTCAATTTTAAAGTTCCTTTTGATGTTTTTAATGGCAGTTTGAGTTGAGTATCACTGTAGGAAGAATGCTAACCGGTTTCCGGATGCCAATGGAGATTTAAACGTTCTTTTGGATGTTGATGTCGGGCTGGCCGTTGGCGGTTGAGGGTGAGTGATTAGGTTTGAGATCGGTTGACGACCTAGGGACCTTCTAGTTGTCTTGGCGAAAGTGAAAGAAGCCAAAACCTTTATGAGGGAATGTCCACGCAACGGAACCAGTTAGTTTACCGACGCACAATTACGGCCGCAACTAGAAACGGCGCTTTATTTCCTCTTTCTTTTCCCCAGACGCCACCACAGGCACGACTGGCTGGCCCCTCATAGTACACTCTAACTCTGGCCACAAATTCGCAGATTGTTCGTCCGCCTTGGGCTGAAGTCCCTTCACGCTGGCTCCTAGGTCTGCCACCTCCTTCAGCATTTCGTCGAACTTCAGTACCTCGGGAGTGGAATGGTGCCAAGTGAGGCGCATGCTATGGTCGACCTTTTGCTAAAGGCAGGCGATGAGGTAGCTTTGCAGTCCTCAGGATTTTATCCTGACTCTCCCACGCAACCCCACCGGGAGCGTTCGCGGTCTGTCCTACGGACGGTGGTTGCTCTTGTTCGCCAGTTGTGTTTCGGTTATTCTGCGCCATGGTGGTGGAATGTTTAATATATGGTGGCGGCGGATCATCTATCGCTGCTGGGTCTGGGCGGTCTTGAGCAGCGAGCGGCGGTGGGTACTGAGACATACTTGGCGAGCCGGTCGTGGCTTTCTTGCCGATGCCGAGCTTAGAGAACATAGTGCGTAAGCAATTGTGGCTGTTTGAACAGGTAAAAAGGGCAAGAGCACCTTTGTACTCGAGCTGAGCCGCGGAGGTGCCAACACAGGGCTGCCAGGTGCCACCTTCGTGGTGTCATGACTTGGTCTGTCGCTGTCACGACTATCATTCTTGAGCACATTATGATTATAACGTAACGTGCTTCATCACCGAGTTGCGCATATCAGCGAGCTGCGCACTTTTGTCCGGAATTTTCTCTCTTCGTCCCCACACACTTTTCCACCACAACGTAACAATGTCATTGCAAACCCGTGAAGCGAGAATCATGCTGGCTGTGGAAGCTATCCAATCTGACAATAAAATAAGCATCCAAAAAGCTTCTGCTCTCTATGAGGTACCCGAGTCATCTGTGCGCTATAGAATGAACGGCCACATTCCTAGAGTTGAAACGTGAGCCAATAACCATATTTTGAAGCCGACAAAAGAGGATGCTGTCGTCCAGTCTATTTCCGACTTGGACAAGCGTGGGTTTCTACCGCAGATTGCTGGTGTCGAAGACATGGCTAATCTACTTCTCGCAACGCGTGGCACGCGATGCATTAGGAAACAGTGGGAATATCGATTTGTTAATCTCTGACCAGAACTCAAGACACGTTTTACACGCATCTATAAATTTCAGCGAGCTTTATGTGAGGATACTGAGCTTATTAGTACATGGTTCCGGCTTGTATCCAATATGAAGATGAAGTACTGTGTTCAAGACAGCGATTTTTACAAGTTCAACAAGACCAGTTTCATGATGGGTATGATTTCTACAGCTATGGTAGTTATGTGTTCCAATCGACATGGGAGAAGCAAATCAATCCAACCAGGGAATCGAGAATAAATTACAGCAATTGAATGCATAAATGCGGACGGGTAGTGCATTCCATCATTCCATATCATTCAACGCGGGTACCACCCCGCAAATTAGTAGACGGAAAGCGATCTTCTGCAAGACTAGCCAATTAAACCTACTTTTAATGGATGGGCAAACAATAAGACTGGCGTTGAATAGATCAAGCACGTTGATAAACACACTTGAACTTGTACAAAAGGCATTTATTGGATGATTGTGCTCGACAGGCATGGGAGTCATCAATCAGCTGAATTTAAAGCTTTTTACAAAGACAACAATATTGTTATCTTATGCCTTACTCCGCACTCTTTTCATTTAACGCAACCTTTCAATGTTGGGCGCTTCCGTGCATTAAAGCTGTAATGCTGGGGTAGGTCCGAGGTGCCTAGGGGTGCCCTAAACAGAGTGGTGCACTAGGCGAGATATGGTCCAGTGGGATACTGAGGACCAAAGACAAGGGGTGGTTGACTCGGACCGAACGTGATGTATACGACAGTGTATTTGAATAACTGGGGAGCAGTTGTAGAGCTGATATGGCTTCTACAAGTAGGGAAGCTGCTCGAGGCCTCAGTTTACCAACGAGGTGAATCTGAGGGGAACTGCTACAGACAAGCTGCCAGTAGACTGGGACAGCACAGACACGGTCTTGTGTCCAACGTCGAGCGTTGGTAACTTTACTGGGAACTGTGGTTGGTTGCGTGAAGTGTAGGATAAAGTATGGTGGTGGATGAGGAAGATTCTGTGAACCAAACAGGATATCACTAGTGGTCCATGAGAGAACCCTGAGAACTAGTGATATGATAATGAATGTTATTGTTTGCTTGATCGTCCAAAGAGTGGAACAATCTGTTGAGGGGTGAAGCCTGTTGACAGGAGAGGCGGCGATAGCGGCGTCGAGGTTGTAGGCTTGTGTTGAAAAGGGTTGAGACAAGACAGAGGTC
>RCNJ01000199.1_pt1 | contig 42816 bp, 45 predicted proteins | sample 2041171 | NCBI WGS metagenome assembly RCNJ01 (sample SAMN09708213, study PRJNA481090) | feces metagenome | biome: feces | host: Pygoscelis adeliae | place: Antarctica: Rookery Lake | collected 2010-03-01 | reverse complement strand
GCGGTATGCGACATATGGCTGCTGCCACTCCTTTGTCCGTTTCCTGCCTGTGCGTCTGCGCTGTGCCTTTGTAAACAGAATTAGCCGGAAGCTGCCGTTTGAAACCCTTGTTCATGTAGTTCATATACTCAGACCTTCGTAGTTAGACTTTTAAATAACTCTATCAGATATAAACCACTCGCATATTTCAACAGACATACTGCAATATTTGATGATGAAGGGGAACCATTTAGTGACGAAGAGGAGCACATACCATAACGAGCATGGTCTGGATATATATCTTCTATTGATCTGCAATTTACAATGTTTACTACAATTCAATGTTCAGCACGGTTGCGCCTCAACGGTCGCGCCTCAACGGTCCAACACAACGGTCCAACACAACGATTGCTGGTAGTTAATCTTGTTATTTCTAATAATATCCTACCTTAACCTCGATCAGCGTTGGGCACAAGTAATACTTTACACTGTGTTTTGGTGAATAATCTCGAGTATTACGCTACTCTCCCCAAAATGGCTACTTTTATTCATTACTCCAGTATTACTCAAGTAACACAGACCAATGCCAAGACATCTAAGAATGGGTCCTATCAAAGCTAATCCTGCTACGCGAAGAAGCGACAGGATAGTTTAGCCCACGCTGTCTTCTTAGCCTGTCACCTTTCTTACTCATACTTTAATCTACGACCCACATCCGTTACTGAAGTAAGCTTGCCAAAGCAATTACTTTAACTTACTCGCTCTGGCCATTTGTTACTTAAGTAATACTCTGCCGAACGCTGACCTCAAGATCGCAATTAGTTGAAGATTGTACCCTCACCAGATCGTTTAATATCGAGACTCGGTTAGTGGCTGGCTGCTAGTGCATTGAAATCTTGAATAACTCTGATAGAAATTCTCACCAGCCGGTGTCTGTCCACTTATTTCCGTCTAATAACCAGTTATTAACCTTCAACTAAACCTTCATCGGCCCTAACTTTGTCAGTTAGATGTTATTCTGAGCCCGCCATTGCAAGGACCTGCTTCTCGATGATGTCTGCGGCGGCAAGACTTCCTTGGCAGCTTGAGAATTGGCATGGCACCTGGCATCATCAATTCTTCCCAAACGGCCATAGGTAAAACCATGGACGCATCGATTGGAAGCATCGATTGGAAGCGTGAACGGGTACGAGGTGCATTGGAGAATTTCTCCCTACGATACACCAGCCAATTGGGCCATTCACAGTGACAAGCGGCGACGAACAACTCACAACCAATTAGACTAGAACAATGAACTTCCTCAAGAAAATACTTCCGTTTTCGTTCTCAGGACTTTCTGTGCCAGTTGTGCCAGTTGTGCCAGTTGTGCCAGTTGTGCCAGATGTGCCAACGGTGCCAGCGTGCCAGCTGTGCCAGATGTGCCAAATGTGCCAGACCGAAGATGATAAGTGGGCTTCCCACAACTTCGACAAGACTGCAGCGGGCAACTACTATGGCATAGTTCTCCGGAATGTTGTATGGCCCTTCAATTTCCGCCCCATTCCTGAACGAAGGCTTCACAAGAAAAGCACGAGAACGAAAGACTCCGTACAAGTGAAGCGTTGAGATGTGAAGGAAAGAGTGGCCTCGACACAATGGTGCCTGGATTCTTCTTCCAAAACTGCCGCGTGCATAAGAAAGTGGAGCTTTCATCACACAAGCTGTTTCGTATTTCGAAATTGAACTGAAGTTTTCTGTGGAAAGAACGATACTCGTAAACCCTCGACTTCGGGCAAGAATCATGCGAACAGCCAGGAACAACCCGCTAAATCCCATGGACCCCATCAATGATTGACGACAATCGACATGACGGCGGCGATGCGCCGTCATCGCCGCGATCAGATCAACCAATGGGAAGGCTCCTCTGGGCACACAGTCATGCTAGCTGCTTGGGGTAATCTTGGCATGGTCACCTTCCCCACTTGGCTCCACAGTTTTGCAGTGGCTTTCGCCTCCGACGAGAATTTTGCTCACCACGTTTATGCTGTGTCGCAACATATTGGTGACGGTAACGCCTCACAAGACCCTCGCGGCCAAGCTTTTGCCAATTCCAATGATACTGCGATTGGTCGCACCAGAGGATCATCCAGAAGGTTTACATCCAGAAGGGCTCCACCGTCAGATTGTGACTTGACGCATACTCCAGACACTTGCTATCTCTTAGCGACACATATTGTGGGGCAGACACAAGCACTGGCTAGGGTCTTATCTATATAGCTTTTCGCATGCCCACTTAACATCTCCTTTTTTCGATTATCTGAAAGTATTCATCAAAGTCACAGTCGCATCCTATTGCGGCGCAACTCGAATAGTCGTCCTTACTACAAAGTGCTTGTCAGTGCGGGAAGCGCAAAATGGCAGCGGATAACGCAAAGAAACCCGGGCCAGAGGAGGTGCCAGATGCTCTCCAGGCACACGCTCTTACTGTGGACGAGATTCACGAGCAGCTGGATACAAACCTCGACGATGGACTTCACGCGTCGGAGGCCGCGAGCCGCGCAGGTCTATATGGGCTCAATGAGCTCGACGACGGTCCAGGCGTTCAGCCTCTCAAAATCCTGGCTCATCAGGTTGCCAACGGCATGATTCTAGTTATGAGATCCACATCCCAGTTTTAGGTGAACAGCAGTCTGATCTTTTCTTCTAGGTGCTCGTGATCGCAATGGCGGTCTCGTTCGGTATTAAATCTTGGATTGAGGGTGGTGTCATCGCGGCCGTCATCGGTATCAATGTTGTTGTCGGATTCTTCCAGGAGTTCTCTGCTGAGAAGACGATGAACTCGCTTCGCTCTCTCTCCTCTCCCAGTGCTGTCGTCGTTCGCGACGGCAAAAGCGAGACCATCTCTACGGCCGATTTGGTTCCAGGTGATAAGATCGAGCTTAAGACTGGTGATACTGTCCCAGCTGATGTCCGGTATGTTTATAATACCCTGATGTACATTGTGATAGCTGCTAACGTTGGACCAAAGCCTGGTCGACGCCATGAACTTCGAGACGGACGAGGCTCTCTTGACCGGCGAATCTCTCCCTGTTGCCAAAGACCACAGGGCAATCTTCGATGTGGATACTGGACCTGGTGATCGTCTCAACGTCGCTTACAGTTCGTCCACTGTTACCAAGGGACGTGCTACCGGTATCATTTATGCTACTGGCATGAAGACTGAAATTGGAGCAATTGCCCTGGCACTTCGTGGCACCGAGAAGAGAACTCGTTCTCCAAAGGTCAGCAAGGACGGAAAGGTCAAGCCACATAGGTATGTCGAGGCATGGGGTCTTACTGCTGGTGATTTCGTCGGCAAGTTCTTGGGAACCACTGTTGGCACTCCGCTCCAGAAAAAGCTCTCTAAGCTTGCTATTCTCCTCTTCGGTACTGCCGTCATTTGCGCCATCATCGTCATGTGGGCCAACGATTTCTCGAACAAGCGAGAAGTCATCATCTACGCCGTCGCCACTGGACTTTCCATGATTCCAGCCTCTTTGGTCGTTGTCCTAACGATTACGATGGCTGCCGGTACCAAGCAAATGGTCAAGCGTAACGTCGTCGTTCGCAAGTTGGACTCTCTCGAGGCTCTCGGCGCCGTCACCGACATCTGTTCCGACAAGACTGGTACCCTTACACAGGGTAAGATGGTTACCAAGAAGGCCTGGATTCCAGCGATGGGTACTTACTCTGTTGGAACTTCGGATAACCCGGTCGACCCATCTGCCGGTCATCTTAGCCACAGCACCTATGCTCCTTCTAAGGCACCAGCTCACGAAGAGGATGAAAAGATTCAGCCAGCTGACCAGTTGCTCGAGGGCAACAATCATCTCATCGACTTCCTCGATGTTGCTTCTCTTGCCAACTTGGCTCGCGTGTACTATTCTGAAGACACTTGGAAAGCTCGTGGTGATCCGACTGAGATTGCCATTCAAGTCTTTGCATCTCGTTTTGACTGGAATCGCGATCGCTTCACTCAAGGTGATGAGCCACAATGGTCCCAGACCGCCGAGTTCCCATTCGATTCCGATGTTAAGAAGATGTCTGTTATCTTCGAGCATAAGGATGGTCACTCCATGGTCTTCACCAAAGGTGCCGTCGAGCGTGTTCTGACCAGCTGCACACAAGTTCACTGGGAAGCTGATGCGGACATTATCAACATGACCCCCGAGCACCACGAAATAATCCTCGCCAATATGGAGTCTCTTGCCAAGCAGGGTCTTCGTGTCCTCGCCCTTGCCAGCAAGGAGTACACTGCGAAGCACGATGGTGATGCGAAAATTGACCGCGCCAAGATTGAAGAGAACCTTACTTTCCGTGGTCTTATTGGCCTGTACGATCCACCACGTTCAGAGTCTGCTGGCGCCGTTCAAGCCTGTCATAGCGCTGGTATTGCCGTCCACATGTTGACTGGTGATCATCCCGGCACTGCCAGAGCAATTGCGCTTCAGGTCGGTATCTTGCCAAAGAACATGGAGAGTTTCGCCAAGGATGTCTGCGAGTCTATGGTTATGACCGCTGGCAGCTTCGACAAGCTCTCTGACGATGAGATTGATGCTCTTCCGGTTTTGCCACTTGTTATCGCTCGCTGCTCGCCAAACACCAAGGTCCGCATGATCGAAGCTTTACATCGTCGCAACTGTTTCGCTGCCATGACTGGTGACGGTGTCAACGATTCGCCATCTCTCAAGCGTGCCGATGTCGGTATTGCTATGGGTCAAGCTGGTTCCGATGTCGCTAAAGACGCCGCGGATATTATCCTCACTGATGACAACTTCGCTTCCATCCTGAATGCCGTTGAGGAGGGCAGACGCATGTTCGACAATATTCAGAAGTTCGTTCTCCATCTTTTGGCGGAGAACATCGCCCAGGCTTGTACCCTGCTTATTGGTCTCGCCTTTAAGGATGCGTCTGGCCTTTCCGTCTTCCCTCTCGCACCGGTTGAAATTTTGTGGGTCATCATTATCACATCCGGTATGCCAGATATGGGTCTCGGTGTAGAGATCGCTGCCCCAGATATTATGCGACGCCAACCACAGTCTCTCAAGACTGGAATTTTCACCGTCGAGGTCATGGTGGACATGCTTGTATACGGTCTTTGGATGGCAGCGCTCTGCCTTACCTCCTTCTCTCTCGTCCTCTTCGGCTTCGGCGATGGAGATCTTGGAAGCGGCTGCAACGACTCTTATTCTGAGGCTTGCGATGGAGTTTTCAGAGCTCGCGCCACTACCTTCGTGTGCCTCACATGGTTTGCTCTCTTCCTCGCGTGGGAGATGGTCAGCATGCGTAGATCCTTCTTCCGCATGCAGCCAAATTCCAAGTTGTACTTCACTCAGTGGATGCACGATGTCTGGCGCAACAAGTTCCTCTTCTGGTCCGTCCTTGCTGGTTTCATCACCATCTTCCCAACTCTCTACATCCCAGTCATCAACCACGTAGTGTTCAAGCACACCGGTATCTCCTGGGAATGGGGTGTGGTCTTCGTTGAGTCAATCCTCTTCGTTGGAGGAATTGAGTTGTGGAAATGGGCAAAGCGCATATTCTTCCGACGCAGAGCGAAGAACCAGAGTGCGGGAGACCTGCAGCACAACATGTTCGCGCAGTACACCAGCATGACCCCAGAATCTACCTTTGAGAAGGCCGAGAGACACGATACTCAAAGAGGGAACGACGCCCAGAACCATGAAAATACCAGGGATATCGAGTCGGCCCAATAACAACCATTGTTGGCTCCGGAATATGCACCCGGAGCACACACGGCCGATGAAGTGACACCTGTCATTCTGGTCGTTGTCCCTGCGCAGGCTGAGGATAAAAATAGGAATGTAACCATAGGTGTCGGTGAGCCGGCTGGCAGAGACGAGATTCAACATCTTTCGCCTAAGTTCTTCAGGATTAGAAGAAGATTGGATTCTGGCGCGGAGAGAGGCCGCAAAAACACCAACATACGTTTCCATGGGGACGTTTGCGTTGATAAGAAGTTTGACGAGAAAGGTCGCAAGTGCGATAAGAGGGTGAGTTATTCCTTTACAAAAGTGCCATTGCCTGTTGTGAGCGAATTAAGCAAATCTAAAGGAGGATTTAAGAGAATTTGTGTTCTGCCGAATTTGTTGCTTCGTAATTTAAGTAGTATAGTTAGCGATAGCTGTGCTTGTAGTCAAAAATATAAAAACAAGTTGCGAGAAAGTTTATTATGCAGACTACTATTTGGACTACAAGTGAGAACGAGGAAGAATACTTTGATTGAAGAAATATGTCTGATTGTAGTTAATTATTGTCAAACTCGAATGAGCCGATACAACTTATACTCTGTCAGCAATTGTAGCTCGCTCTATAAATCCTTAACCCGGCACGTCTTCTATGGATCATTGGGGAAAAGCGCCATGACACTCACACCAGACGGCGAATGAAACAAAAACTTTTCATCAGACATAGGTGGCTCAGCCAGTTGGTCTCATACACGGCGGCGTCCGCATCTTACTTTCTCCCGGTCCGTTCTGCCCCCCCCCTCCATTCTCTCCACTCCTCATATTCCCTCAATTGCTCTTTCTGTTTCTCTATCTCGCTCCTGAAGACTGCGCAGATGTGGTATGGATAAATCTCATCCGACAGCTGGATAGAAGGCCGATACCAAAGAAAAGTCCTCATCCCACCCCCTATGCACCTTGATAACATCGCTCTCATACTCCATCGTATCCGTATTTGGCACCCCAGCAATCACCTCACCAGCCGCATATCGTGCTCTCATACTCTCAATCCTCTCTCTCCATCCAACCCACTCAACTCGCACGTCCCACATCCGCGCTGCAGTGACATGCTTGTAGTACACCAGTGCATCGCTTTCGAAGCATACAAACCGGTTGCGGGAAAGCCACTTGTCATCGTCGGAGTCATATACGCGTAGCATCATATCCTCATCCACGACTTCCATTCCGAGTTTGGCGAAACCTTGATATAGGTTCCTCACACTCCTATTAATCTCTTCATCCCTCCCTGTTGCGATTTGCGGCGAGGGAGAAAGCAGGTTAAATTATTTACAAGACCCTCTTGTCGCGGCACGATGGGCATGTTGAAACTTCTGCCGTGGCCGGTATCATCATTCTGTAAAGCGATTAATGCCATTTGCTTAGTGTATACACATACCGACTTTACAGCAAATGCGGCATTGACTTCGATAGCTAGACCATAATTGCTTTTCCTACAGCAAGGTGGACGCCAACATGCACGACCTAGAGGCCTTCGACCTCGACCAACAGGCAAACATGCATCGTGTCTCTGCATGCTGAGGACCACTAGTTTGCCACCCTGCACTATGTCGCGAAGTCCATCACTCAACTCAACGAGTTGCCTAACACCGACTTTAACATCAAAAACATTGTTTGAGAACAAATGAGACAAACTATGAATCGTCTAGCATATCAACGAAAAACCACGATATATCCCCTTGCGAAGAATGCGGCGTTGGCCGCCAACATGCAGAACGACAAGGCGACATGGGTCGTGCAGTTGGGAATCCGGGCCAATGAGAACGGGCAAGCAAAGCAGACTCGAGTACAACATAACCAATAAGGACAGCATCAGCTAAACAGACACAAGCATTCGCAAGCAGGATAAGAGATTGAGTATCGTATAAATTCTTCACATGACGCTGATAAACGCCTTGGGCGTTACTATCCCCCCCATCAAATATAACTCCAAAACTCAATGCTGTAGCCTCTCTCGAGCCCATGTGTGCCGATAATGCATAATCATAACCTCCTCTCTCTTTTCCATCCATCTCCTTCTTCTTGTCGTGACTCTTTCCAATGCGACACTCCAACCATGCATCCCTCAGGCCACCTCCCTCCCTCTCCAAGATATCCTCTCTCATCCATCTCTACCACGAATCCGGACCAAAATGCTCTCCATCCGGCACATTCATATAACTGCAAGCTTGCCAATCACACCCCTGCTTATACACCTCGGTACCCCACCAATGGAACCCCCTCATCAACCCTGGATACACAAACCCAAAGAAGATGACTACCAGTCCAATCGCCAATCCACTATCCAACGCCGCGGACAGCGTCATAGTATACTTTGCCCACCATGCCCCAGCCCTGCGCTTAACCTGGTAGTTAAAGATATAGCACACCAGCGCCCAGACACTAAAGTTCAGTCCAGTCGCAGGAGGGATCCAGGACAACGAGCCGAAGAGGACAGGCAGGTTAATCATTCTAATGATTTTCGCAGCCGCGTTGTCCCGAGACTTAGCGTACCACCAAAGAGGGATCGGGGCCAGGAAGCCAAACAGGAAACACCACATGAGCGGTCTATACGTCCCATTCTCCCCAAAGAACTCCCCGGGGCCGACAACACCCCATAAAATCGACCCGTTGAAGTGCACGCGTGCCAGTGGGCAGGAGAACCCATTCACAGCCTCGGGCGTACAGATCCGCGGCACATTGGCAAACATCCAATTCAGGACGCAGATCTGCGTCAAGCTGCTCACAAGCGTGGCACCCATCTGGACAGAAAACAGAATGCGGGGCGGGATCTTCATGTAGTGGCCTAGCTTGAGGTCGGAGGAGAACTTTATGCCTTGTGCGGACGAAATATAGCCGTAAGTGACGAATACCATGTTTGCGACTGGGCGGCCAGGAAACAAGGCGCCGGCGGCGAGCTGGCAGATTAGGTAGATGGAGGAGTTTTGGTTGGTGATGGCGGTTACGATGCCGATGGGGATGAAGAGGAGGCCGCAGATGCCCAGGGCGAGGAGGAGCCCGTACCAGGGGAGGTGGACCGGGTAGCTGGGTAGCTGTTAGTTCTGAAGGTGCAGAATGAATTGTGCATAATCGAGATCTATGGCAATGGCCGCCGAAGACAACAGATGCAAAGTAGGAGAGAAAGCAGGAGACGTACTACTCGACGACAAATATGCCGATAGCTGTCATGGAGACAGCGGTGAGAAGGTACCACCACATAGGCGCGTCTCGATACCTCCTCATAAGGCGATTGTGCACATCATCCTCAGTCATAAGACTATCAATATTGGCCTCGGATCTGTCAATATTATTCATCGGCCTGCCAGATGCAGTACGCCTTGCACTAGGGATAGGCTCATAGCCTGTTTTCTTATCTGATCTGGCATCGTTCCATGAGTTCTTCCATTGCTTCCAGATGTCTGGACCATGCCAGAACCCAGTGTGCGTCAATATAGATGCCACTGCCGCAAATTGCAAACCATAACTAAGCACATAAGTAATGGGAAGGAAGACACGACTGTACTCCTTGTAAGCTTCTTTGTCGAACAAGAACTCTGGTGTCAAAATCTTGGCAACGTCGTAGATCTTGCCGGTGTTATCGAAGACCGCAGTCGACAAGATAGGCATATACGCTCCATAGAAGGTGTTCGTGTAATACATGATAGGCGCAATGATCCACATCACAATGACAAGACCGCCGACAACGTTCATAGCAGCCCAGAATGGCGTCGTCAATGGTGAGCCAATGTAGGCGATCTGTGCCCAGTCGAACGTAACTGGAAATAGTCCGAGTCCTGATGCCACTCCAAACAGGTTGGCTACGACCACATTCTTCGGCCAAATCCAAGTGATCACGCTGAAGTATGACAGCGCTGGAAAGAGGAGTCCTGGCAGAAAGTAAAACCCAAAGGCGCCTAGCCACACAATGAAGAAGAACTTCCAGCGTGTCATCGTCCAGCCATTGGCCGTCTTGTTCTCATCCTTGTGCAGTGTGTTGAACATCGCTGCTGACATGAGCGTACTTGGCCAGATCATTCCGCCCGGACGCACAAGAAAGCGCCTGCTGAGGCCGGCAAAGGCATATCCGATGATCTGAGTGGAAAGGATGAGCAGTATCTGATAGGTGAGAGTGACTTCTTGCTTATAGAAGTGTGTCTGCTCGACGATAACATCTGTCGCAAAGGCGAAGCCGAAGGAGACGTTACTCGCGATGTAAACGCAGCTGTGCTCTTTCTCGTTCCAGCGACCTTGAGCAAGCCATAGTCGGAACCGGCGCCTCCAGGGATCGTTCGACGCCATGATAAACTTCGCAGCCTGAGGGCCGTCGTCCGTCACCGCTTCTGGCGACGACTCGGGAGTCTTTTCGTAAGACTTCTGCCCATGGATGAATGTCTCCTCCGGATCATCGCTGCGCGTGAGGATCTTGTCCCAAGCGAGACCTAGCGGGTGGACCAGGAGCAAGGCAATCACAGGAGTGATGGACACGCTGGGATATCGAAGCGAGAAAAACAGGTTGGTGGATGAGCCGAGGATTGCGAATATCATTGAGCATATCCACATTCGCGGCGTATTGATTGAAAGTGTCAAGTCGTCCAGCGCTGACACAGATGCTCGAACTTGGGCATATCTCGAGTTATCCGGAGGATCCTCTTCATCGTATTCCACGTCTATCACATCATCACCGTCGCTGTCCTCGTCTTTTGAGGCATCAGAATCGGTTGGCGAGACTGGGAGTCCGCCCAAGCTGTATCCGCTGTTCAGCCCAACGGCTGCCTCTGAGCCCTCCAGTGTAACCGCGCTCCTCGCCATTGATATGCTCCTCCTTCGTCTGGAGGTTGATTTCGTAAGTCGTATGCTGGCATCATCTATGGTATCGTCATCATTGTCGTTATTTCGCATTCGCCGCCTCCTTCCTGGGAAGCTAAGCGCATGTTTTAGCTTTGAGCTTCTGGTAGGGCCTTCCGTCTTATCATCCGATCCGTTCTTATCATCAAGTAGTTCGTCATCGCCCGCATATGTTGAGTTTATGGGTGTTGCTCCATAGGAGCCTGAGGCCATGCCGGGACTCGTCCGCTGCAACAACGGTGTTTTCGACATTCGTGGTTTAAGACCTTGTCGTCTCTCTGGTGCTTCTAGTACCTGTGTATGTTGTGCGACATCGTCCGGCAACGAAGACCCTGATGCGGATGCAGACGTGTGTATGTCGTTGCCCGCGTCCTCGTCAATGCTTGTCAAGGGATTGTCGTGAGAGAGGATGTCGAGAGAAAATGATTGTTCGTCGTCTTGGCTCGACCTGTTGGCGGCATTATTTGCAGCGGTGTGGCCTGTGGAAGTCGAGGATCTCCGAGAACTCATATGCGGCTAGATATGTGGCATGAGAATACGGACCCGCTGCAGTGAAGGATGCGCCGAGAAACACCACTTGAGCGAGGTAAAGCGTGTAGCGTGGACGTATCAGGGTGGGGGAGCAGGGCTGGGAAGTGTGAACAGGAAAAAAGAGGGACTATTGCTGGTGCCTTAGCCGATCCTGGCCGATGTATGAGTGTGTATGTCGTGTAAGATAAAACTATGACTCTACGCGGCGGGGTTTGTCTCAAATATGTTTTGGTGTTGTCACATTATACTAAGCAGCGATCTATGTTTATATCATGGCCGGTCGCAGTGACGCGCATATGGACGTGGGCTGGTTGATGCTTTCCTCTGGTTTATCTGATCCCATCCCGCGATCTGATATGAACAGGGCGGGGATCAGATAACGGAAAATGGTCGGCGTTTTGACACCCGTGCCGTGGAGGTGGAGAGGAGGTTAGTCTGATGCAAATATGGGCGGCTAAAACGGTAAGCTTTGTAAACATGAAATTAAGAAGTGAAGTTTGTTGCGAACTCTTACGATAAAGAAGAAAAAGAGGCTAGCAGCAAGACCAAGTTGTTGACACATCTAATCTGGGTGATGACATGTGCAACAGTCCATGTTACATCTCGTGATGGGTGTCCTCATGCCAAGAAGTTTGGGCAACCTTGAAGGGTTTCTCGGCGCGGGTATATGTGTCTCCACCTGGCCGGAATGACGAAAGGCGTGAGCAAGGCATCTCAACTTGATGCAACTGTAGAACAATATCTCATGAAACCATCTTATCCAATAAAATCAGAACATTGAAGCGCATCCGAAAGACAATAAGGCCATTCCTCCTCTGATATCAGGATGGGATAGGCGTCACCGCATCTCAAAACAAACACTCTCAAGACAACGAAGCAGCAATCGTGTCAACCAGTGCCAGGCTCCAGCTTAAAGCGCTTGGCTTCAGTCATTCACTTCCATCCATCGCACACTCAATCCACTACATTTCCCGACAGGACCATATCATACTTGCACCTAAGCGTCACCATTGCATCACTTTCCGTTCATCCGACTAAATACCGACAAAATGGGCTGGCCATCGTTCGGCACCGTCATCCTCGTAGGCCTCCTCTTCCTCGTCATCGCAGCAGCAGGATGGATCGTCTACGTGCATCTTCGCGCCCGTCGCCTGGGCCTTCCAACACCAACATTGGCCTCATATAGCCCTTTCAGCAACACCACCCGCCGCTACTCCGTGCAGCCGCGCACAGGCGGCCTGATCGGCTGGGTCTCGGACAAGTGGCGCACATACAAATACAACCGCAACCGCTCCGCCGCCGGCGCATATGAAGGCACGAGCCTGGATGGCTATAATGCTGGCAGATCCGGCCGAGGAAGCGGAGGGAGAGGCGCACAATTGGACCCGGATGAGGCGTGGGATACGAGGGTCGGGACTGAGGCGGATGCTTATGGACCACAGGGGGGATACTATGAAGAGGAGCTTGGGCTGCAGGGCAACGCATCGCCAAACACGACGACGTATCATGGTGCCAGCGCAATGGAGGATGGGAGAGGAAGGCAGACGAGGAGGGAGGAGGAGGAGACGTTTACCGGTGGGACGCAGGAGGGGCTGGATCGGAGGTATGACCAGGAGATGGGGATTACGCAGGGTGATGGGACGCCGAGTGCATCGGGTGTGACTCCGCATAAGAATCCTTTCGATGATGCGAATAAGGTTGAGTCGAGTTTGACGGGTATTAGCCCGCCCCCGGTTGGAAGTGCCGAACTGAAGGGGCATAATGGGAATCAGAGTCTGGATGTGAAGGAGTCGAGTGCGGAGAGACGAAGCTTGTTCAAAGAAGATATGTGAGGCGAAGCAGGATTATGGGTGTATGTTTACGAAAGGATGCGGCGTTGCCGGTGTAAAAGCACGTGGGAGGCGTGCTAAAAGGTATTCGGGTATTGAACCCTGAAGACTTCGTATGAGGTAACTTGAGGTTTCGACGAGGGAAGCCCGTTCCATAGGGTGCCGAATCGCATCACCATTATCAATGTAATCTTTTACGCTTGTTACTCATAGTCTTTGTTTTGTTGGACGGTGCACGCTGCAGTAATGGGAGTCGGTTGATCTCATGGCCCAGCGACCTGGGTTCCGTTGAATTCTTGCTTGCCTTACTGCGGCCCTCACCGCCTTACCATGTCGCAGCGATAACTTGAACATGAAGCCTCGCACGTGTCTCTCCTGCAGTCACAGCGATAGCTTGAACAAGAAGCCTCGCACGTGTCTCTTCTGCCCTCCCAGCGATATCTTGAATAAGAAGCCTCGCACGTGTCCCTTCTGCCGTCCCAGCTGATGTGGATCGGTATTAAATTCCAATCACCGTCCTCAAATCCCACAATGAGGCTGAGTTACGAGATCCGGCACTTTAAAGTTCTAGACCCGACCTCCTCCATCGACGGCTAAAAAACGGGCTGATTAGTCGAGACGACACCGTTTCGTGTCAGTTTCACCGTCGTCACCTCCAGTCAGGTTCACGTTCTCGATCGTCAAAATCGTAACTCGGAGGAGCCTAGCCTGTGAGTCCAGAGTGTCAGAGAACCTCGCTCATCGTAGAGTAGCATTCTTGAAAATCACCAATTGTTCATGCCCTATCCTAGCTCAATTTGCCCTTTCGTATCCTCATTCGCCTAACGCGGCGGCTGTGCCCGCCATCGTGCGGCACGGTATCGCGTGTTGAGAGCACAACAACGTGGTTGAGCTGTACTGGCGATATATTCTCCGACATATCTATATCGACATATCTATATCGACATCTTCTCTGGTCATGAACCCCTCGATAGTGAGACTCCGTGTTCGTCGGGATAATCGTGACAAGAGCATTGAAGCTCAAATTTTGAAAGTTGAAACGCATCTGCGACCTAGCGGCATTCCGTGGCCCTGATCGTCAAAAATTATCACCCCTGCATCGACCTCATTCTGCCACATTCCTACCTGCCAATTAGACCCAATCAAACTCGAACCAAGCCTTTCTGACCGAACGGGCCAAACCTTAATGTTATTTCCATTCTCACCCGTCCCGACCGAGCAGCGTGCCGGAGTTACCCGCAGGTCTGGAACCCCGTCCGATTCCTTGGCAAACCGCTGGCAAGTCACTGCGCGCCTGGAACGCGAGCATGAGATACTTGCTCGGGAGAAATTGCATCGACCGTTTGGCCAGAAATAGACGCACCAATGCACCGTGAAGGCTACCGGCCGTGTTTCAACAGGCGGACCTGTAGTGGACGGGGTTTGACATCTTGAAGTCCCAATTGGGCAACAGGGGTGTCTTGCTTGTCCCACGTACCGCTGTGATGTTGTCAAAGTTACATTTCCCTCTGCCTTGTTGGTTCTCCATCTGGCAAGTCACTGCACTTGTCAAGGGATCTCTGGTGATCGAGACTCTTTCTTTCGTTCTTTCCTTCGTTCGTTCATTCTTTCGTTCTTTCGTTCTTTTGTTCTCTTGTTCTCTTGTTCTCTTGTTCTCTTGTTCTCTTGTTCTCTTGTTCTCTTGTAAAGACGACAGAGTCCTTCTCTTCTATAATCGTCCTCTCTCACTCGACTCCATCTTGACGACAGAGCCGGACGGGCACGCGACAGAGTAAACATCCCACAGCAACTTCTTTCAAGCTCGACAACTATACTTCCAAGCTTGACTTCTTTCTCTCAACACTCTACAATATACCTAATCCATACCGACATAATTAATCGTTCTGCGACCATTCTTCCCACAAGTACCGAACACCTCGTTCACCCCAATTAGCTGATGAATTGGACTTCTGTGGCACCCACCATAGCCAACACTCGCGCACCAAGTGAAATCACAATCAGCATGTCCGACGGAGCCGCACCTGTAGAGGCTGGCGGACCTCCAGCCCAAGGAGGAGGCGGCGGTGGAGGGGGAGGCAGCAATGGAGGTGGAGGCGGAGCCATTCCAGTCGACGTTGAAAAGAAGAGCGAGGCGCACAAGAACTTACATGAGAGTGTTAAGCAGATGCGCATCACTAAGAGTGTGTATGATGTTTATGTTAGCGGTGATGCTACGCCGTTGAGTAGACCGTTGAGCAGACATAGCATTGAGCTGGATGATTACTTTGTAAGTGTATAACTTCAGTTTGCGTGTGGTGGGAAGGGTGGAAGTGGAGTCAAGCTAATAACATCACAGGTTGGACCACGCGACCTCGATGGCCACTCAAAGCTCCCATACTTCATGCGTATGCATGGTTCCGTGCTCCCACGCATGATCATTCCATTGATCTGTGTCGGAACTTGGGCAACGCTTATCACCTGCCTCTGCAAGTTCGTCTACGACCGTAAGTACCCCCTATACATCCATCTAAAGAACTGGACATGCTCACACAGGCCAGTCAGCGTTTCCACCCTCCTTCTCACCGTCCTCGGTTTCGTCGTCGGTCTCTCTCTCTCTTTCCGCTCCTCCACTGCCTACGAGCGCTACTCTGAGGGTCGCAAGACATTCTGCACACTCATCATCCAATGCCGCAACTTGTCCCGTTACGTCTGGGTCCACGTTGAGGAGCGTCCGGAGTCCACACGCGAGGATCTCCTTCAGAAGGTCACAGCTATGAACCTCATTCTCGCCTTCGCCCAGTCGGTCAAGCATCGCCTTCGCTTCGAGCCATATGCCCATTACGATGATATCAAGAACTTGGTCGGACATCTCGATACGTATACAAAGGCAGCACACAAGCCACAGAACCTCGAGCCGGTCAAGAAGACGCCATGGAAGAGACTCGGCGAGCACCCCGGTCTGCAATTCGCCATGTCCAACCCACGCAAGGAGATGAAGCGCTCCGATCGCCCACTCGGCAACATGCCACTGGAGATTCTCTCCTACATCTCCGCATACTTCGACGAGGTTTCCAACAACGGCCAGCTCAAGTCCACCGTCATCGGCTCTCAGTTCATGAACGCCTTGGCCTCTTTGACCGACAGCACTGGTAACCTCGAGCGTGTCCTGACCACCCCACTCCCAATCGGCTACAACATCCTCATCTCTCAAATCGTACTCATCTACATCTACCTCCTCCCCTTCCAGCTCTACGACGCCTTGGAGTGGGTCACCATTCCCGGTACCATCGCCGCAGCATACATCATCCTCGGCATCGCGACCATCGGCGACGAGCTCGAGAACCCATTCGGCAACGACGTCAATGATCTGCCACTGGACTCTTACTGTGAGGAGTTGCAGCGTGAGATCGATACCTTGATGTCTACCCCGATTCTGGGATTCAATGATATTGTCCAGGCTGGCATGAATGAGAATAAGCCGCTTTGGCCATTGAGCGAGAAGGTCTATGGCGAGTGGTTGGATAGGAGTGAGGATGAGATCAGGAGTGCGTTGAGGACTAAGGTTGTTATGGCCAAGGGTGTTGGCTGCAGGGCTGGTACTGCTGCCGCGCCGGTGGATCATATGGGGAATGTTTAAATGCTTTCGGGCATTGGGCCCGAGGAAGAATATTCGAAGACATGGTCAGAAGGACGGAAAGTCACTTTCTTTGATTTGTTGCGCGGTTGGCATGGGTAATCTTCCATCATCACATCACAGCGAGATTGTTTTAGCTTGCTTTATTCAGCGTTTGTATTTCGGCTGCCATCTGGTTATCTTAGATTTCAGAGGCATTAGCATGCATGTATCTGGCTGGCAAAATGGGAACGGAGGACGAGCCAGCATTTAGACAGATTTATAGTCGCCCATAATCAGAATGATATTGGTACCACATCTTCTTTCATAACTTCCGCATTTTGATGGTCATGAGTGCACCCCCGGTGCCAACCAGAATTGCCGAGGTGATGAAGCCAACTACATAGGACCACAACTATAAGCTCATCACCAGCTCAGTCGTTACCGCCTAAGTTGGGCGCTATCGACCCTTACTGGTCAAGCGACGCGTATGAGGTGTCAACCTTTAAACAACATAAGCGAGAGCAGTGTACCGAGCGATCAGCGCCGCAGCTGCGATAAGGTACTGCTCCCCTCCATGGTCCGCCTCCGCAAAGCTCCAACTTTGACAGTCGTTACTCCGCTCCCTATCGTCAAAACACGAGGGCCATAGGAAACTTCTGATGCTTCACAAACTGCTTATGGCAATCATTGTAATTTTGAATTATGAACGGCATGATCATGGTGCCTATCCTTATCCGCCTCAACCCAATTTCCAAGAACGCCAAGCCAAGCTTATCTTCCCACAAACCATCTGCCTATCGGCGAGTCGTGCTTGCTGCGGTCAGGCATCACTCTCAGGGGTGTCCCCTGATGGACCACACCGATTTCGCAGCCAAACTGGCCTGTGCAGCCATTGAGCCCATTCTGATAAAAAGACTTGGCGGGTCCCTCCACAAAACTTGGTGACTCTTCCTCCACTCTGACCCATCACCAAACTGCTTGACACATTTCATCTCGACGCGGCCCTTGTGACATATCATCAAGCAACAACATCGAGGATAGCGAAGCAGTTATCCGATTTCGTTCCGAACTCCCAGTTTGAAGGCAATCAGCGTCTATGAGTGCGCGCCCTTCAGTTTTCACTTCTCAGGTATGCTTCACTATATAACGAGTCCCTCGGTATGAATGTGGGACGAGGTTGTGCTCCATAACCACGTCGAGCTATGATCATGAGGGTACCAAGATGCCAACATGTTCAATGCTCTCCATATCATGGCCTATTTTATCGTCCCGAGACCAAGTGCTAACAAGTTAAAAGGATTACATTTCAGGTACACCGCCTCAACTCATCGACCTCACAACTACCCAAGATGCGACTAATTAGTTACCATAGATCATATCTGGAAGGCATCGGTAAATTGAAACCGACCACAACAATAGAACTACGTCAACCATAACAAATATCACCATGCTCTCCCGTCTCAGCAAGGCACCTGCCCTCAAGCAGGCTGGCCTAGCCTTTAACGGCCGCTTAGCTACGCAGCAGACTCGCAACCTCGCGACGGTGGAGGATAAACCGGTTGGTCGCGTTGCGCCGGCTCGCAGGCCAGGGGCTACGCCGATTAGCCATGATCGTGCGACTTTCACCATCAGGGTGAGTCAAAGCTTTTTACAATGGAGAAATGAGGAAGCATACTGATACGTGATAGGATGGACCAGTCTTCCACGGCAAGTCCTTCGGAGCCAAGAGCAACATCTCCGGCGAGGCAGTCTTCACCACATCGCTCGTCGGGTATCCCGAGTCGATGACTGACCCATCGTACCGTGGACAGATCCTCGTCTTCACCCAGCCATTGATCGGCAACTACGGCGTTCCCAGCTCTCAGAGGGACCAGTTTGGCTTGCTGAGGTACTTTGAGTCGCCTAACATCCAGTGTGTGGGTGTTGTTGTTTCCGACTATGCCGCGCAGTACTCGCATTGGACAGCTGTTGAGTCGCTGGCACAGTGGTGTGCAAGGGAGGGTATTCCGGCCATTTCGGGTGTTGATACGAGGGCGATTGTCACGTATCTGAGGGAGGAGGGGTCGTCTTTGGCGAGGATTACGATTGGGGAGGAGTATGATGCTGATCAGGATGAGGCGTTCGTTGATCCGGAGCAGATTAACTTGGTTAAGCGTGTTTCTACCAAGGCACCTTTTCATGTCAGCTCTCCTAATGGAACCGCTCATGTCGCCGTGATCGACTGCGGTGTGAAGGAGAACATCATCCGCTCGCTCGTCTCTCGAGGTGCCTCGGTTACCGTCTTCCCGTACGACTTCCCGATTCATAAGGTCGCCCATCATTTCGACGGCGTCTTCATCTCCAATGGTCCAGGTGACCCAACCCACTGCCAGGAGACTGTCTACCATCTCAGCAAGCTCATGGAGAGCTCGCAAGCGCCAATCTTCGGCATCTGCCTTGGCCACCAGCTTCTCGCCTTGGCTGCTGGAGCTCGCACCATCAAGCTCAAGTACGGAAACCGCGCGCACAACATCCCAGCCCTCGACCTGACGACCGGCCAATGCCATATCACATCCCAGAACCATGGCTACGCAGTCGACACCACAACTCTGCCATCCGACTTCAAAGAGTACTTCGTCAACCTAAATGACGGCTCCAACGAGGGAATGATCCACAAGACTCGTCCAATATTCTCCACGCAGTTCCATCCTGAGGCTAAGGGTGGACCGGAGGATTCGGCGTATCTGTTTGACATGTATATTGAGAATGTGAAGAAGTACAAGGAGACGCAGGCGGGTCTGAAGGGGGTTGTGAACCAGCCGATAAGCCCGTTGTTGATTGATTTGTTGGCGAAGGAGAGGGTCGGGGTTGCGCCGCCGCAGGCGAGTGTTAGGGCTGCGGCTGCTATTGCAGCGAAGGCTGCCGAGGAGAGGAGTGCTGTTGGTGCTTTCGCGGAGGCATTGTAGGCTGGAGTTATGATTGCTTGTTCGTGTGGGAAGGAGCTCGCTGCGGAGGAGTGTGGTGTTCTCGATTGGAATCTTGTTACTTGTTAGTCAACGTTGCCTATTGCTTACCCAATTGCCATTGCACCTATTATGTTATTATCTTGTGCTCCTCCTCGCTTCCGTCTAATGCTAACACTCTACAGCTCATATATACCTGCTCACTTCTCGACATCTCGCTATCCCGGACCGGTGACCGGCATTCGACATTCGTTCCTTCCATTCTCACCACAACCCACCACACATATGATGCGGCTCATGCGGCTCGACATGGCGTCCCTTCTTCTTTCAGCTGAACCCGACATTGACTCAGCCGATAGCGGCTCTGCCGTCACTTTGTTTCTTCGACTTCACTTCTATATTATCTCGCCCTTCCCTCAACATCACTGCGCGCCATTTCGCCAAAGTCCATTTGCCATACATCTCCACCAGAACACAACGTAAGCACTCTCTTTCTGCGCGCGTGCGTTGCTTTTTGCCGCGTTTGCTTCTGCTCTGCCCCTGGGGCCTTTGGCTTTTTCGAAGCTGGGAGGTCATAGTTCACACTATGTACCTCAGCAAAATGTGTCGTTGTACTTTCCCTTTGCTACTTTGATACATCACCGGTTTTACCACATTTCCCTTCGCTCCGTCTTTTTTTTTGGGTGGGTTTTTGGTTTTGGAATTTGGAATTTGGACAAGTACTAATATCACGATAGTACCCCGAGATCCGTTAGAAAGAGGATAAATGGCGCTGACGGGGGCGCAAATAGCTTCTGTGGTATTGTTTCTTGTTTCTGGCGCGGTCGGCTGCTACATGGCCAAGATGATTAAGGAGTATTGTTCGTGCGTGCGTGCCGGCAGAGGAAATAGGGAATCTGGTGGTGTGGTTAGGAGTGGTGGGTCGGGGGTCGTGGAAGCGACGAGGAGGATGGAGGAGGGAAGGGTTGAGCGCCGCAAGGTCGTGCATATCCAGCATGATATTGTGGTTACGCGGCAAGTCGTCGCCCAGTTACCACGCCAGGAGATCGAGATTCAGCATCAGAAAACGCCATATGGGATTCAGATTAGGGATTTTGCGTGCCCGCCGCCGGTTTTCCCAGCGCCGCCTGCTACTCCACCAGCTGAGAGACGCTACGTCTTCCAGCAGTTCGATGGAAGTACTGCACCTGTCGCCCCGGTTACACCAGCGCCATCGCTAGTTACCGGGAGGTTTGCCAGGTTTAAGTCGTTTATTACGCCACCGCCCAGAGCCGTAATGCGCGCCTGAGCTCAACGATATTCTTCTGCATCTCACCTACATGACCGAGGACGAGCACTGTCGCGAGGTCATCCGGAGCACCAGCGCCGCAACACCAGAGAAAAGGGAGGAGCAGGGGATGGAGGAGAAAGTTTTGAAGACATCGTCATCATATGAGCAATAAATTCCCAGATCTCAGCACGACACGATAAGACACATACAGTTGATCGACCACCAAAAACAGCACCACTTGGAGACGAATATTGAGCGTTTCAACAAATTTGTGAACAATCGCTTCATAAATCTCTGTAGGACACATCGGAGACGATCAGCCACCAAAAACAGCACCATTTTGAGACGAGAATTTGGAGCAGATTTTGGGGTAGACACATTGCCATTTGCAACGCGGAACAGAGTGGGCCATGCTTCAACAGCGGGCTACACCAACCGGTTAGGAGAACGACGAGGAACGTTGAGAACTCGGGGACCCCTACAATTGAGAGGGAATAAAATCTTGTTGACAATGACCACTCTCTTCTATTCACACGAAACCGATTATCATGCAGCGATGACGGTGATTATAAGTTACATTCCACCACGCACATTGCTTTCATTTGTTATTATATGGCAACAGAGAGCTGGCTACCAAGTCTCCTGCAAATACCGCCCGCTCTTCTCCATACCCTTCAGGTGCGCCTCGGCGACCGAGAACGATAGGCCGCAGGTGATTAGGCAGGAGAGGAGGGCTGCGCGCACGGCTATGGGCATTTTTCCGCTGGAGCCGCAGATGAAGAGTGTGCCCCCGCCTCCGTTTACTGGTTGCGGCTCTTGCTCCTCGGCCTCTACATCCATATTCCGATCTCCCTCCTCGCCCTCGCCGATGATATCTCCCCCCTGATGGCTTGGTTCTGGGGCAGCCACTGCCTTGGTTCCTCCGCCAACATTAACAACCTCCCTATCCGGGTTTTCAGCAGGACGTGGGGACGAGAGGACGCCCTCGGGACCAACGCACTCCCAGATAAGTCTCGGGTTCTGCCGAATAATGTCTTGGACGTATATTTTTTCTCTTTGGTCGCGTGACCATGCTGTGAGACACTGAACGTCCAAGGCCGGCCATTCGGAGCCGTAAAAGAAGTCCGCTGATTTATTGCGGCCACCGTAGACCAGGACGGCCTTTGCCTTTGCTTCTCGCCCTTTCTCGACCGCCGGCTTCGGCTCTTTAGTCGGCTCCCCGTGCGCAATCTGATGTTGGGAGTGAGAGGATGATGGGAGGCCCAAAACAGCAGCGCGTTCGAGGAAGAGAGAGCGGATGGGCGCAACACCCGTCCCGGGCCCTACACAAAGTAACGGCTTCCGGGTCATGGCGTAGTTGTGATGCGTGATGTCCCATGACGCGTTTTGGATCGTCACTCCGATTTGTGTCCCAATAGAGAGGGAGGCGATGTACCGGGAACACAGCCCTTCTCTTACCTTCCTCAACACAGTACGGTATTTGACCAGGGCGACGAGAATATCGATTTGCGATTCAGCATTTTGACGGTTGGTAGGGTTGGAGTTGGATGGGTGTTTCGTCTCCCCGCCAGAGGCGATACTAAACTGCCGGCCCCTTATCCTCGGAAATATGGAGAGGATGTAGCGAAAGGGGATGCGGAGGGAAGAGAAATCGGCGAGGACTTCAAGGATAGACCGCCGGGGACGCGTGCAGTAATCGTAATACTCATCGCTGAACCTCGGGTCGCTGAACTCTTGGAGCCGGACACGGTGGTCGGGGGAAGAGGAGAAGTGGACGCAGAGCTCGAGGAAGTAGCGGGAGGGTATGGCGGAGATGTCGAGGGTGTGGAGTAGTAAACCTCTCAACGTTAAGGGCTGCGGCAGGGCACTATCCACCGCCGCCGAGGTCGAAACTTCCGGTGATTGCTCCCCGTCACCATTCGAGGGATGCGATGGGTTCGCGACAATAGTCAGCGGCATATCAGCAACGTCCCCCCATCCTTGAGCTGCGATGAGTGCAGAAACGTCACGAGGGAAGTTTTTGGGATAGATGGTTACGATATCGCCCGGCTGGTAGGAGATGTGGTGGGATGAGGTGAAGGTTAGGTGGCGGACGTCTTGGAAGTGTGTTTGGGGCGTTAGACGGATGTTGGCGGAGAGGGTGAGTGTGTGTGTTGTGTTGGGGAGGATTATGGGGGGTGGCACGTCGGCGTCTTCTGAGTCTGGGGAAGGACGTTGGGTTGGAGGGATGATAATACTGGGTGGTTGTGCTGCACCATCCGTATCCGAGTCGGTAGGCCATGGGGTGGAAGACGAAGGTGCGTCGGTGGGCAGCGGTGTTGCTGGGTTGAAACCTTCGGGCCCTGCTGAGCGGACATAGACGTCTGATTCGAGAGATTGGTCCATGGGGATTTCGGCGCCACGCTCATCAACATTAAGCACAAACCTCGGCTCCAAGAACTGATCATCCGGTATCGGTTCGACGTCGGCTGGTAACGGGTAATTTTCTAAAAGCCAGGTTTTTAGGTCTCGAGACCACGGGAGGAAGGCTCCGTCGGTCCTGTGGGTGTCAGTTTGGCTACATCAGAGAAGTAGCTTCAAAATAGGAAGTACAGTGTAGAAAGGGTGAGAGGGATGTAAGGGGGGGGAGGAAATAGGTACCCCTCTTCATGTTGCTCATCGGCTTCACCTCTGCCGTATACTTCTCGTGCTCCCAGTTGTTCGAGGCGTTTGTGGAGCTTTCGGGCAGCCCAGTTGAACCTGTCTTGGTTAATGGGACTCTTAACCTGTGAGCCGGGATTCCGGAATCGGTTATCCACGTTGCTTCGTTTCTGAAGCAAGGCCTGGAGAGGGCCATGATAGTTATGAGGTAGAGAGTGACAGGACATACTTGACATAACTCGAGTCGCCAAATCCAAAGGTTGTGAATGCAACGCTTCTGAGACAGCCTAATGGCAGTCTTTTACGAAGCAGGCTCTTCCATAGTTTTGTGCCGTTGCTGGGTATATCACCTTGCCCAGTGGTAGAGACGGTGAAGACCACAAGTGATGGCTTGAGGAGTTCATACTAGAAATCGGTTAATAATTGACCTAAGACGAGACTTGGTCTACAGAAAAGCCACGACATAGACATTGAATGAGAACAGTTTGTGACCTCTATGAACGATGGTAAATGTTAAATAGCCTATACGCTGCCTGTACGCTGCCTGTACGCTCTAGATATGCAGAGCAATAGGATCCAAGACTGATATATTCGGAAAGTGAGAAAGCGGGGGGAGAGCACGTGACGCACCAGTTCAACAGCATCCATAGACTTGACCTCGACATCGAATCTCAGCCTCTGAAACAACCTTCCCAACGAGTTTGCAGCATCTTCACTCGTGCCTGACTCGGAGGCGAGTAAGACAAGCACGGTCCTTGGCTTGGCATCGTCACTGCTTATAGGAAAGTTGTTCACTTTCTCTGACAAGGCTAACACCTCCTGGCCAGCACTTAGATTCGGAGTATATTGGTTGCCAGTCATCGTTGTTTTCAAATTGCGGATGCAGCATGCACGATTATCACAGTGGTGGCATGGTAGGAGGATGAGGAGAGGGTGCTTCTTTATCTTATCTGATCATCTTTTTCCGGGAGTCACATGATCAATTCATCAGGACAAGGCGGTGAGAGGGTCGCAACGATTCGGGCTGTCAAGCTCTCTCTCGCCTCCTGTCAAATTGTTGCTGTAATCTGCTCAGTCACTGCCAGAGTGTCTCTAGTTTCCCAATCCATGATCCATCGGGAAGTTGCGCGAAGCAGAACGACGGAGAGAGGAAAGAGTTCCTTCCGACTGTTCAGTCGGCGAGCCGTGATGGCGCCAGGAGCCTGGAGCCTAGAACATGGCCAAGAGATCTAGGAGGTGGTGACAGGCTACATCGCAGCTCATGGGGAAGGCTCGACAGTGACAACAGGAGACAGGTTGAGGAATGAACGGGTGATTAAAAGCCACTAGCTTACTACCGTCACTTCAACGGCGTGTTTGAAGTGAGGTGGTAAGCAGCACAGTGGAATGGCGCATATAGCGGGCTGAAGCAAGCACAGCGATGCGTCATAGTGTCAACCTCATGCTCACATTGCCGCCGCGACAAGCCGTGCAGTATGCAGAACATATCGTGAAGCGCATGCGCCAGAATAAACGTGAAGCGACAAGGTGATACCAGCCTACTACATATTTCTGTGTTACAGTATAACATAAAATTAAATTAATACGATTAATTAAAGACAGACAAACAGTAATTATGTCCTCTCTTGCCTAGCTCCTGCGCAGTCATCGTCATAGTTTGGCGGACAGAACCACAGCTGCGACTCGATAGAATCGTGTGGACAGCTCGGCCCACAATTGAAGGCTGGTTGTGCTGTTCGACTGGGAAACTGCTGTGACTGCATCCCTGCAATTTATGCTCCTATCGGGTAAGTGTTCCCTGTTTTTTTCCCAATTGGAATTAGCGGCAGTCATGCCTGCCAGTTGGGCAGAAGGCGGCGGAAGCTACGCCCAGACGGGCCGTTTTGCTGTGGACAGGCTGGGGAAATAAGTTCCATCCCCTTCCCACTTCTTAGACTGATCTCTTCCTCCCTTCTTCTTACCATACCACAATCAATCCATCAGAACAACAACACCTTAAAACTTCCAAACTCCTTCGAATCTAGGGCACTAAGCTACCCTACTACAACTCCCCCACCTTTGTTCAAGAGTCAATTCACTACTCAGACCAACGTCGACAATCAAATCACCTCAATCACACTCATCAGTCATCTACCTTCCACACTAAAACCCAAATCATTCATCATGTCTGCCATCGTGGAGAAAGTCACTGACGCCGTCAACGACGTTACTGCCAAGCTTGCAAACACATCCGTCTCGGACAACAAGACCACCGACAAGCCAGCCACCTCTGCCGCCAGCAATGACGCAGTGTTGGCTTCCGCTGCCGAGGGACGTAGACTTTACATCGGAAACCTCGCTTACGCGACGACCGAGGGGGAGTTGAAGGATTTCTTCAAGGGCTTCCTTGTGTAAGTTTTTATCTTAATCGCACAAAATGGCGTGTTATGCGTTCTTCTGACGCCGCTGTGGCCACCTGTTCAATCTGGCGGCCATGATAGCATCATTTGAGCATAAACTGCAGCCAAACAGTACAACGACGTTGAACAGCTACTAACAACAATCCCAGTGAGAGCACCTCAATTCCAAAGAACCCACGCACTGACCGCCCAGTTGGCTACGCTTTCGTCGACCTTTCCACCTCCGGAGAGGCCGAGCGTGCCATCCAGGAACTGTCCGGCAAGGAGATCCTTGAGCGCAAGGTCTCTGTTCAGCTTGCTCGCAAGCCAGAGCCAGCGGGGGAGAAGGCCGCACACGCCCAGAGCGGTGAGGAGGGTGCTTCCGGAGCTGAGGGCACTCGCCGCAGACAGTCTGGACGTGGCCGTGGCCGCGGACGTGGACGTGGTGGACGCGCTGCCCGTGCTGGTGAGCACGTAAGTTTATCCCCGGAGCCGTTTTCGCTTTCCGTGGATTCGTCAAATCCGCTCATCGATGGTCTACTCAAGTGGCTAGACCTCGAGTTGAGGAATCTTTGACAATCAAAGCCATATCATGACATTTATTCTGACATTTATCAGCAGCAGGGCGACTTGACCGCCGGCGAGGTCCTCCCACTCCAGGACATCACCAACGAGGCCGCCAACAACAAAGAGCACATGGATGAGAAGAAGGGCCCACGCCAGCCACGCGAGCGCCGTGAGCGTGGCCCACCAGCCGACGGAGTTCCATCCAAGAATAAGGTCATGGTCGCCAACCTTCCATACGACCTTAGCGAGGAGAAGGTCAGTCGCGAAATCACCTCAATATTTGAAAATCGTTGCTAACTCTTTACAGCTCAAGGAGCTCTTCGCTGCTTACGAGCCAGTCTCCGCCAAGATTGCTCTCCGCCCAATCCCACGCTTCATGGTTAAGAAGCTCCAGGCCCGCAACGAGCCACGCAAGGGCCGCGGCTTCGGCTTCGTCACTCTCGCCTCCGAGGATCTCCAGCAGAAGGCTGTTCAGGAGATGAACGCCAAGGAGATTGACGGCCGTGAGATCGCTGTCAAGGTCGCCATCGACAGCCCAGACAAGACTGACGAGGAGGCCAACGCTCCAGCTGGCGACAACAAGACCGTTGAGGATGAGGCAGTCACCACTGAGGCCCCCGCCGCCGCTCCTGTTGCCGAGGCCGCTCCAGCCACCGCCACTGCTTAAGCTGTTCATTTTGTACTTTTAGTTTTTTAACGACGGGGAGGACGACGGGAGGTGCTTCATTTGTTTGTAGCACATGGGTATGGGGGCATTGCTTTTATGTTAGGGCATTGTTACTTCTCCTGGCGTAACTTGGGACAAAGCACGGGGATTATGAGATGAGGACATGCGCTGGAAATACCTGGTTCGTTGATAATGAACGAGCCAGGCGACTAGCCTACGAATCGTATTCATGACACATGGGTTTGTTTTATTGGGACAGTAACATTCGACGAACAGAATGAAGAGGGTTATGCATCTTAGGGAGATTCGCTTTTGTGATGATGATAGTAGGGTCTTTAAGTAGGAGATTAGATGGTGGTGAACGAGACCGGACGTGATTGGCTAGAATATGAAACCCTATGAACTCTCTACTTCTGATTCCCATGCAGCCTGAACGTGAATGAAGGTGTGAATTAGAGTGTCTCCAAGGTAGCAGAGGTGCTGTAGCCGGGGAGCTCCAAGGTAGACGAGGCTGAGCTTGGCTCGTTGCCAAGACAGCGTCATGACAGACCAGACCACGAACCAGGGTTGCCGCACCCACGCTAATGCCCTGCAAACCACACTTTCACCCCCTTTTGCTGCACCTTGATGGTCGGATCTTGACGACGTGAAGCACGATCAACACGACACCATTGGCTTTCATAGATCAACGCATTGCGTATTAGATCGTCTCAATTTCGTGGACTTATTTCTGTCGAAGACCAACTGGTTGCTATTGTCGCAAGCAGCACTCCCAATATCCTCAATAGCTTCGAAGCCAAGCATTACTCAATAGACACGACAGCACGCAATCCGAGCACTTTAGACTTTGCAGTTGGAAGGCGAACTTAGCACAACCTCAGCACGATGTCGACTTCGAACGGAATGTGGGAGGTGGATCCGGAGACACGGTCTAAGGTATCTCTTCCCTTCCTTCTCGTCGTCCCTGGCTTTGCTCCTCCCGCCATCTTCTCCCGTTTTCCGCTCCCCTCCGCCCTTCCAATCCCATCTACTCTCAACCTCCTCCGTCACCAATATTTGCCGGTCAAATGACACAAGGGCGTCACTGCCTCTGGACATCGCTAACGCCCGGCAGTTAGCAGCCATAGCACGCACGAACAACAACGAGACATGCATCGACTGCGGAGCGTCGTCGCCTCAATGGGCAAGTCCAAAGTTTGGGATCTTTGTGTGTCTTGAATGTGCGGGGATGCATCGGGGATTGGGGGTGCATGTTTCTTTTATAAGGAGTGTGAGTATGGATGCCTTCAAGGGGGGTGAAGGTACGTCACACTGTTCTCTTGGTTGATATAAAGGTGAGGGTTTACGGAGTTGAGGAGTAAGATTGGGCTTGAGAAGATATTGGGTGGAGCACAGGAAGAGAGGGCCGAGCGTGGAGAGGCGGCGGTGATGAGAGGGGGTTAAGAGGACGAACGGAAGTGGAGAAGGATGGAAGCTGACTACAAGCAGTGGAGCGGATGAGAATAGGCGGGAATAAACGCTGGCGCTCCTTCTGGGAGAACCACGAAGACACCAAAGCCATGGGTTTGAAATGGGAAGACACCACCGTCCGCGAACGCTACGAGTCCGCAGTCGGCGAAGAATACAAAGAGCGGCTAAGCAGCGAGGTCGAGGGCAGAGCATACGTCAAACCAACGCCAATTGCGAAACCACCACAGAACGATTTCCAACCTCCTCCACGAGCATCTACCACAAGTTCTCTCAGCAATACAAGGTCGGGGAGTCCGGCATTGAGCGGAAACAAGGCAAAGGTAGACGCCGCCTACTTCACTCGTTTGGGCAGCGCTAATTCGGCAAGGCCGGCCGATCTCCCGCCAAATCAGGGTGGAAAGTATGGAGGCTTTGGGTCGGAAATGCCAAGTCCTCCAACCACCAATGACTCCTCGGCTCCTCCTGGCATAGACGAATTTCAGAGAGACCCTGTGGCGGCGTTTACGAAGGGGTTTGGGTGGTTTGGGGGGGTGGTCAATAAGACGGCGCAGACGGTGCAGAAGAATTATGTAGCGCCGGCGGCACAGAGGTTGGCGGATATCGATACTGCGAACATTTCTAGTACGGCGCGCATGACCGCGTCGCAGCTGGCGAGGAGTGCGCAAAGTGCTGCGGCGACGGCGACGATGACGGCGCAGCAGGGGTCGAGGGGGTTGGAGAAGGAGTTTAACAGATTCGTGGAGGGTGGTGATGGGGGGAGGAAGCCGTTGGATGAGAGTAAGACAGATTTCTGGGAGTCTTTCGGAATGCCGAAGGAGGAGAAGGGCCTGGGGAGTAGGGCTATGGGTACTGGTCAGGGTGGGCACATGGGTGGATTTGAGTCCGAGAGTTTGAATGACATGGGTAGTGGCGTGGTTGAGAGGAATTCTGGGAGGAGTGCTGTGCTGGAGACTGATACTGATGAGCTGGGTAGGCCTGTTGGAGGGGTGAGTGAGAAGCAGAGCAAGACGCCGACTACCACTGCAACGGAGAAGACGGCAGAGAAGAATGCGTCGGCGGATGATGGGTGGGAGAAGTGGTGATAGACATCATACACAACACGCTGCAATAGAGACGAGAAGATTACTTCTAAAAATATGCATCGTGCGCTTTTATTGTCAGTCTGGATTGGGGATGCTTCTTGTTTGTTATGTGTATGTCCAATTGGAGCAGGAAGCATACTTAATATCCCGTCCCACTTGTCAGGAGCGCCAACAAATGTGAAGACTAAGCTTCTCTAGATCAGGCTTGCTTGGGGTCGCCTTATCCTCGCAAGGGCCTTGGGCCTTGGGTTCTGGGGCACGTCAGAATGTTAGCCAGGAAGAAGTGCAGAAGCAAAAATCATCGCGGACGGACGTCCCAATTGCTGTTCTTAGCTATTTGTGTACGCCAGGAAGTGGCCCGTTGGACCGTTACCGACTGTTGTGTACTGTATTCTGGTGGTAAGTACTAAGTCGAAGGGAAAGAGATCGCAGTTGGGACAAATAGCCTATCCTCGACGAGGACCTTCCATGAGAAAGTGCCGTTAAAATTTGATGAAAGATTTCCGGTTGTGTTAAGGGGGAGAGGGAAGAAACTTTGAGCTTAAGGCGCCTGCCGGAATGTCTTGGTGGCGGTTGTGGATGATTCCAAAATGTTAGAACGTTTCAAACTTTTAATCAGCATAACTTATCAATATTCAAGTTCTTAATGTTTCTTCGAGTAGGCCTTCATGCCGAGTTGGGTAACTGCTTTCTCCTCGTTGTGGTCATACGATGTCAACCGGTCTCGAGTTGAGGTCTTCACTTTTAACTGATTCTGCCACTCATCAGAAGCGGAAAAGTATGTGTACAGGGTGTATAACGCAATACACTTATTCGGAACATTCTTGAGGATATTCTTATTCTGCTCTCGGGAATAGAATAGAACACAGATTTGGGTATTCTCAAGGATAAGAATAAGAGATTATGCAGAGTTTTATGTAGAGTTCTCGCCTGGAGTGTATGGAGGTATGCAATTACAGACATTTGTTTTAACTTATATTACAGCGTCAAAATTAATGGGCATCATTGCCTTAGTCCGCATTTATTCCATTATTCGGAATTTTCTCCTCAAATGCTGGCCCAAACCCCTACCGTACAGCCAATATCCTTCCATTAAGTGAACATCTTTCCTAAACTCGCTAATTTGATGTCCGTGCATATAGAATAATAGTGCGTTATACCCAATTAGGCAACAATATTGGCCGGTTCTTGTTTATGTAAGATATCTCTACTGGAATATTGGAGTTTAAAGAATATTATTTTGGTTCCCGATTACTTTCCCTTAACGGGATGTTGTATGTAGAAGTGGCAGTCCAGACATTGGAATCTCATAAAGTGGCATTTTAGTTTACCAGCGTACTTGGGATCTTCAATCTCCTACTTGGCTTATGCTAGTTCACACACTTCAATACGTAATCTCGACAACGAAAGCGGCGCCCATGCAACCAACAACCAGTGAACTTTCCTTTCTAAACTAAACCCGGCAAAGGACGACTAAATACTCGAGTAAAAATACACCAGCCTACGTGAACGGACTCTTGTTCGATATGAAATTGCTGTTTAGCCGTGCCACGCTTCTGCTTCTTTGCTTTCCTCGCAGCCCCCTTATTTCTTATGAAAATACTCCTCTGGCGCTGTTGAGCTGTATCGCCGTCCTCGCCTCGCTTGGCGGGAGACCCCCGGTCCTTATTGCTCCGCAATGCTTATCTATCTACTGTCGAAACACCATGCCATCAACCTCAAGTCTGCCTCTCCTTCGTTGACGTCTCACCGCCTGGAGGACCACCACCCTCCGTCCTCCTCCTATCCACCACTCTCTTCAACGCATTTAGTTTCTCTTCAGTGACGCGGATAGCTTCGTCAACTTCGACGTCGCTGCCAGTCTCCTCTCCAAGTTTCTCCTCAATCCCCCTCCTCACATCCTCACTCGCCTCATTAATCCCCAACCCATTAAGCCCATTCGTCCCCTGCACCCCGATCCTCGTCTCCAACCACTCCCACAGCTCCCCCTCTTCCCTCCTCCAAATCCCCTCATACGCCGCAACCCTCTCCGCACTCGACCAGCCCATGCCAACCGCCCCCCTATCCGGGCTCTGTCTCCCAAAGCCAAACCACGCCGTCACCAATAACCCAACTAGCAACCCGTACACCATATTCCCACTCATCAGCGGCTCCACGATATCGATTACAGGGCCGAGGAAGGGGTGCAGCGGCTCCATCATGCCCCAATCCTCCGTCTTCGTCAATATTTGGGTTGGTTTTGGCTTCGGGTGCCCAGCGGCCTTGCGACCTTTGCGTTTCTTGGCCCCTGCGGTGAGTATACCTGCTTGAAGACGGCCTGAAGAGACGGCGGATTTGAGAGATTTGACGATTTCGACGGCGTAGGTTGCTTGGCCGTCATTGGCGCCTTTTTCGATGGGTCCTATATCTCTTAGTTTGGAAGTCGGGGAATGGCGGTGGCGAGGAGAGAAAACATACCCTTAAGCCACGATTTGCCAGACCACTCAATGGCGCAGTTCATCTGGATCCGTGTCGCGTTGCCTTCGGCCCATGTAAGACAGTATTTCGTCTTGGTCAAGAATATGTTTCCGCTTGGCACGTCGGGAGTTTGTGTAGACACAGTGACACTCACGCATTTATCCAGGTCCAGGGTATCGAGCACCTCAGTTGTGATGCACTTTGTGGACTTTGGCCCCATGGATGCATACAACGGCTTGATGTACGAGTACACCCTCGTCTTATTGTCCTGCGCCAGCCCCCGTTTCTCCTCCATCATCAACTCCAGACACTTCATATCGTTGGTCAACCAATTGGATAGCCAAATCGTCGACGCAGGACCGAACATGAGGTTGTATATCTTGCCCAGCGGTGCCTGGACAACCTCATCAGCAATAACCTTCTCATAGTGCAAGTCGCTGTCCAAACACTCCGTAGGCGCATGTGTAATGGGTCCGGGGTAGTCGACAACGGCACCTCCAACACATGCGTCTTTCTTTTCGGCCACACCGTCGCCTCCTGGAGGCTTCTGCTTTCCTGTCGGTTTTCTAACAGCAGGCTTCTCCGGACTCTCACTTCCTGCCTCCTCGTCATCGCCCTCTTCGAAGCTTTCCGGGTCGTCGTACTCCTCGTCTTCGTCGTAAATCTCCTCATCGCTGCCGTCTCCAGATTCAGAGCCAGAGTGCACCGCGCTGTCACCGTCGTCCTTCTCGGTCTTATCTCCGCCACCAGCCTCCTCTATTCTAACGCCATTTAGCGAGCTGCGGAGACTAGGATGGCCCAGCTTCCAAATTCCGACAATAAGGTCGTATGTCGAGTCTCTGGATGCGAAACTGGCGAAGACGTTTTTAGAATGCAGCGTAGATATCATCAGACCGTTCTTGAACAGCAGCGCTGTGCTTCTCTTCTCCACAGAAACAATCTCGTCAAAACTCATAACCAGTGTGGTGACCCAGCCAAAGATGTTGCTGCTGAAGCAAAGATGCCCCTCTGAGACGTAGAGTCTGCCATGTGCTAGAATCTCTCTTTGCAAAGCACAACTGTAGTCCTCGATCAGGTAGTCATCTTCAGGTACGCTTTTGAACAGTTGGTGGAAGTCTCTATTTCTCTTCTTGCTGGCGACAGCGAAGCCAGTAACCTTGGGTTGTGGCCCGCCAGCCACGGAGTTGGCTGCGGTACTAGCTGCCAGCGCAGCGCCCACAGTCGTCCCCGTGGCCACAGAGCTTCCTCTATGTCTCCTGATAGGCGCTCCGAGGGCACTTCGTATACTATTGCTGCGTCCTGTCTTTCCTTCAAACACGCTTCCGTTTTGCGGACTCTGGTCGCCTATCACGCTCGGCTCGTAGACTGCGAGAGGATCGGTGACTGTAATATCGTCGACAGCGGGTGTCACAGCATTGGCTTGGTCGCTCGTTACAGACAACCCTGGTGGCTCAAGCCCAGACCGATCCATATCGCCGTTGGTGCCAACGGTTGCCGAGCGGCCGAGGGCATATGCGTCGTCGAACCTGGCAGTGGTAGGTGTGTTCGCAGCCTGCGGCGTAAGGCTGATACCGAGTGCCTCCAAGCTCAAATCTCCTTGTCCTAATGTCTTGACAGCCGGCTCTTTGGGTGGTGCATTGCTCCTAAACGGGCTGTCGTCTGGCGTCTCAACCTCGACGTCGTCCATTGGCTTGGTTATCGGGGCTTCATTCGTGCCACTCCTACTTCTGTTCTGTCCGGGCAATGCCGTATTCGTGATAGTATTGCTCAGGTTATTCGCGGCCGTTTGTGCTGCCGAGAAGACGTTGGAGAAGAAGCCGGACTGTTGTGCTTCCTTATTGCTTCCACCTGGCGTCCCATTCTCAGGAGTCGGGGTCAAGGGTGCTGAGGTCATGCTGGAGAGCTTGCTGGGACCTAGGCTCGAGCTTGCCGCGGAGCCTGAGCGCATCCTTCGGTGCGATATCATAGAGCCGGAAGGTGAGACTACGACGTTAGGGTTGTTGCGTATGGGCGAGGCGCCGAAGCGAGGTGAACTCCTTTCTGTAGGTGTCGGGGGGGTGCTTATGATTGCGGGCGCAGCATTACTGCTTGATGATGGCGGAGTGTTGGGTCTTTCGGCCGTGGTGATTATAGGGATTTTAGGTTTCGGTTTATCCATTGTCGCGGTTGTTTATTTGGTGTTTTGGTTTCGGCCTTTATGTGTGGTCTGGCCGACAGGTTAGTTGGTGCTCAGGCTGATTTTACCTTTGGGGAAATGGTTGCGGAACGTCATCTCCCGCGCGGTCCATGCTTCCCCAGATCTGAGGCTTGGCGTGGCTAAGATAGGTTACAGCACTAACCACAACAGTGCAGAAACCCATCAAGGCTACGGCCGCGATCAACCACTGATATATCGCCTGACTACTACCCGGAGACAGACACCTTGAGCCTCAACTTTCGTTTGCTGGATACAACTACTGGGTGACTCTCTTTATACCATAGGCAACGGACCTGGCGTAGAACATAGCAGAACACAGTACCTATACATCTCAACATCATCACCACCACAGCGGTCTTCAAGTAGGGATGGAGTCGGCTCCATTAACCTTGGTTGGTAACCGGTTCATCAACCCATCCCACAATCGTGTAACTAACGCTTCAAGGCCTACGAGCACGCCAAAGCAGCATCCATAGCGACTCAAACCTCAGACACCACCACCGCAATAGGCGAGCACACAAATGCAGCTGGCGAATTCGCAAAAGCCGCCGAAACGACAGACAACAAGGAAGCGCTCCGCACCATCAAACTCCTCGAAGCTCATCATCGGCAACTATCCACATTACTAAAGTTCCCGGCCGAGAATCCAATCACACTTACACCCGCGACTCTGTCCGAAGCCGAGGTCACCACGGCGCAAGAAAATAATGTTTCCACCTCCGCTGCCGTTGCAGAACTCGGCGCCAAATCCAGATATGCGAAGGTTGGACATAATGATGCCAAGAATGGTGCGGCTATAGCCAATAAGAGGACAGCAGCAATGACCAGCATACAGCTCCCCCGCCGCATGCCCCCCCGCGAATTGTCCAGCAGTATAGCCAGCAATTTGGCTTCTGCACGAGGAATACGATCTGGCGCAAATGCAAGGAGGGCACTGAGTCCAGATGTCACTTTGGCACAGGCGCCGGGTGCTATGGGACCTCCGCCTGCACGGAGAAGAAGCAGACAGGGTAGTGGTGGTGAGGTCGGGAAGCCGAGTTGGCTGCCTCCAAGCACCTCTGAGCTGGCCGGCGGAGAGCTGGATAAAATGGAGGGTTCGGGGTCACCAAATACACAAGGGATCCTGGCACAAGCCAGCGAGCAAGGATTTCAACGCTTTTACAAGACTTTTGAGAGTCTGGTCAACAAAGTCTCTCCTTCCCTCGCATTCACGGGCTTACCGCTCATATCTGAAGAATCTTCTTCCTCCTCACCTCCAGGTGAAGGCTTGTCCAATTCCAATAAGAAACAAACGAGAGCCTTGGCTGATAGTACTTCGAGGCAGCCGGACTTGTCAAAATACATCTCCAAGGCCGCCCTGCGCGCCTCCATCACGCAAGCAGCGGCCGCTGTTAACGATAGTTTCTACGTCGTGCCGACGTCTGGACAGACCGTCTCATACGCCAACATCCTTAGCCATGAAACGAAAGTGCGACGACGCGCGGCCGTACAGCAGCATCTTGAGAATCCTGATTTCTTTCCTGACCCCGAAGGAGCCCCTGACAGGGAGGACGAGGATGGGTTTGTGGATGCTAGGGAGACGCTCAAGAGTCGGGAGCAGAGTTTTGGGTCCAACCCCAGTCCAAGTAGGAGTCGGACACTGAGAGGACAAAATGCAAATGTTGATGATGCACGGGTTGAAGAACTAAGTGTTGAAAATCAGGCGCTGAAGGAGATGATTGATAAGTTGTCAAAGAGGTTGTATGCTTTTGAGTCTGCGTCACAGAACAGCACGCGATATCTGCATGAATCCATTAGAGCTAGTCAGATGCTTATGCCGCCACCGAATAAGCCTACTTCTTCGCCTGCAACACCGTCTTTCAGTCGTCAAGGCAGCCTAGACAAGGATGCCCAGGATCAAGTAAAAGCTTTACAAGCTAAGGTTAATGCGTTGGAAGACCTGGTGGAAAAAGAAGAGAAGAAGAGGCACAAGCTTGTGGATGAGAATGAGAAGATGAAAACCTTGTTAGGTAAATACCGCGAGCGGTGGGAGAGGTTAAAGGAAGGTGCTAAAATTCGTCGAAATGATGGGGGGAGTGGGAATGCTGATAAGGAAGGTGGGACGAGAGCTAGTGATGGGGCGCGGTTTGTTGCTGGGTAGCGAACAGGGTTGTCGGATTTTTGAAATGGTGATAGGAGGGGATTGGCGCATTTGGCAGTGCGCTTTGGGGTCAGGCTTTGGCGCGTGTAATAGCGATGGATTATGTGTGCTTGGACTGATGGTTGAGTATGGGAGCATTAGCATAGCACTTCGCGGAAGAGGAACGAGTTCTGGATCCTGAGCGCTTGATGCGAATGTAACCCTCTTGTATAGCCAATTCTTTGCGGAAGGTACACAATGCATTCATGGCGGGGATTTCCTGACCGACGATACGGATGGCAAAGATCATAAGGCCACTTTCAGCGATATGAATCCCTTATAACTCATCATCCCCAGACCATTCGCAAGGAGGCCCATAAGCGGGAGAAAGCCACAAGCCAAAGCCAGGCCTTGCATCACCAGGCCACCACAATGGTCAAACTCCCGCCAAAACAGTGGATTTTCGGCTCTCCTGGCTTCCTTCTGCCTTTCGGCGACTTCCTTGTTCAGGTGCACGACGGAGACTTGGTCCTGAGGGCGGTTTTCTGGTGCTCAGACTCTGCTGCTTGGATGGCTTTCTGTGCGAGGACTTCGAGCTCGATTTCACTGAGTGCTTCGGCCTTGCGCTGTTCGAAGATTGCTAGGTCGTTTGCGGCTTCGGCGTCGGTCTTGAGATTTTGAGAAGGGAGCCCCATGAAGGTGGGTTGGCGGTTTGATTTCCATCTTCGATGTCTCGTGTTCGGCTGCTTTAAGGGTTTCGATATCATCCTTGAGTGCTTCGATGGCTGCTTCCATTGCAATGGCCCAGCTGATGCCACTCATAATGGGAAGCTGCCCAGCAACATCTTCAAATTGGGCTTCCTCCAACGATCAATTCTTGCCAATAGGCTGTGGCTGCTCTACATTGATCCGTGGTGGTGGTGTTGTCCAAACTCTGCATCAGGTTGAGGGTTTTGAGAGTGTCTGGCGAGTTAAATTAGTTAACACTTGGGTTCCGTGAAACGATAACTTACCATCCAGTTTCTTGATGAACCCAGCATCTGCGGTCATTATGCCAGTTGGGGTGGATGAAGTGATTGGGATTTCGAGGAGACACATGGTGGCAGTAATGACGAGACCGAGTAGAGATAGGAATACCATCCAATTCCCTTCTGTCAGCGTTGATCGTTTCGCAAGCTCTTGTAGTGTGAACGAGGGGCTTTTATACGGCCGACCGGTTGCCGCTAAGGCATATTGTAAGGGTATTGGTGTTGTCATGCTACCAAGGTTGGTTCCACCCGGAGCGGAACTAGCAACGGTCTTTACATCTCATGGCTGTCATCACTTTCGACAGCTGACATGGGTAACCAGTTGAGGTGCTCCTTTCTCAGGAGATATTTCTTCTTCAGAGCTCATGGTGTACCTACTTCTTCCTTTAGCAGGTTCCTAACGCTAGCGATCACCTGCGTGCCCTCATCATCGACCTCGCTCGGCTTCCCTTTCTCCCTCTTTGGCTGTAAGGACTCCGTCCCAACCTTAACAGTTTTCTCTCTTGATCTCACGCCACGAACCACTTCTACGTCAGATTTCGGTACTTTCAGCACCTGTTATACAGTTAGCCACCACTAATTTAACCTTCTGTCTCTTTTCTCATGCTGCCATCTCAACCAAGCACAACGGCACTCACGCTAGACAACAACCCAATGACGGCCTTATTAGCTTCACCATCTCTAGCTTGCGCAGACACGGCCAATTCAACAACATCTTGGTCCACTGACAAAATTCCTGAGCGTTGTCGCGCGTTTGGCTTTACATGGCAGTTGATGTATAACGCTCCCAAAGCATTTTTTGTTGCGGGAATATAGCGGATTGCTTGCGAGGTGGACATCGCAACAAAGCTTCCGAGCGTGTTTATTGTTGTCTCTCCGAAATGACCTTCAATGCAAAGGTGGGCATGCGCTTCGCGTCTTCAAGTCCGTGATGTTTGTTCCAGCGCCGCTTTGACCATGTCGAGATGCTCAAGAAGCCGTATCTCAAAACCCCAAATTCAACAACAAGGTCACGTTGTAAGTTCGACATCTGATTTACACATTGCACCTTGCCAATGCATATCGTCTTTTGCATCGACGGTTTATTCGTAATAAGCCGTCGTCTATGGTTACGTTGTTTTGCCATGGTTTCCCCGCATTACTCCAATACTCCACTCCCTGAGGGCACATCTCCATCCAGTCTTCATCGCCTTTTGGCCTGTGAGCATCTATTTGCGATTTAACCGCGCCCACAGCCTCTCCTTGGACAGGGAAAACGCGCACTCCCACCAGCCTATGTAAATATTCATCCTTCATGTTACCCAGCAATTCACGGAGTAGTATAAGTTCTTGCTTGGCAAACTTTAATGTTTACAGCGACCTTATATCTTGAGGTAATAGTTATTGTATTGTGGTAAATGCATTTCGTCAACCGCGACAAAGCTGAGCTTATCTGACGTGGCTCTTGTTTTTGCATAGATCGTTGGCAGTCGCATTCTGCTATGTATTCATCTTGTTTACATACCACGGCGGATACACCACAAGCGTTTTCCAGTACGAGTATACTTGCGACGCGACATATACGTATTCAAATACTCTCTTGGTTTCCGTACACTGCCCTGACAACATTGTTGTCTCCAATACATATATGTATTACAGTCATGCACTGAAAACAACAATAAATACCTAACTCTTCTGTTTAGTCTTCGAATATTTGAAGATGCCATCAGAACTTGAGGATCTGCGGAAACAGCTTCGGGCAGCGCAACAACTTGGCAAGAAGAGCAACGACTCCGCGAAGAAGCCCAACGACGTGAACAAGAAGCAGAACGGCTCCGCGAAGAAGCCCAACAACGTGAACAAGAAGCAGAACGACTCCGCGAGGAAGAACGACTCCGCTACGAACGGAGGACCGGAAAGACAACGCTGCCCGACTTCCTCGACGCATGCCATACTCACCTTTGCCTCGGTCTGACCATTCAGCCAGACACCACACAGTTTACGCAAGGCGATGCCGCAAATGCGGAAAACAAACTCCGCCCCAGTCGAATCTTACCATGGCTAGGATTTAATGCCGAGCAGGCACGCATATGGGAAGATCTGATGACGTCGGAATTTGTCCGTAAGCAACAGTTTACCTCTCTGCATACACTGTAGGAATCGGGAGAGGCTGTTCGCCAGCGGCAGATGGGGTCTGACCTAGACTTCCACACCTTCGCTCGATTTACAGTGGAAGATCCGGTATCCCAAATAATCGAGCGGCTCTCTGAGGACATTGTGTTACGCAATCGCTTTGGCCTTAAGGATTCGGTCAAATTTGAAAACCACAGCAATACTCTCAGTCCAGATTGAGTAACAGAGGGAATACGCGCCCTAAGCATCGCCAACCACCCACGACGCGCAGAACGCCTTCGAGCGCATACAGCCCGACCTAGGCAGACCGCCTCTGTGGAAGTTTCGGGATCCTCCCGTCCGCGCGTAAATCAGTTCTGCGTATATAATATTTCCGCCAGCGATGGGGAGACTGAGCAGCGAGTGGCAGCGCTAACCATCAAATACAAAGCTCCCCACAAATTGACCTTGGGGCATATATGCGAAGGACTTGCCGAGATGAACCTGGACAAAGTTGTAGAAGTAGGTGATAATGAAAGCGTGGTAATCCGTTGTCGTCGTCTGGTGGCTGCTGTAACTACGCAAGGCTTTTCGTATATGGTAAGGGCTGGGGTAAAATATGGCGAGATCTATACTGGCGAGGCAACGATCTTTTTGCGCATCCCTGAAGATGCCTCGACCGTGTATTACTCGCTCTCTGTTCCAAAAGGAGACGTCGGTCCCTCGACTGACTGGAATGACGATGGTAATCGGCCTAATCGATTACACTTGACAGCGGTTGCACAGGCTGTGGCATTTACACTCCGTGCCATTCAAACGCGCCCTCGTGGAGCACAATGGCGAAAGAGAGCTTTGAATCAGCTCAAAACCTGGAATGTTGTTGTTAAGGAGATCGAGGATACTATCACCGACAATGAGATGCCGTCTTCGGAGTATCGTCCTTCACCAGGAGGCTCTCCGGATATAATACGGTCACCAACCCAGTTCCGAAAGAAGAGAAAAGAGGTTGAAACGTGTGCTTCAATAACTTCACCCACAAGTAGCGATGATGACGATCATCACCCTGACACACCCAGTCGCCCTCCTCCACCATCCAACAGAAGGAATTTGCAGGCTTCTGTCAACCGACCATTTCAGACTGGAAAGCGTGGTGGGAAAGCCGAATCTCATAGCAAGGATCATCGCCAGAAAAATCTGGGTCGATTCTGTACATCAAGCCGTCTGTTAGGTATAATAATAGGAGGAGAACTCGATCAGCAATGTCCGAACGTAAAGGAGCACGGAAAGAGTCGCTATCATCACCTTAACGATGTAACCTTTATGCGACATATTTGGCGTGTATTTCACGACCAGCTCGATTACTGTGAGGATATGAATATACACGGAGCCCGAGGGGCCCTGTTTAAGGTCAAACTGCCTGGATTTGGCTACACAGTCGCTGAAAGGCACAGGCATTGAGTGTGTCAGAGATCTCATGCATGAATCGGCAATCTATTGTCGTCTTCTTCCTGTTCAGGGAAAGTATGTGCCGGCCTACCTGGGGGAATTGGAAGTGGGATGCCAATTGTACTACACAGGGGCTGTCCGCATTGTCTACATGATGTTCCTAAGCTTCTCAGGATTCCCGCTCCGATCGCCAATTCCGCCAATCCTTACCAACGAGGCAATCCGCGGGCTGCGTGCTATACATATGCTGGGAGTACTGCAGAAGGACCCGGCAGTTCGGAACATTCTCGTGCATCCGGATCAGCCAGGAATAACATGGATTGACTTTGAGCGAGCCGAGTTCGTCAGTCCACGAGTGGTTCTAGGAAATCTATCCCCAAATCGGAGACGGAAGTTTAACCAGTCTCTAGAGGTACTAGAGTGTGATTATGAAAATAGTAGCGAGGCATCACAAGAGATAGGGAAGGCTAAGGTGGAGCTGGCGAAATGTGTCGTAGTACAGGCAGGAGGGGGCATTCGCCATAGTTGAAGCATTCGCAGTTCTCCGAGAATGAAGTCGAACTGCTGCATGTTTCCATCTTCACAGAATCATCTGCCTATCTGTCCAAGGCATGCTATTCAGGAATACGAAGGAGGGTCAATAATGTCAAACGGAAGACCGCTCCCGCTGTCAAACGACAGTCCCGTGTCCTCGGACATGAGAAGCGGAAGAGAGACGGAAAGCAAACGCCCTCAACGGCAACGACAGCAAGTCGCCGCCATCAAACGACACTCATAACAACGAGTGCCTATAAGCAGGAAGAGATAGTAATACTATAATAAAATAAGCACCTTAATATAATTTGATTAACACCTACCAATTCCGTTGCTCCCCGCGCGCCCGGCATTGTCGCTAAACCGACTTAGTTGCAACAAATACTATTTGGAAATATCTGGAAAAGCAATTGAAGATGGTAAGACGGAACTTGACGTATGCAAGTAAGGGCTAACAACAGATTTTCACAAGGTAAGGCAACTTCATGAATCTGCTAGCTCCTCAAGCCATGACTTAACGAATATCAACTCCTCGCCTCTCCTCCCTACCGAACTTCTGGTCGAGGTGTTTCACCATGCTGGCCATCTAGACCGGGTCTGCCCTGCCTTAACCTGCAAATATCTCCTCAAAATCTCTACATCATTTGTACCCTGTCGCATACTGGGCGTAAACCTTTATGTTTGTGCCTAAAGATGAAAGAGCTCAGACGTGCTAAGCCATTTGACGTACGCGGAAAGCCTAAGAGAGCTTGAGCTGTCTGTGGTGATTGTTTGCAATATCGGCCGAAGAGGGGTAATTAGTTACTGGAAGACAAAACGCCGGGATGGGGTTACTATGGATACTTGGAAATTGAAGATCAAATCCTGGAAAGTGAGGTTTTCGCGACAGTGTCCTGAATGTCGTGTGAGGGAAGGAGGGCAGCTCTTAGGATATAGGTTCTCTGAACTTGGAAAACGGTGATAGAGAGGTTTGGATTTAGCGACTTTTGACCAGGCCTTGCAAGTCGCCCGCCCTCGTCTCTCTTTGATTTAATGTCCTCTCGAGGGCAGAAGAAGTTTTTGAATCTCATTGTATTTGGACGATACTTCTGATTTGTCTAGCGACGCCAACGACATTGGGAGGAACTTGGCAGAGGTGGTTGGAGATGTCGTGCTCATCTGCAGTCCAACCGTTCTCGGTTTTAGCCTAAACAAGAAGTTATGGCGTAGGCATCCCGGATCTCAGTATATATGTGGTCCTTGTTCAGCTGACACGCCCGCAGTCGAATTGCCGTTGATGGCATCGTGGATATTAAATGTGTTGAACGGGAGACTGCTTCCGCAGTCAAACGACAGTCCCGCGTCCTCGGACAAGACAAACGGAAGACAAGCGCCTTCGAGAGTAGCG
>RCNJ01000198.1_pt1 | contig 42831 bp, 39 predicted proteins | sample 2041171 | NCBI WGS metagenome assembly RCNJ01 (sample SAMN09708213, study PRJNA481090) | feces metagenome | biome: feces | host: Pygoscelis adeliae | place: Antarctica: Rookery Lake | collected 2010-03-01 | reverse complement strand
GGGGGGGGTAGGAGCCTTTTGGATCTAAACATAGCACTCAAGGCCAACCGGCTAACACTGCCATTGATGGGAGTGGTGTTGGACAGTTGCCCGGGTATACTCAACTTCACCACTACATGGAAGGCCCTGCAGCATAATCTACCAGAAGCTGCCATACCCAGGGCGCTGGCGTCGATTCCGGTGGCTGCAGCACTGGGGCATATGGCACTAAGCCAGCAGGTTGGCACACCAGGAATGAAGGATGGAGAATTCATCAGTAGAAAAACTAACCGGTTTTTACAGCCTGTTAGAAGGTTGTATTTACTTGGTAAGGAAGAAGACATTGTGGATTGGCGTGACTCGTGGAGGCATGCTGAGGACGCGAAGCGCTTATATCCTCAAATTGTTACAAGTATGGTTTTATTCGATCATGGCTCCCATTGCCCTGATCCTCTCCTCTCCCCAGGCTCCCCAGCGGTACTGGACTGCCGTACGGCAGCTCTGGCTCCCGTTCCAGTCGAGTCTCTGAGGAAGGCACAGAGGAGGAAGACACGACCCTCACGAGGCTGGGGCCCAATACCCGTAGGTACCCCAAGCTCACATCAACGACACACCACCGTACCACAACCGCAAGAACCACCACAACGCTTCCTGAAACCAGCAGTGACTACTAATTTCACATTAATACCACTTTAAACTCGAGCGTGGGGCCCGCCTTGCCGCTCGCACCGGCAAAATTCACGGTGGGAAGGCCGTCGACGCGCACAATGCGGCCGCCAAAGCCAACGGTAAGACTGGCACACCGACCACTAAGCCGGCGCCAGCTCTCAAGCCCACCACACCAGCTCCCACACGATCACCACCACCAGCGGCCAAGCCCACAATGCCAGCGGCCAGACTAGCGGCGAGCTCTCGTTTCTCACCGAGGGGGCCGAGGTTTTTCGCGTCAAGGTCCAATAACACACCGGCGCCATCGACTAAGCCAGCGTTGAGGCCGGCGAAATCAACGGCACCAGCTCGAGTCCCGCCACCATTAACCACCACCAACCACCAAGCCAACGGCACCGACCAAGCTCCCGGCACCACCATTTCAACTCCCACCGGCACAGGCCCCGCCAACACCACAAGCACCAAAGAAGTCGGCCCTTCCAAAGCTGGTGCTCGACCGCTCGGCTCCACCAGCACCAACGGCACACCCAACGCTCCCAAGCCGGATCCCGCCACCACCAACACCGAAGCCAAGGGAGCAGCCCGCAAACCCACCACTCGAGCCAATCCGTATCGCACTAAGTGTGATTCGCACGGCACCAGCTCCGCAAAGCACAGTGGTACCATGCTCGTACACGAGGCGCAGCGACATCGGGGCCTCGATACACTCGCGTCGTTGCTATATCCGAGGACCACAGCGCTTGCTGGGTCTCCAGCACCAACAGAAACCACTGCTCCGCATCACCAAGGGATACAACATCCCGGCGATGAAGTGGGCGAAAGCAGAGAACTTCCACCTCCAACGCGAGTACATCTCCGTCCTTGACGACAGGCTGTGGTACTACCAGCAGCCAGCCACCAAGATCCCACGCCCAGTCGTCCCAATTCATAGTGCGGATGTCCGCTTTTATCAGATGGCGGCAAGACTCTGTGCTCGCTACTAAACTGCGACGAGAATGCCAAAGCCGTATTGTAAAGTAAATGAATGCGACGGTGACAATAAGACACGACCGCAACGAGAATCTGCGATAAAATCGCCTGGAAAGCAACGACCACATGGAGACAATCACCACAAGAAAACAACAAGAAAACGGCGAAGGAAACGAGAAGGCGACGACAAAAGAAAGAAAACCAAACCTACCACCTCCGCGCCGAGAACGACACCAACTCGACCCCACCTCCTACCTCCTACTCGCCACACAATCTCCGACGACGAACCCAAACCGTGAGACTCCCACCGAATGGTGGTCGAAGGTCACAGCATGGATCCTTGGTAACCAGTTCGAACGAGTATCAATACACTAGTATTAATGCCATATCTTTAAACACTATGCAACGGTGACAATGTTTGCGTGAAGTCTCATCATATCTCATTCATCGTGCCAATATATCCAAAGATGCCAAATTCTTTTGCTTACCACCCTTATATGCACCAAACAGTTAACAGCGCCCCATCAACTCCCATTAACCTGACCCCTCGGCCCCAACATACTCGGCACAGCTTTCCTTCCCACCCTCCCACCATTGGCGACGTTCACCCTCGGCACACCACCAATCACTCTCGGTTCCCTCATCAACTCCGGATCCAGAGTCTTCGGCATCCGACTTATCACCCGTGTATACTCCCCCTTGAAAGCGCCGGATGGCGACGGAACACTCGCAGATCGCCATAGATGATCAGACCTGTCCTCGAGGAACGAAGTCTGAGCTTTCGAGAAGAAGGACTTGGCCGAGTATCCGCGATTGCGCTTTGCTAGTATGATTTCGTCGAACAATCGGATGGCCGGAGTCGAGGGCGGAGAACTCTCTCGGTCTTGGATAAACTCGTTAAATGCTAAAGGCAAATTAGCATGATGTGATAATGAAAAATGGACTTAAGCGACGACGGCGACGTACCTTGCGTATGCCTCAGCATGTCGACGTACTCTGCGACGTCCATCGGCAAGCTCTTAGCAAATCCATCCATGTCGAAGCCGTATATTTGACCTTGCTTCTTCTGCTCTCTATTCGGTGCCTTGAGGTGTCGGCGGTAGGTGTAGAGTAATGACGCGAAGCATCTCACAAAAGCGGCGCGCACCCTATCGGCGTTGAAAGCGGCAGGGCAGACGAGAGACAGTTGACCCAGGCAGCGACTGTGAGCCGTGACGGAGCATCCACTGCAGTTGAAAGTCCCGTCGTGGTCAGCCTTCTCGTCGCAGATGCTGCAGATCGACGTGTTATCCCTCGGGTCCCACACCATATGATGTCCTTCCACCCACATAATATCTCCACTGTCGGTGACGGGCGTCATCAACATGTTTGGCATGATTGTGCTAGCCGCCAGCGTCGATGCGGCGTAGGTACTTGGAGCGTACCCGTAGCCACCGCCGGTCATGCCAGAGGCAGAATCGACACTGATGGCTGATGTCGAATGTGAAGCTGAGTGGCCACCTTGGTATGGCATCGGTGGCTTACGGAACGGTTGTGCATCGACTCCGAAGGATGATGAGCGTCGACCAGGTTCGAAATGGCCGGAGCGTTTCTCTCTTAGTGTCGAGGTGAGTGTGTAACCGCTATCGTGTCGTTGCATTCCGTGTTGAGACATCGGTCCGCCTTGCGACGGGAAGTGTACCGAGTTGGGCGACAAGCTTGATGGCGGTGAGTTATGTCGGACAGACTTGGACGTCGATGGTCTCTCAACGCGAGTATGATCGTTCTTGGATTGTAGGAAGGCGTTAAATACCAGAGGCCGCGAAGAATTTTTCGTATCGTCGGCGACATAGACTTGTGAGCTCTGGCTAACGAGGTCCGCCAGCGTGCTTGGGGCAGCATTTTGTGTGAAGATAGATGGGTTCTCAGCAGAGAAGGCATCATAAGGGAAGGCCTCGACAGCGTATGGTGGTGGTCCCTTAGGGACGCCGAACTTGTTATGCATCGGTGCTGCGTGTTGTAACAGTGATATAAGCTTTCTGCGTTGTTGCTTAGGCATGGGCACTGGCGGCGCTGATGCTGTGACGGAATCGATGTCGAGGTCGACGAGGACATAGTCCTCTTCTGGAAGGTCGATATCGGTGTAGCGACGTTCAATACCGACGATGTATGGGCATGGTGCTTCCAGGGCGGTGATGAGTCGGACAGGCAAGACCGGTATGAGTATCGAGGCCCATTTAAATGGATAAAGTAAAGCGAGAAGAGCTTTGTAGGCTAGGTGCAGCATGGCAGTGTGTGAAGAGATGAATATGATGCGTGATTCGGAGAGGGCGAACTCGAGTAGGGTGACGATGTTTGGTATAGAGAGACATCGGAAGAAGGCATATAGGTCCGTATTGCGACATTCTGGCAGCTCATTGACAGCTTCTTTACGAACAAAAAGACGTAGCTCTCTAATGGCGATTTCGACTTGCGTTTTAGATGTTATGGGCGAAAGAGCTTCGGTGCAAAGATTGACCACGTACCTCTCCAAAGGCTGCCACCTGCCAACCTTTGGAGAGCTTGGCGGAACACGGAGAACTCCGCCGTCAGTCATTGGCACAATAACCGCTCTCAGCCACTCCTTCCAGAAGCTTGTCATGCCAGCGTCCCTTCCCAGAATGCCATACGCCCGCGGAATCCAGAGCCCGGTATCGCCGTCCGTCAAACCTTCGATCTTGCTTGAAGCACCGTGGCGCACGGGCCTCAGCATGTCGCTCATCAGCTGAATCTTCTCTTCCACCGCGCTTATTCTGTCGGTTAGAGTTTCTCTCTCATCCGAGTCCGCGTCAAGCTCGGGCAGCTGTGCCAGCATCCTCGACAGGAGTTGCCGTTCCGCAACCAGTCTCTCGCCTAGGCTTGCTGCCATTTCGCGCTCTTCTCTGCTCATGTGCGCCTGCCTCCACTCCTCGCATTCCCTTTCCACGCCCGCTGCGGCCCGTGCGTCTAATGGCAGCCATACGATCATTGTTATCCCGTATATCTTCGAGTTGTCATCTCCTGTCATCGCGAATCCGTGCCATGTTGTCCTCGGTCGCTCGTCACACGATACGATGTTTATGTCGTTCGGGAATGCGAACATAGGCACGTAATCTGGGAATCTGCCTCTTCGCTTCAGCTCATCTGTGGCAGATTTGGGTGGGTATCTGTCGAGCAGAATTGGCTCAATACGACGGAGCAGAGGATGTCTGTCAGGGTCGGCGTTAAGAGGTTCAGGGGGTGGAATGACGGAGTTGTAGTTACTGATCCTCTTGGAGGCTCTGCTAGACGCTGTGAACTGTTAGCAAATCTGCAATGTAATATCCAGTAGCAAGAATCCTCCAATGACCGACGGCATAGCACAACCACTTAGAAGCACTATCGCAGCCAAGCCATATCACAGCATAAACACCTGCATCTCAAGACCTCACTTACCAGCTCTACTAACCGGTGCCTTCTTCGCACTATTCAAATCTCTAAAACTGATCTTCCGCCGTATACTGCCTCCCACTCTCTGCAACGGACTCTTCCTCCCATTCCCCCCCAATCCATTGCTCGTCCCATTATTCTGCCCATTCCCATACCCTCCATACCCAAACTCCGCATCCTCAACCTTCAGCCTCTCCGCCCTCGCCGTCATCGGCGGCCGGCTATGCAGTACCGTTCCAGCCGAGAAGCTCAAATCATCCAAGAAGCTCTCCCTCTCATTCGCAAACTTGACCAGCGCGCGATCGAAATCAAAGTCGCTCAATCCGCTCTTCTCCTGCGCCGTCCCATTACCCGGCACAGCTCTAACCGTCATACTGCTCCTCGCACTTTTGGTACTCCCATTCAAATCCACATTCTCCAGGATCTGTATCGAGTTTCGCGCATCCATGCTCAGACGCGAGAGCCGGTTGAAAGAGGAGTTGCGGCTGTGCTTTGCGGCGCTGGAGCCTGAGCGCGGCGCGGAGCCGGGGATTGTTTCTTCATCTTCGGAGCCTTCTGCGATGGTGGCGTCTTCGTTGAAGGAGGTTGGGTTGCCGTTTGGGTAGGTGGAGGTTGGTCGGCTGGAGGGTTGTTCGGAGGGGTCTGAGTATGTGAGGTTTGCAGGATCAATGCCGGCTATCCAGAAATAGTCGGCGAGGGGTGCGGATGAGGGATCCATGATGATGGTATTTCGAGGTTTTTATTCGAGCTCAAGCTGAGCTTGTCGAGTAGCAAGGCGTAGGTTTATGGCGTAAGGAGTGGGGTTGTGAAGCTACGTTGACATGAGATTGTGGTGCTGTTGTTGTGCGATTGGCGGATTGTGCGTGGATAAAAGTCCGAGGCAACATACGAGCTTCTGAGATCGTCGTTGTGTGGTGCAGCAAGCGAGAAACCGCTGAAATAGCTATTAAAACAAATGCTCCAAAGCTGCAGTAAGTATGTCAAACCTCCCAATGAGCAATGGGTAGTGACGGTGATAGATCTTTTGTCGACGCGAGGTCGCGAGACCGAAGGGTTCACAAATGGTGGGGCAGAGACAGTGAGCGTCGCTTGGAATAGCGCAGTGGGCAGGACAGGGGTGGCAGGGGGCTACGCCGTGAGAACTGGAGAAAATAGAGTGGAGGAGAGTATCGGTTTCAACGGGTCTGCGGAGCGTGCATTAATTAAAAGCATCTGAAGTTCAGCGATTGAAGGTTCAGTGAAATGTCGATCCGGGTATCGCACTTTTGTCACTTTTGATCCCTGGCCGTGTTCCTGAGGGAACACCCGCCCGTGGCGGCAGATATGACAGAAAAGGGGGTAAATGCCAACAAGGGATCGATGTCAATCGGTTGACAACAAATGACAAGAAAGGCACGTAGGAGCTTCAGCGGAAGAAAGCTCAAAATAGTTATTGGAGTGTGACATCCATTAGGCGGCTCTGGTCGAGAATTGGGATCACAACAGCCTGACCCGGGCAGCCACAGCATTATTTCACCGTAAGCCTGGTCGTGCATCCTCATCGATGCAGCAATCCTTATGATGGCGAATATCGGATATTACATCTTCTTGCCACCTCCACATTTTGCCCCATCTTGACAGAGGGTACCGAAGGTGACCCTGCCGAAAGTGGCATCAAAAGCATCCAAATTTCCAACGGCGTCGTTATTTTGGCTCTATAAATGGTATCCATAAAATTTGAGCCGGGAAGCGATCGTGGCATTCTGTGCATTGGCGTCGACTCACCGCTGCAAGCCATCAGGCGGCGCGAGCTTAGGAATCAGCCACGTACAAGTGCAGTTACTTCCCGCTCTGTTTTTCGCAAAGAGGCTTGCAGAGGCGAAGCGCTATTTACTTTGACCTTCAACGAGTGGTCGACGTTTATGGCTTCTGTATCATCGGACTGTACGCTGACGCTCTCTTGGAGCTTAGGCTGGAGTGATTAGGCTCTTTGGAGTTAGTCTACTCGAAGGTGATGGACGTCAATGGTATTATTCCAGGTAGTAGGAATTGATTTCATCCTCGATTTGAGCACAAAGAGCGGTGGAGATCACGCCAGGCAAAACATATGCCGTGAAATCTGTTGTGGCGTTTCTCTGACTTTTGATAGGTTGCTAGTGGCACGTCGTACTGCCTCGACCCTGCAGGTACGAGGTCGTGGGTGTAGGTTACTTGCATGTCACATAATCATCGCCCTGTTTTCGCCTTGTTCTTATTCTTTTTCAGTCACGGTCAGCAGTGAGGACGGGTGGTTAAGAAGCTATCATCGGCAACGGCCAATACACAGCGCTACCTGAATTGGATCTGAGGTCATCAATTGCCTATACGCGCTTTAGTGCCGCAGAAGTTTCTGCTCGAGCTCAGTTATAAACTATAAGCACTTCCGTGCCGTATCTGTCTATCAGCGTATTGTACAAATTGCAGCTTCTGTGTTCCCGGAAACGGGATCCTAGCCGTCAGTATTAAGTGAACGAGGTAATTCAGAGTATCCGGAGAAGAAAGATCTGGTATCAGCCATCTCTATTACAATCCAGGTGGTGGTGGGACCTGTTGACGTTAGTTTGTTGTATCGAATTAATCATGAGATAGATGCTTACAGCGTTATAGCTACCTGCTCCTGGTGGTGGTGGTGGAGATGCACCTGGAGGCGGTGGCGGTGGAGCTTCAGATGGTGGAGGCGGCGGTGGCGCAGAAGCGCTATAGGCAGAGGCGCCTGGGACAGCACCCGGGACGGCGGCAGCACCTGGAGCACCAGGGGCGCCTGGTGCGGCTCCTCCAGCGGCAGCTTGCTGAGCAGCGTAGTACTGATAGTAGGCAACATAGTTAGCGTACCCACCATAAGCAGCGTAAGGATCCTGTCCGCCATAGTACTGAGCATACTGGGCAGCATAATCAGCGCCAGCTGCTCCTGCACCTGGGCTGGCAGCACCAGTAGCCTGAACAGGAGTGGCAGAAGCAGATCCCGCACGAGCTGGAGAACCGTATCCGCCATATCCACCTCCATGGCCACGGTCGCCGCTGCCATAAGAATCGCCTCTGGAGTTGTGTCTGTCTCCGTAGCCGCTCTGTCCGCCATAGCCTGTGCTTGGTCCTCTATCACCTCCATATCCGCGCTGTGGTGGGCGACGCTTGAACTCCTCGTACTGCTCGCGGACATTCGTCAAAAGATCCTCGCAAAGATCCTTGGCGTGCTGGACCTCCTTTGGATCCGGACCAGCAACGTGCAGGTACATGTCCTCATCACTCTCGCGACCGGTTCCATGCTCCATGAAGCCGGACCCACGACCCTTGATCTGAACACGGCAGCGAGTCTCCTGCTGAATATGCTTGACGTATGCTCCCCCGTGTCCAACGACTTGTGCTCTGAGGTTGAAACCTGGAAGTGGCTCAAAGTCAATTGGGATCTTCTCCTCTGGCCACTTGCGACGTCCGAACTCGTCGCGCTCGATAGCCTCTGGCTCGCGTCTTCTGAAACGTCTCTCGTCAACAAGGTTTGGGAGTTCCTGCTTCATTAACTCGTCGATTTTCTGGACAGCCATCTCTAATCCTGCCTTGCTTGTGCTTGTAACATGAATATAGAGTGGTGGATTCTGTCATATCATCGTCAGTGGTGCAACGTCAAATGAATAATGGTGGTACACTTACAACAGCCGTAGCCATACTCTTATCTGGATAATATTCGCCGCGAGTCGTCACATCTTTTGCTAGTTAATAATCATCTCTACAGATTCGATAAGTTCGGGTATAGCGTACCAGCGCCGGTCTCATCTTTGATCTATTGACGCAGTTGATGTCAGCAATTGCAAAAGTGGTATGTGGAAGATCTATCGCTCTCGAGTAAGCTTGATCATCTCCAAACAAGAACGACGAAAAAGGGTAGCTTGTGAGGATGTGAGGAGTATGCTGCCTCGTTAGTGGCCGGGACACAAGGGATATTTACCATCTTCTGGGTCGAGCCTTTAGTCAGTGTGTATCTGTTTCTAAGGTCGTTGACTTCGATATCGCGGATATAGTCGCCATCAGCGATGTACATGTCGCCGTTAACTGTTCCGATCGTGCCAGTCTCTTTTGCCGTGCTTGGAGTCAATGATCTGGTTGGAGTTGGGCTCGAGGCAGATTTGATAGGTGGAACATCAACATGCTGGATACCCTTCTTCGCTGCAATCTGTGCTTGGATGCGAGCTGCGACGGCAGCTTCGAGGAATGTTAGCTTTGAGGTATTCAATTGTGAGGTCGGGGGGACTACATACCAGCGGCTGCAGCTGGGTCAGCGGCAGCCTTTTTGGCTTCCTTGGCTGGGCTACCGACAGCACCGTTGCTATCTCTACGCAGAGGACTTCTGCTCCGACGTCCAATATCGGCGTCCCGGTGTGATGGCGGTGATCTCGACCGACGGTCGAAACGCGATGCGCGTGGAGTTGGCTCAGTCTGATCGAACCGCGAACGCTTTGCGCTGCGTCTCTCCGAGTCGTCCATCGTGGGGTTGTTGAAGTGCGGGAAGAGAAGGAGTGATGTTCGCCAACAATCTATGATATGCCGAGTATGGAATCCAACAGCACGAGACCTTCAAATGGCGTTGCCGCGTTGGGCAAGGAGTCGTGTGGATATTGTTGTTGAAAGATGCCCGTCTGTGTTCGATGAGATGGATGGACAAAGCTGTCGCCCTTTTGCCTTGACAGGGATCAAGGACGACAGGCTGCAACCTTGCAACCTCAGCCTCGTCTAGATCCCCTGCAGAATACAGCCTTGTCCAGTCCCCCGTTCTCCACACGATCCCAGTAGCGGAGCTAACCCCATTGTTGGACAAGCTGTTGGACAAGCGACATCGGGGCCGGACCAGGGACTTAATTGTTCCAGCGCTGCCATTCTAAGCTCAACCTCACCTCACAATACCCAGCCGCACTTTCTTGACTCACAAACCATCGTCACGTCCACAATACCTCCCTCACAACACCAAGAGACGCCAATTGAATACCTCCTCCACGGAGTTAACTCGTCGCCATGGTCACCCGCAATGCTCTTATGAAGCTGCGCAAGCCAACTACCTCCATCCTCACCACCGCGGCTAAGCGTTCCGAGTCCACAGCTTCCTCCACCTCAGCACTCGCATACAAGGCTCTTCACCGCCGCATCTCTCCTCTCCCAACCCAAGACTCTCCAGCATGGTCGGCACAAGCAGCCGTCTCCAACATCCTCTACGAGACTCCAGCACCATCTAAGGCACCACCAAAACGTCACATCCTCAACTGCCTTGTCCAGAACGAGCCAGGTGTTTTGTCTCGCGTCTCGGGCATTCTTGCCGCCCGCGGCTTCAACATTGACTCGCTGGTCGTCTGCAACACCGAAGTCGAGGATCTCTCCCGCATGACCATTGTCCTCTCCGGCCAGGACGGTGTTGTTGAGCAAGCACGCCGCCAACTCGAGGATCTCGTCCCAGTCTGGGCCGTCCTTGAATACACCCAGGCACCACTCGTCCAGCGCGAGTTGTTGCTCGCCAAGATCAACATTCTCGGCCCAGAGTACTTCGACGAGTTGCTCGCTCACCACCGCGAGATCACCGCCGAGGTTGACGGCGAGGAGTACCAGAACCAGCAAACCCTCAGCGAGCAGGCCGACGACTTCCACCCAAGCAAGCTTGTCATCTCCCAGGCTCTGCGTCTCAAGCACGAGCACCTCAAGTCCATCACATATTTTACCCACCAGTTCGGAGGAAAGGTCCTGGATATCAGCACCAACAGCTGTATCGTTGAACTGTAAGTGGTGCTAACTGGGTTTTCACCTCAAATTTCAGTTTGCAAATCGAAATCGTATTCCAGGACGACGATGTTAACCGGTTTATAGGTCTGCCAAGCCAACGAGAATCGACTCCTTTATGAAGTTAGTGTCTCCTTTCGGAATCTTGGAATCGGCGCGTACTGGCCTTATGGCCCTGCCTCGTTCCCCTCTCTTCGAGCCACACCATGACGCACTCAAGGATGCCGACGAAATCGTCGATGCGTCCGCACTTCCACCGGGATAAATGTATCAACCGAGTAGTGTAAATCTAGACCTCACCGAGCAGAGGTAGGGTGCTGGTAGCGCGGAGTTTGGGACTGTCGTCGGCTTTGCATAGCATGCCAGTGTGTAGCTCGGCCATATTAGAGGATTTGAAGCGCTCAAGTTCTTGGTAGTAAGCGAATTAAACATCTCGTCATTGTAGTTTCGATGCCATGCTCATATTTAATGTACTTGAGTGAATTTGCTAATTCGGTCTGCTAACGCCTGAAAACAAATACCTAGTGCTAACGCACAAAATTACAGCCATCCGATGCCGTAACTAAGTGTGCCATGTCTGTGTGCCATGTACTGTGGGCGGTGGTGGTTGCACCAGAGGCTATAAATTAGAAGATCCTTCTTAGTGCCATATTTGGCGTACATAGTGCCGTGTTTCGATGGGGAGGGTATGATTGATGGACTTGAAAATTTACCTCCTTCGCTTTATCAAGGCATTCAAAATCAGCTGCAGAAAATATATCACGTAACGAATTCGAAGCAATAGAGACTAGAAGCTGTTCCTCAAGAGATCCATTGACCTAGCTACTAAATATCGCTAGTTGGTTTTAGGGAAACCATATACTCAGCTACTCTCGTCACCTAGCTTGCCATCCTCTTCATCTTCCACCTTTCTTCTCACCAGCTAACTTCCACTTCACCATCTCTTATCCTTTGCTTCTCTCTACTGCTGCTCACATATATATGGCAATCGACCTCATTCAAGATCATACTTTATGCTAGTGGTTGTGGCTTTCTTCAAAGTCACCCTTCATATCCCACGGAACGCATGGTCCTTCCCTACCTCCCAACTGGATACCAGCCGGCAACTCAACAGCAACTCAAGCTATGATGCGTGTTGTGTAGTGTCGCTTCCACATCAAGAGCTCTTTTTGTCGTTTTCTACCAGCTCCCAGTTTACCATGCGAACCTTCCAACCTTCTTACAAGATCTTGGCGTGCGTCCTCAAGATCCCACCTTCCGTTTTCAATGTCCAGACCATACCAACCCGCTTTGCAAAACTTTTAGATGCAAAACTTTTCATATCGCGAGATCCCAATGGCAACCACTCTTGTCCACTATCGAGGCGGTCCGAACCCTCCTAATGAATTGACCGAATAGCATAGCTACCCACCAATTCATTTCGCCTGATCAGTCTCCGGGCTAGACTTGGGCCCAGTCGGAGCATTGCCTGGCTGCTGAGCCGGAGCCGGTGGACCGTTGTGGTTCTGTTGCTGTCCCTGGTGCTGGTTTGGTCCTCCTCCGTTGTGTTGGTTGCCATTGAAGTGGCCGTTGTGGTTGTTACGAAAGTTCGGACGCCCACCATTATGATGCGGCTGCTGGAAATGCGGCATTGGGCTCTGACCAAAATGCTGCGGTCTACCTTGGTGTTGGAAGCCCTGCATCGGCGGTTGCACTTGAGGCACGTTAGGAAACAGAAGATTCGAGCGCGGTGGGAAGAGGGTCAACTGACTATGAGGAGGTGCCTGTTGCGGGTACATCGGCTGTCCAAACTGCATCGCAGGGCTCATTGGGAAGCCTTGCTGAGAGCCTTGTTGCGAGCCTTGCTGCATCATCATTGGTGCGCCACCACGGCCTGGGCTTGGGAAGCCGTTGACGCCTGGCATGGACATTGGTGGTGCGCCTGGTTGCTGCTGGAATGGCACTGGCATACCGTTCGGATAGATCATACCTGGAGTCATCATGGACTGAGGCCCGTAATATGGGCCGTTTGGTCCTGCCATCATGACTGGTCCTCCCATCTGGGAAGGCTGTGGCATGAATGGCTGACCACCACCGGAGTGGGACCTGTTGAACTGCATCTGTGGTCCGCCAGGTCCCATGTATTGCATAGGTTGCTGCATGACGAGCTGAGCTGGCTGTCCCATTGGAGATGGATACATCATCTGAGCCTGAGGTGGACGTGGGGAAGCGAAAGACTGAGCCGAGTGTGATGGCATAATGCGATGTTCGTCATGGCCATTGAAGGACTGGTTGTGGCCCATGTTGTTGGGGTTTTGTATATGCATCTGTGGCGCCCTTGGAGGCGGACGAGGCATGTGAGCACCCTGCTGCAGATGGAATGGCAGCTGTTGCTGCATTGCAGCTGGCGCAGTAAAAGGAACGGCCATTGGCTGTGGTGGAGAGAGAACAGCAGAACGCTTAGTCTCGAAGAGCTTAGCATAGGTGATGTTCATGGTTGAATTTTCTGGCTCGTTGTCCTTGACCTGTCTCCAAACTGGAAGAGTATCAAACGGCGGTCTCAGGCCACCAAAGTTCTTCCAATCCTTGCCTGCAGGTGGCTCTTCAGAGCTCAGGCGATCCATGATCGACCTCTCTGACTTGGCATCCTTCTTAGATGATGGATGGCCTGGCTTTCTTTTGATCAACAAACCAGAGCGGGACTCACAAGCTGGTGGACCCTGGGCAGACTCTGCACTTGGAGTAGATGTCGCGCTGCTCCTTCCGCCTGGGACGAAACTAGCGGCAAAAGCATTTGGGCGGAAGTCCAAGCTGTTTGGGTTCAATTTCGCCGCAGAGGCAGTGCTTGTGCGCCTCGAAGTCATGTCGACGGCCGCAGAAGGTCCCGTTGGAGCCTGGCGGGTTTCAGGGACGTGGTTAGGTAAGTGGACGCCAATCTTGCTCTGCTCGATGGCTCTCATCCTTTGGGAAAGTGGTGGCTGTGGTCCAGTGTAAGTGTGGTTGATCTGGGCTCCAGGGCGGACCTGGTGGTTTGGCCGTCCTACCTGGGAGTTGTACTGTCCGAGAGGAGCATTGGGTGCACGATTAGAGGTGTGACGAGCTGCGGCGGTCGGAGCGGCAGTTGCTGGAGACGCGTTGGCTCTCTGAGAGGCTTTGGAGTCCGCCGGAGTTGCTGGGCTAGCAACCTGGTTAGCGGCAGCTGCCTTTGCTGCCGTCTCCTGCTGGACTTCCTCGGCTTGGCGTCTGGCGTTCTCCTGGATAGCACGCTGCTTAGCTGGGTCCTTCGCAATAATGGCAACCAAATCAGTAGGCAAAGGCGACTTCAATTTAAAGGACTGGGCAAAAGCGCGCAACTCGGTAAGCTTGGTCTCCTTATCCAATCTGGCCTTATTAAGGCGGGCCCTGTCGGCTTGAGTCCTCTCTTTCGCAGCAAAGCTCTTAAACGCGTTTGTAACTTCACGCTCAATATTTGAAGCAGCATTCGCGAAGGGCTTTACCTGAGGAGAGTCGGCTTTGCGGGCCTCAGCTGGAGTGTCCTTTGGAGTTGGCTTTTGCTCTGGAGTTGCGGTGGAGCTAGACTCAGTTGTGGTTAGTGTTGTAGAAACCGGCTTCGATGCGACAGACTTCGCCAGTGGCTGTTGTTGTGGCTTCTCGACCTCGTTGGATGCTGAAGCTTGCTTTGAGGCAGCGTTCAAGTAGTCTGGGCGAGCAATCTGCGAGGAGATGATGGCTGGATCTACTGGAGCACCACGGACAGTTGCATTGCCAGTAGGCGCTCTGCGCGCCGGTGGAGTGTACTTGTCCGCTCTTCCGCCAACTCCAAGGGCTGGAAAGTCTTTCTCTCTGATAACACCACTGTACCTGTTGAACTGTCAGTGGGTGGAATTGCGACAGAATGAATAGCGCAAAACTTACTTGTCCTCTTCGTCAAGGCCACTATCATCGACATTGCCGACATTATCTCTAACACGCTCCTCCGCAACGTGGCGGTTGGTGGTAGTGCTACGCTCAATCTCCCTTGCAATGCGCTCGGCATCTGCGTAGCGTTGTCTGACCTTCGGGTCACTTCTATCAATTGTGGTCGTGTAGATGTTCTCGTCGTAGTTGGTCTTCAATCCGAACCTGGCCTCGTTCGCTGCAAACTGATCCCATGGCTCTGAGGATCTGTTTGTGCTGGACTCGAGCGAAGCATCTGGAATGCTATCGTCAAAGTCGAATGGCTGCAGTTGACGCTCCTGGCCAAAGCGGTTTCCGGAGATGGCGGAATCGGTGCGGAAAGCTATTAAGTCAGTTATCTAGGGCGGTAAGATACAAGTCGGCGCACATACCATTTCCATTTCCATTGCTGTTCTGATGTCTGTTGTTCATGGCAGCCTTGCTTGCGAACGACATGTTCGACTGTCCGCGGTTGTTCATCGTGTTGCCGTTGGTTTGAGCAGTTGAAGATGGTTTCTTGACCGAGACCATCTTCTTGTGGTAGAAAGAGAGGTGTATGCCGGGATATTACTGGATGTAGAATCTATACCATGTACTAGGTCGGGCTTCCTGCCACATCATGTCAGTTTAGCCCCCTCATGTATTGGCCGACCCAATCCAACCGCCAGACTACAGCTCAACAGCACTTTGACCAAGTAGCTCCGACTTCCAGCTATTCTCAATGTGTAGTCGAAATAAATATGATGGTAGGGCTTACCTCTCAGATGCCGCTATTTTTCTGGGCGACAACTCCGAAGGTGCGATTATTGCGCCGATGTTTCAGCCGTGCGGTGTCCTACAGCTGGATACGCGTGAATGGGTATGATAAGCTTCCAACTGTGATGGCAATCTGTGTCATTCAGTAGATGTCAGCCTTGTGTCTAAATATGTGGATATGTGAGGTTCGCTCTGACGTGTAGCGATTGGCGAATGGGCAGGAGAGTTGAGGAGACAAAGTTGAGCCGCCCAACCTCCCTTAGGTGCTCCGCGCCGCACTGCTGGTCTCCGGGAGTGAGCTTGACATACCTCTAGCCAAGCTGATTCTCTCAGAGACACTCTTCGTTTCGCCTTACAATGAAGAAGGGAAATCTGGCGTCTGTTCGTAGATCACCACGTCTGGAATGTGTGTGGTGTGAAGTTGAACGGAGGGACAAATGCGCGCCCCGATTGTAGTCTGTCGATTGGACGGGTACCGGGAAGGCTAGGTATTAACGGCCGCGTCGGTACCGGGCAACAGCAGTAATTGGCGCAGCATTCTGCAAAACGGTGTGTAGCTTGTTGGATAACGGGCATAATTTATTGGCTTTATGAAACGCGACGGTCTAGTTACGATTCTACAGATGCAGACGCTGCGCTGTCTCGCATGGTCGCAATATATATCGGCACAGTGCACACTAGAGTATGAATTCTTCAGTGGGCTCAGCTGCTTAAGGACAAAGAAAAGAAGCGTCTTTGTTTCAAGCTAACCATGTTCCTTTCTTGCTTTGACAGCTTGCACCAGTAACGGTCAATGAATGGTAAGGCTGTCCGATGTTGAGGCCACTGATCAAGTCTAGACGGTGTTAAGCTCATTGATAGCTCTGAGACACAGAAAGGCCGGCGGGCTAGAGGCGGAGAGAGAACCTTGGAAGATCAAGGGGACCGTATCCAGCTAGATCGGGCCTAGTCTCCCGCTTCAGTCCTTACCGAGAGCTGCACCCTTGACGGGGCGGGGAGACTGACACATTGCTGCCGCCCTCACCTCCGCCAGCCGCTGCCCACCGAAACATAGGACGGTTCTGAGTATTGTGAATATTTGTTGTTCTCCAGTTCTGCGAAGCTTGACTACATGTCAATGCTCGACTAGGTCATGCATATTTTGACGAGTATTTCTCACCGCTATCTTCGCCTCCATAGACATCTCTCACCAGCCATGCTGTATCCCCTCAGGCATCCTCCGAGCGCGAGAATGAGATGGAAACGTATGTTTGCCTCACTCTTCTCGCCGGTCAACTAATCCGTTGTAAGGTAGCCAGATGAAGAAATAGAAGGCCAAATGTAAATTTCAAACGGCGCAATATGACAGGGAACGTCCGGCGTGAGAGCACTCTCGCACTCGGCCTTCGAACACGGGCAGCACCGCCACTCCTCACCAGACTACAAGAGTACTCCGTGACACCACAGGAGTTCTCCTTGCCAGCGGAAGACGGATTCTCGCCAGCGCACAACAGGCGATCAAGCACAGGAAAGGGCCTTGAGGCTACGCGAGAGGGCGCGCTGGTAAGCTCAAGGACAACTGGTTGGCCGACGGCGCTATGCTGCCAGAACAGGACGCCCATGAAGTTTGCAGCGGCATGATACATTCTAGAGAGTTCTCACGAGTAGTATTCAGTACCCTCGTCGGCAGATGTTACTTCGTTTCCGCACGCAAACGAAGTCTAGAACAGTTTGACCGGTTAACAAACTTAGCCTCCGTTACGGAATTCAAGAACCTCATCTGAGGCTCAAGGCGACCCACTCATAAGGCCCAAACACCATCAGAAGCGTGGTCGCAGAATAACGCACCTTCTGGCGCATAAAATGGATCTGGCGACACAAGGCTGAATAAGCCCATACCTCAGTATTTCTTGAACTTCACATCTGCCTTTGCCACGGTGCCTATATTGCGGCGAAAATAGAATCTTGCACTCTGAATGTTGAACTCCATCACAAGATCCCGTGACCTGAACTTCGGTGGATATGCTGATAACGGAGATCGGGTTGTCGTTTACCCCAGCAGCTCCAGCCTCTCCGAAGCGAGCATCATACGCCGCTCACCTCAACCTTCAGCTCTCCGTCCAGCTACGTGCCAGCAACAATCGTCGCATGTTTCTTTTTTGATACCCAGCTTTTAGGCACAGCTACAGTTTTTCGCTTTCTTTTTACATCTTGCGCCCTTAATCCTTGAAGCACTAGCATGCACAACTGAGCAGCTTATACCGAGTCCACAGCTTGTGATCCAGGAGGTTGTAACACCATGCAGCCAACACCATCCCAACGATCGATACAGAGGAGGTCACCTGGAGCTGACCCGGGACCTCCTCCTGCTGTTCCCGCCAGGACTTTCTCTCCTGAAAATGGACAGCAGTCTAGAGGCTCGATAAACTCGCCGCGCGGCCCTGGAGGCAGTCAGAGTGGAGGTGCGAGGGGAAGTCAGAGGCAAACTGTATGCTACCATCCGCATGAGGAGCTGTAAAACTGGAAGGACACTTCTAACAAACATACCAGGGCTCAACACATTCCGCAACCCACTCGAGCAGCTCCGCGCCACCACTGTCGCAAATCGAAAAGAGCGTTACCCACCTCCTTGTTGCGACGAAACAACTGCTGGAGACCCTTACACTATGGTCCAGAAACGACGCCACAGACTCGCAAGTCTCTGATGTATATGTTAGGCTAGGATATGAGTTCAACATCGCATGCCGCGCATTCTCAGCCATAGGCGTCGACACCTCCGACCTTGGAAACGTGCCAGAACTGCTGCGCGAAATCCTCGAATCGACGCTCAGCCAGGAAGCAAGCCAGGAGAGTTTGGATAAATACCTGCCAAAGATCCGAGACATCATCATTGCGCTGCTTCATGGCCTGAAGCGCAAGCAGCAAAAGCTGCGGCAGAAGCAGTCTAGGGACTTATCACACGGCGATAAGGGAGATGGTGTGCCGAGACAGAATAGCACGAGTAGTATTGGGAGTGCCGGGACTGGTGTTACGACGCTGTTGAATGAGGGGATTGATCCGAATCACATGCCGCACAACTATCAGATTGTGGATGGGAAGGTGGTGGAGAAGGATAACTCGAGTCATATTCCGCCCAGAGGATCAAGCATGAATTCACAGCGTGGACCGCCGCAAGCGATGCCTCAACGAGACATCTCGCGAGGTTCGCTTTCCTCGGACCAGTCGACGCTTTCGAGTACGACGATGCAGAATATACCTGTGCTCCCGCCTTATCCTGGAGACGAAACGACGATGCCAGTTGAACCAAAACAGCCAGCTGAGTTGGATAACTTCCCACCACCCCCACCGCCTCCTAAGCAAAGTAAAGCTCTCGCTGAGTTGCAAAGTCGAGGTGATCTCGAGAGAAGAGCTTCGAGGAGATTCTCAACTTACCAGTTGACGAAACATCTTGGCTCTCAAGCCCCTATGCCTATGCCGGCATATCCAGCGCAAAACGCACGAGTGCCAAATCGTGGAAGAGATCTCAGAGAAGGACTGAATGCAGTCCGAGGACGACAATCCGCCATCCACGGGCACTCAGCTTCACAATCAACGAGTCGCTTGATTACAGAAGACACCATAAACCGTGTTCCGAGCAGGGTGTCGGAGAGGGACGAAGGCGGTTCTGAGCACACATTGCCACCTGTACCGCCTGATGACGATAGTCCGATGGTTAAGACTCCAGTGGACAAGCTGCGCCAGGAGGACCCAGCTGTGAACGAGGTGAACAGCCCGCCGGAACTTCCAGAATCTAGCGCTACTCTGAGTGGTCCAGCCGGTGATGCTGTATCTATCAATGGGTTAGAAGGACAACCGAAGAGTAAATATCTGCCGCAACCGGAAAGAGCTGGTGCTCGCTCACCGACTACTTATGCACCTAGCGAGGTTAGGGAGAGCTTTGTGCCAGAGCAATCACCGCAGCCTGGCAAGGAGCTTACGCTGTTTCTGCAATATAAGACGAAGATCAAGAAATTCGTTATGGCAGATGGATATAACGATTTATCCATGGCTAGGTTACAATTAGCATTCATCGAAAAATTCGCTTGGAACACGCATAACAACGGGGTGGACCTTCCAGAAATATATATCCAAGATCCTATTTCCGGCGTCCGCCACGAGCTCGAAGATCTAAATGATATCAAAGATCGTTCAGTACTGGTGTTGAATGTGGAGGCTTTGGATGAGGTCAAAAGGCACATCGACGAAGGACTCGGGGATCTCAGAAAGCTGGTTGAGGGTGTTCAGACAGCCGTTGAAGACCAGAAGTTGACAATGCAACGGGTGTCAGAGCGCCAACAGGATACTGTGAAGGAAATGAGTCGTTTGCAAACTGCTCCACCCAGCGCACGCACCTCATTTGTGCCTGAAAAGGTCGCGAGGATGGATTCGAAGAGTGCCAGAGAGGCGAATGGAGGCAGCAAAGTGGATATCGGCGAACTGCAAACCTTACGTCGCGACCTTGCAGTTGTCAGGCAAACTTTCAACACCTATCAGAGTGACATGGATCACTCCATGTCTGGCATCAGACAGATGGCAGGCACAGTTAAGACATTGACAACCAAGGCTGCAGAAGCGGAAGTAATCGGCGACTCAGGTCGCCAATACGTCTCCGCCGGCAAAAAAACCCTGATCGACGACTCCGACGCCCTCGTCGGCCGCGTCGACGACTTGCAAGACATCGTCGAAGACCTGCGCAAAGACGTGGTAATGCGTGGTGTTCGCCCATTGCCCCGCCAACTTGAGGAAGTCGCCAAAGACTTGTCCGTCGCTACTCATGACCTGAGGAAGATCCAGGAGTTGCTTAAGAGGGAGCGGCCAATTTGGACGAAGATCTGGGAGAAGGAGCTTGAGACGGTCTGTAATGAGAGGGAGGAGTTGACGATGCAGGAGGATCTTGCTGCGGATCTGCAGGATGATCTGGAGAAGGCGATGGGTACTTTTGCGCTTGTGGAGCAGGCTACTAAGGAGCAGATGAAAGAGGCTGCTGCTAGTGGTGCTGGGCCTGTCGGAGCCAGAACCATCAGTCGTGGCTTGAACCACGTTCCTGATATTGACCCTTACAAGGCGAAAGATGGCGTGCTAGGCGAAGTTCGTGCCCTACAACCCAACCACGAAAGTCGTCTGGAAGCCATCGAACGAGCAGAAAAGTTGCGCCAGAAAGATTTGGAGTCAAGGACGGGAGGGGAATTCCAGAAGGAGCTTGGAGACTTTGTGGAGGACGGGAAGTTGAAGAAATCGGGAGGATTTGAGGAGGTGGAGAGGATTCGGAAGGCAAGGGATGAGAAGATTAGGCGCGAGGTCTGGGAGAGGCAGAATGGGATGACGCAGGCCGATCAGGGGCTGGAGATGCCGAGTGTGAGCGATAACTTTGAGGGCCTGGAGGAGGAGGATGGGGTGGAGACGCCGAGGGGGGAGACGCCGAGGGGGGAGGAGAATGAAGTCCCGGGAAGTCCTACGAGAACATAGGGGAGGGATGGAAGGATTGAAGGTTGGGGGATTTCATAGTCAAATGGTGGGTGAGAGGCGAATGATTGATTGTGCTAAATACCCTTGTTTCATTGGCGTGGTGTGTAGGTCAAGGGGGCCCGTGAGGATAGCATAAGTGGTTATGTAGATACCGTGTGGGGATAATGGAAAGAATCTCGAGCTTGATGCTTCTTATTCTTTGCTGCGAAACACTAATAATGACCCGAGAATCTCATAGCCAGACTCACGGGAAAACAGTGTAGATCGCACTTTATCACTTCATTTGCAGGGAGTACCTAATCCTAAATTGTTGTCCTAAATTGAGGCGGATATGATGCACGACCAGAGCTTTGCCGCGAGAAGCGCGGCCGGTTACCGAGTGCCAGGCTCGGGCACTAAAAACGTGCCTGCAACGTGACGTGATGCTCGGGGCAAGGCGGCTCCATCCCGATCGGCATCCGCTCACGACAACACCTACAGGCTACATCTCATAAATTGCCGCAAACCACACAGCTCTACATTGCGCGCCTTGACACGAAGTTACAGACGAGATTGTGATATATCACGCATAATCATTAAGCAAGCTTGGCTGCTCAAACAACGATTAAGAACGGAACTATTGATTGAAGGACGAGTGGTGTGATTCGGCCACGACGAAAGAAGAGCTATCAAGAGCCCACGACACGACACCCATAACTATACACCTCATATACATACATTTCTAAATCTCTTGATTCTGGATACGCTGCGACGATGGTGCAACCTAACACCCTCTTCACCACCTTCGGTCCCGCGACCGAAACCGAGCCCTCCTCGTCCACTGGCGGTCCCTCGTCGCATCCTCCTACTTTTACGTCGACAAGAATGCAGGATCCACAAAGGATGAGGATATCGACCACGCAGACGGTGACGGTTGCGCCGACGGAGACTGCGGCGATACAACCGACGCTTAGGTTGAGAGGCGCAGGAGAGGGAGAAATGGAGAGGACAGAGAGTGGAAGGAGGATACAGTGGGCGGAGGATGTGGTGGATAATGAGGGGTTGGGGAGGAAGAGTAGCAAAGGTGCGTTTTACTTTTGTGTGGGAGTAGGACGAATGTGGGATGTGGAGAGAGGGTGAGAGCTTGTGCAAGGAAGGGCCGCGGGACCGCTGCCAGAGCTGGCCGATCGGCAACCTTGTCATATGATTTTGGAGTTGCGAGACCAATCTTTGAGGACTCATGCTAATAACACTCTAGTATGTTGTATCTACCACGCCCCCAAACAGTCAATAGATGATTCATCTTCCGACTCCTCATCCTCAGACGACTCAGACTCCAGTAACGAAGACGCAGGACCGAGAAGAATAGGAGGAGGTGGACCGGGAAAGAAAAGGGGACGAGGGCATAAGCATGATAAGGATTTTGGGCATGGGAAGGGAGATAAGAGGCCGAGCCCGAATGCCTATGAGAAGATGCCTAGGTATAAACCGAAGGGTGGTGCTGGGAGTGGTGGGGAGATTAAAGGTCCGCAATAATGAGTTATGGCAAAAAGGTGGCGGGAATGGAAGAGTAATGACGAAACGAATGAATAAAGCAGCCTGGAAATCAGTGCATACTAAGGCCGACCAAAGAATCACACAGTCTCGCAGCTTTGATGGAGTGGAATCAGTTGAGGCCTATGTGTCTTTGTGCTAACCAGCCTTCACTGTTTCTGTTTCTATCGCCGTTTCCTTTTCCTAGAACGGCTGCTAGGAGCGAAGACGTTGATGTGATTGTGATGGAAATACCCTGCCTTTCGCGAATCGATGTCAACCGGTTTGTGAGGCAGCTTGACTGCTTCGTCGTCGACGCTCTTGAAGGCAGGCACTTCGTCGTCGCGCCGAGGACCCTTAGGACTAGGCCACCACCTCAAGCGCGTCAAGGAAGAAGGGCGTCGCACTCCTAGCTTTGTTTTGCGCGGTCGTATTGTTCTCGTGAAGGAAGCGCAATCACTCCTTGATGTTCAAATTGCCGACGAAGCACCGAGAAATGCGTCGACGACTTGATTGTTTCCCAGAATCTACAAGTAACCACATTCCGACTCCATATTGTCCCAGATACACCTCAGAACATCACGATGGCGGAACCTACCACTCCAAGCAAGAATACTCTCCCATTCACCGTCGCCATTACTTCAAGCACGCCAAAGAACACCCCTTCCTACTACAACAACGCCGCTGCTGGCCCTCCATCGGACGGCGACGATGATAACTCCATCAGCTACGCGTCAAGCACCAGTCTCTCCGAAAGACCTGGTGATGACTGGCCAATGACGCCTAAGCATGTGAAGGAGACCAGAAGAGTTGGGGCGAAGTGGAAGACGGAGGAGAGACGTGCTGAGAGCACGAGGTTGAAGAGGTTGGGACCTGATAGTGTTGTTGGTGTCGTTGCTGCTCAAGATGATCATGGTGATGATTCGGGCTTAGTGGTAGATGAGAATGAAATCGGAGTTGGATATGGAGAGGTGAGTTCGCATTACTAGAAGGAGATAAGTAGTGAGTGTTGATTGTGTACAGAACTGCCCACCAGCATCCTCGCCATTGTCGACCTTGCCGCCATCACGCTCAATCCCACTCCAACCACAACAACTCTACTTCCCACCTCCACCAGGCCAACTTATCAAATTCGCTCTCCTCAATGCAACTGCTCTCGAGCCAGGCATCGCCATCCGCCACTACGCTCTCTACACCCTCTTCATCTTCTCGCATAACCTCGCCGACGGTCACGGAGACATCCAGGGGGACCAGGGGCTCAGACACCACGCCACAAAATCAGAAGGCATCAAAACCATCACCGTAACCTACGCCACCACCTCCGACCCTGACGCTCTGATCGACCTCGACGCCTACCTCCCAGTCTCCGCCTCAGAAATCTGCAAGGGTGTTACGAGAGGAGTCTACAGGGATTTCGTGGCGTATGAGTTTAATCCTGTGGAGATGGGATCGGGACTTGTGAACGCCGAGGAGGTAAAGAAACACACAGATACCGGGACCGTGAGGGTTCACGTCGGACTTGATTTTACGACACCAGCGGCCAGACTCCGGTCTGCTATTGCGCCACCTGGGGGTTTCCTGCCGGATATGCAAAGCAAGCTCCGTGGGAGTAAGCTGGATAGGTTACATAACACGATAAAACTTGAGCGCGACGGTGTGGTCCAGATGGATAGGTGTACGGAGTGTGCCAAAGGCGACAAGGCGGGGAAGGAGGTCGTGTGTAAGAAGATGGTGGGGATTACTAGGTGTAAGACTTGTACGTGGAGTGGGAAGACTTGTAGGGTTGCTGGGAAGGGCGATACTCCTGGAAGAGGCGGTAGCGGTGGCGGTGGCGGGGGTGGAGACAGACCTGGAGGTGAGGATGACAACGATCATGAGAACGGCGGAGGGGTTCCTGGAACGGCTTTCAAGGAGAAGGGCCAGAGCGCCTCGAAGTCCAACGGCAAGACCAACAAGCATGCCGGCCAACCGCAGACACCGACTCCAGCCGCTCAAGGCACTACCGCCTCCCCTATCCCAGTTGAGGCTGAGAGGAACTTCACTGCCGTCAACGCTTCCCCTTCAACCACCACGCCAAAGAAGAGAGGCAGATCCACCTCAACCTCAGATGAAGCATCAAGCCCAACCTCTTCCAAGCACACCACCCCAAAGAGAGTGGAGACTTCCCGTCTCGGCAGAGGAATTAACCTCACCTTGACATCATCTGCAAAGGTAGTGTTGGAATTGGAGGACGACGATAGCAGCGATGGCGAAGCATCAAATGACGGTTTCGATGTTGAAGTCCTCAAGATCATGGGATGGGCGAGCACTACCACATCACCGAACGCCGTTACTTCAAGTGCTGTTACTGCGATTGCGGTTATTGGAAAAAAAGACAGGAAGGTTTCTGTTGCCGAATCATTGAAGGAGCGTATGAATGATCTTGGCGTTGGATGGTTGTAGTTGAGGCGGTTACACACAGTGACACACACACATACGATTGCTGTTATCTTGGCCACGCATTGCGCTTTACCAAATTACCGACATTCAGCCCATTACCGAGAGCTACCTCGATTAGCCAATACAAAAAAGGAATTTATACAGTAATACAAAAACCCTTGATTAACCGGTAGAAGTGCTCCGTGTCTCCGCCTCCCCTCCCCCATCCCCTCCCTCCTTTTGCTCGCCTTGCTCGCCGCCACCCTCAGTCTCACTAGGCAACCTCTCGGGAAACCACCCATACTCCATCATATTGATATGATAAGTCCCCATCGCGTCTTCTCCTACATCGACCCCCTCAGCGCGCAGTTCCCTGGCTTGGTTGGCTGCGGCTGATGGCTGGCCTCTGTTGATAATCAGTAACAGAAAGGCTGACGGAGTGACAAAAAAGATGACGAAAACGGGTACAATAATGGAGGGAATTACCGAGGCGAGATCTCCTCCTTAGCATTGATCACCCTCTGCCACGGCACATTGTCGCTGTTGTGCTCCAGCGCTTGGTTGTGGGGGAGGTGCTTGAGGCAGACGCCTACTTGGCGGGGTCTTTCGGCTGATTTGCGTTAGTACTCTGTTTAACTATGTCAGAATAAAAATCTTACGGAAGCCAACTAGTTTTGCTATGTGGCCGTATGTTGTTACTTTGCCCCACGGGATTTCTTGGATGGCGGAGTAGACGCCATGGAAAAACGCCTCTGCTTCTGGAGTGCGTTCTGGCATTGTCTAATGACTGGTGATGCTATTCTGATGTCCTGTGTGCTAAGAAACAAAGGGTATGTAGTTTTCTATTTTTATTATAATGGTAAATTAGGCTGTTTGATGTTGAGGTTAACAGATCGGAGTTCGGGACTGGATCTCGAAGTGAGAAGCGTGCCAAGGCCTGCAGGTACGAATTACGAGACAGGCCGAGGAGGACTGAGAGTTCCCTTGGAAAGAAAAGTTTCAGCAAAATAAACACACTGCAGGCGAGTGAGAAATGAGAGAAATGGGTAAAGTTCTAGTCGTTTCATTCATTCATCGCCGTGGTATCCGCCTTCCAATCCCTAAGCACCTCCTACTCCTACAAGTATAATACAGTCTTTCGTTCTTGTCCATCCCCCATCTACCAGATTCCGAGCCACTTCTTCAATGGCTTCTTTTGCTTTGGAGCCTCCTCAGACTCAACACCTCCCTCAATGGCTTCCACAGTAGCCACGGCTGGCACACGTCCATCATAAGGAATAGCCGGACCCAAGCTCTCCTCATCAGTCTTCGCGGTCCAGCCACCGAATCCTTCAGTCTCAAGACCATGTGCCTTTCTGTACTCTGCCCTCTTCGCAACATCATCGACCTTTGCCTGTCGCCTCGCCGCGGTCTCAGCACTCACAGCCGCAGCATGCAGTCTGAACACCATCGCGACCTGTCTGCACCACTTTATCGGGTGAAAGACGAGGTCTGACGCCACCGGAAGCATATCTGCGAACTTGCTGGTGTGCTTGAAGTTGGTTATCCATGTAAAGCCGGCCATGGAGAAGAGTGTGCCGAGCGTGATGTAGATGTGGATGGAGCGGTTGTTGAGGAACCAGTACATGAATGTGCCTTCTGGCGGCATCATGGATGGGTACTTCTTTTTCTTTTGTGCTTGAATTTGCTCGTATGAAAGTGCTGGGCCAGGGTAACGCTGTTGCGCCCGTGGCTTGGAGCCATGAGAGGGTGGGTTGAATTTGGTAGGCTTCTCGAGGACTAGAGGGCCGTTTGCTGGTGGTTTGGTCGACGCATTGCGAATGGTGCGGGCTGCCGTTAATGGCGCAGCGATGACCTTTGGGCGCCAGATTGCGCCAGTCTGTGGCAGGAGGAAGCGAGGGATTGTAGATGACATAACGGCGGTAATTGTGGTTGTTCCTGAAAGGGAAATAATGAGGCTATCCTACACTTCTGTCAAAACTTTAGCCTGACGCGGTGGCAGCGCCAATAGCCACTACGGCGACCTTCCTCTGGCAGCGACTGGTGTACGGCCGCAGTTGTCCCGTTTGTGCCGTCTCCCGTTTGTCGTTGGCCACGCGTGACCGTGCAATTGCCATGCTCGACCGTCTCTCCCGGGATTGCCCGCTGCCGAGCCTGCACCAGCCACAGTCCAGCCGTGGCATTCTGGGAACAATCTTGGCCGATCGAACACCAGCCACGGACACCGTACCATATTCTGACCATAAACATTTCTCCCATTGGCTCAACCATTACTTGCATTGGCTCATTTTCTGTGGCTGGTGCTCCGTCACCTGCGCTAGTGTCAATAAGTGTTGCCCAGTCCGTCACCTCCGAGCCAGCTTTTTAGAACTTTTCTTGACTTCTTATACCACAACGTCCTCCATCTTCCATACAACTGCATAAACGCATCTTTATACCCTACGCTCAACACTTTAATAACCACCTAAATCAATCAAAATGGGCTTCGAGAAAGGTTAGTAACAACCACAACATCACTCTCATACTTCGAGATCGTCTCGTCATGGTATTTACCGACGGCAATGTGCCATGAGAAGGCGACGAAGGCGGTGATGACTTCAAACGTGGCGACGGCCTCAAAGGCGTCCTTGCGCACGATATGTGCGATACCCAGACCTGATCCGAAGTCGCTGTCAATGTTGAGAGCTTGGGGCGTTTCGTCTTCCGATGAGCTCATCCCTGGCTTAGACCAGCGTCGCGCAAGACAGACACTACTTGGCCACTCATCATACCCACCATCGGCGCCCTAGAGTCTCGCCCCTTTCAACACCTTCTCAAAGCATACTGCCCACGATCTCGACGACAAGATACCGTTTTACACTCGAACTAGCGACTAACGTACTCGCCAGGTGATGTCAAGAAGGGTGCCTCCCTCTTCAAGACCAGATGCGCGCAGTGTCACACTCTCAAGGAGGGTGAGGGAAACAAGATCGGCCCAAACTTGCACGGTCTCTTTGGTCGCCAGACCGGTTCCGTTGAGGGTTTCTCATACACCGATGCCAACAAGCAGAAGGCTATCACGTGGGACAACGACACTCTCGTAAGCATTGCCGTATCAACACACTTTCAAACCAGTCACTGACGATGTTATAGTTCGAGTACCTCGAGAACCCAAAGAAGTACATCCCAGGTACCAAGATGGCCTTCGGTGGACTCAAGAAGGAGAAGGATCGCAACAACTTGATCACGTATGTTTACACCACTCAGCTGCCTACCTTTTAACAATCTTTACTAACCCGCAAATAGTTTCCTTGGTGAGGAGACCAAGTAAGCGTGTCGACTGGCGGTGTAATGATAGACGTTGTACATTAGGTTTTAGAAAGCGTATTTGCTCTGTTGACGAAGACTGCAAAATTGACGCGATACCGATGGCATGTCAACATAGATGAGCAAAATTGGCGAGTTGCCATTCCAATACTGTATGATTGGAAAGTTATATATATATAGATACCCACTCTATCTCTACTCCCCCTCTTCATCATGGCCACGCTATCTCTTGCTCAAAAGACTGGACACCAACTGCGATGTGTTCGCTCGCCGTCTTCCACTTCTCATCACACCCAATGGATCGGCCTGCTACGCCGTGCAACAGGACGCGAGCTGACTCATGGTCATGACGGAACTATTCGTGCGCCACTGGCTTTACCTCCACGTTCACGTATTCAGTTTCAACTTTGGTCGCTCATTCTGGGTATCTGGCCACTATCCATCTTTTCTCTTCTCATCTCAAGCAGCAAGCATAGTCTGCCTCTCCTCCAACTGGTCTGCCTCCAGCTTCCGCTTCTCTTCCCTCGCATTTGCCCTCTCCTTAGCAGGAAGCTCAGTAGTCGGCACACTAGGCAGCGGCGTCCCCTTCATCTTCGCATCTAATGCTTCCAGCTCATCTTCAACCTCGTCTTCGTCTGCGTTTGTGAGGCTGCCGCCTAGCATCTCTGATACTTCCTGTCGATTAGTTAGCATGTTGATCTTCCATGCTCAAATGTCGCCTGAAGACGAGTATTCCACCTATTAACAAAGATACACATACCTTCTGATAAGCAATAGCCTCAGCATTCTCACCCATCAACTTCTCCACCTCCTCCACGCCCCCCATCTCTTTCTGGATCTCCTTCAGCACCCTCGTTCCCTCTTTCAGGCCAAAGACTACATCTTTTTGCACAAGCGCAAACTCCACCGAGCTCGTAAGTTCTTCCAGCTGCGCAAGCTGGGCATCGGTCTTCTGGAGTAATGACTCCTGATACTTTTTGCGCCTCAGAGCCAACAATGCGCGTTGTCGATCTCCATTCTTGAGAAGTTCCCGCGCTATCTCATGTTCTCGTGTGGTTAAGATGGTTATCTTCTTTTGGTATTTTTGGAGGCGATCGCGCTGGATCTTCATGGAAAGGATGGCCCTATAAACCTCTCTGCGTCAGCTTCTGGTGCAGCGATCGTTCATAGAGGAAAATCATGCTGTAACCGATTGGCGCATAACGCAGCTTAACGCGACTTGGAGAGACACACTCATCTTGCGCCGACGGCTTACTGCTGTTTCCACCCATGATTTATGCGATTTCGCTATCTCCGCTATCACCGCATTCTCCTAAGCAATTCTGTTGACTTCTTTTCGATCTGGTAACTGGTTGATAGGTGGCTTTAAACAGGATCTAGTTCAGTATTCTCCCCATCCAAGTCCGCCTCGCACACAAGCGTCACCCTGCTTGGCTCGCACTTCTTATCTCCACCGATAAGCACGGCAACTCCCGCACGATCACCAAATTTTTTGAGGCCATTGGGGTTACAGCTTTTGTATTTGCTATTGCATTTTTACAGGCTGTTTATGCCCACAAAGCTTGTAGCGACCATGCCCATACGCCCTGCGAAGAGGCCGAGCTTGACGGCGGGGTTGGATAGGGATGTGCGTGCTCAAAACCCACGATACGACAAAAAACCAGTTAGCTAACAAGAGAACAGGTCTACCAAGTCGTAAGAAAGCTCGTAGACGAGCGCGACGAAATCGAAGAACGCGGCGGAAAAGGAAAACTCATCACCGTCTCCGTCGTCTACGACAGCATCAAGTCCTCCAACTCCTCGCTTAAACGCCGCGCGAAGAAACAACTCGAAGACTCGATTGAGAGGGTGTTGGAAGTCATAAAAGAAGAGATGGCAGGCGACGACTCGGAAGGGGAGTTTGATGACGAGTTTGATGGCATGGTGGATGGGGTGCCCCAGATTGTTAAGGAGCATAACATCATGAATCGGAGCATTACGAAGCTGTGGGGAGTGCCGAAGGCGGATGTTAAATCCCCAAGACCGGAATCTGGGTCGGACACACCACAAAAGGCAGGAAGTGAGGAACAGGCCCCTTTCCCTGAAACCCCAGGCGCACAAATAAGGTCAGAGGCTCAGAGCCTGGTGACAGCGGACAGGCTGCCAAATGGAGAGCCAACTAAGAAGAGGAGGAAGGCTGAGAGGGAGAAGGAGAGAAAGGTGGAGGTGGAGGTCGATAGGACACCGCCTACGAATATCTCGCTTGCCAATTTGGGAGGCGTGGACGAGGTTATTGCGGAGCTCAATGAGTTGGTCGCTATGCCCATGTTGTACCCTGAGACGTACTTGAAGACCGGAATCCAACCACCCAGAGGTGTTTTGCTTCACGGTCCTCCAGGTTGTGGAAAGACGATGATTGCCAATGCTTTCGCTGCAGAGATCGGAGTGAGCTTTATTCCATTATCAGCTCCTTCGTTGGTGGCTGGTATGTCTGGAGAGTCTGAGAAGAAGATCAGAGAGATCTTCGACGAGGCGAAAAAGATGGCACCTTGCTTGGTCTTCATCGACGAAATCGACGTTATCATGGGCAAGAGAGAGTCTGCACAGAGAGAAATGGAGAAGAGAATCGTGGCGCAAATGTTGACCTGTATGGACGACATGGCACTGGAGAAAACAGATGGAAAGCCAGTTATCATCATCGCAGCAACCAACAGACCAGACTCCATCGACCCAGCCCTCCGCAGAGCAGGCCGCTTCAACAAGGAAATCAATCTCGGTGTTCCAAACGAGCAGGCGAGAGAGAAGATCCTCCGAGCACTTACCCAGAAATTGCTCCTGCCAGAAAACATGGAATTCCGTCAACTCGCCAAAATGACACCCGGCTTCGTCGGAGCCGATTTAAACGATGTCGTATCTGTGGCTGGTACAGAGGCAATGAAGCGCATGATGACCGCCCTTAAAGAGCGCGCTGCGCAAGAGCTCCTCGAGCTCGAAGTCCCACAAGCACCAGCATTAGCCGAGGCCATGGAGATCGACGACAACAATCTCCTCCCGCATCTTCCAGCCTCTGAACTCTCCCCTCCTCTCCGTCTTCTCAGATCGCTGGTTAAGCACGCAGGCGAGTCCGCCCCGGAAGGGGACTTCGCCATCACCTTCCAAGACTTCTTAGCTGCGGTGCCTAAGGTCCAGCCGTCGGCCCGCAGAGAAGGCTTCGCTACCATTCCGGACACCACATGGGCACATATCGGTGCTTTGCATTCTGTGCGCGAGCAGCTTGCTATGGCTATCGTGGAGCCTATTAAGCGTCCTGAGGCTTTTGCGAGAGTGGGTATTACCGCGCCCACCGGAGTCTTGTTATGGGGACCACCTGGTTGCGGAAAGACCCTCCTCGCAAAGGCTGTTGCAAATGAGTCCAAAGCCAACTTCATCTCGATTAAGGGACCAGAACTCCTTAACAAATATGTCGGAGAATCAGAACGTGCTGTTCGTCAAGTTTTCGAGCGCGCCAGATCGTCAGTACCTTGTATCCTCTTCTTCGATGAACTGGACGCACTGGTACCAAAGCGCGAGGACAGCTTGTCGGAAGCTTCATCCAAGGTCGTCAACACCCTGCTCACTGAGCTGGATGGTCTGAGTAACAGGGCGGGTATCTACGTGGTCGGCGCCACCAACCGCCCCGACATGATCGACCCGGCCATGCTGCGTCCTGGTCGCTTGGGCACGAGTGTGTTCATCGACCTACCGAACGCTGATGAGCGTGTGGAGATTCTGAGGGCGTTGTACAGCAAGGCACTTCCGGGCGCAAGTCTCGAAGGCCTCGAGGTTGTGGCGAGAGATCCAAGGGCGGAGGGCTACTCAGGAGCTGATTTGGGTAATCTCCATCAGGCGGCTGCTGTCGCAGCGCTGAAGAGGGATGGCTTGAGTGATGAGGTTGTTATTAGTGCGGAGGATTGGCAGGAGGCTTTGAGTAGGGTGAAGCCGAGTGTTAAGGACGTGAATAAGTATAGGAGGTTGAAGGATAGAGGGATGTAAAGCAGATGTAGGATGTAGGATATACCTTTGCGTAATGGTGAGAATGAAAGTTATGAACTTGTGATTATTTAAGTGGGTCAGCTACTCTGTCCTTAATCTTGTGAAATGCGATTCGTTGTTCGTGAAGGATCATGGGTGCCTGTTGTACCGCTGTATCTAAACCTCACTTCCCATTTCATCATCCCAACTTTATCTTCCAATATCACCACTTCGTCACTCTCTCCCTCTAGTTTTCTGTTCTTGTTATAACTCGATATGTCCACCCAACTCACCAGGCCGAGCGATGCGCCTACCGGACCTTGGTCTGCGACATCATCTCCCAAATCCCACCTGGCCGCGTGACAACCTACAGACGGATCTAAGCACCTGGGCAGAGTACACATCGTGCGCTATCCCATTTCCCACACTCATCTTACACATATGGTAACTAATTTAACTTTTTGTCAGCGGTATTCAAAGATGTCAAGAACAACATGACATCTTTGATAAAGTCCGTCAGAGAAGGCGTATACGGAGTGCCGACAAGAGATGGGAAAGAGATGTCGCGGCGTAGGATTGTTGGTGGTGACGGGCGTCTGTTTCAGAGGTATGATTTCGTTTTATTTCCTTATCCTGTGGAAGAGCCCTAACCATTAACTAGGGACGAGTCCGATCTACCAGTATTCGCCACGAAGCTGTACAAAGGCAACGAACACACTTCTGCTTTCTACGATATGTAAGTTTTCCCGACTTGCGAATACGACACTGACAATAGCCACCACTTGCTTTCCATGAGGAAGTCTTCAATAGTCTTGAAAATCCAGCCCTGAGCGTGCTGATTTTATGTACTGCAAAGGTCATTTTCGGTTATTGACACTTGAGAGAACAATGTAGCCGGTGCAATTTATAGCGCAGGACAAATATGTTCTGCATTGTGGTTCTGCGTGATTCTCAGCAAACGTCGGGTGGTATGAGAATACCACAACGCTTAGAGAACAAGTGGTATTCAAGGTGTATAATGCTACAGCGAAACGCCAGCCAATCACCACCATACCATGCCATGCCATTGTAAGGTCAAAAATGCAATTTCATATCGCTCGCTTCTCGCTGATATCATACATCCCATCGTCATCTATCATTACGCAGCTACTCCTCTCGGAATTTAGCCCTTGACAGCGTAGATGGCCTTGGCCAATCTCTCGACGTTGGCAGAGGTGATACCGGCAACGGAAATACGACCGTCCTTGGTAGCGTAAACAGAATGCTCGCTAGCCAACTTTTGCATCTGCTCTGGGGTAAGACCAGTGTATGCGAACATGCCAATCTGGCTAGTGATGTGGTCCCAGTTGTGCTTTGAGCCAGCCTTCTCCAAGTTCTCCTTCAACAATGCGCGCATGGTAATGATGCGATCAGCCATACCCTTAACCTCACCAAGCCACTGCTGGTTCAAAGCCTTGTCGTTAAGAATGACGGAGGCAACGCGTGCGCCGTGAACTGGTGGGTTGGAGTAGAGTGGGCGAACGATGATCTTAATTTGGGAGTCGACACGCTTCTTCTCATCAGCATCAGCGGTGACGATGGAGAATGCACCAACGCGCTCGCCATAGAGGCCCATGTTCTTGGCGAAAGACTGGGCCAGGCAGATGTTGTGGCCCTCCGAGACGAAGTGGCGGATTGGGAAGGCGTCCTTGTCGGTGTCGCCGGATGCGAAGCCCTGGTAGGCCATATCGAAGAAGGCGTAGTGCTCGCCGGCCTTGATGGCCTGGGAGATCTCCTTCCACTGCTCCTGGGTTGGGTCGATACCAGTTGGGTTATGTGCGCAGGCGTGGAGGAGGAAGACCGAGCCCTTCTCAGCACCCTTGATATCGGCGATCAGGCCCTCGAAGTCGAGGCCAATGGTCTCCTTGTTGTAGTATCTGTACTTGGCGACCTCGAGGCCGGAGTCGGAGAAGACGGCGCCGTGGTTGGCCCACGATGGGTTTGGGATGTAGATCTTCTTTGCGCCTGGGTACCACTTTGCGAGGAACTCACCACCGATACGGAGACCACCAGTGCCGGAGATAGACTGGGTGATGACGAGACGGTCGAGAGCGGAGGATCCTTCGCCGTAGGCAAGGATGGCGGCGGACTTAGTGAACTCCGGGACTCCGGTGATGCCGGCGTACTCCTTGTTCATCTGGGCGTCGATGACCTTGTTCTCAGCCTCGCGAACGGATGGGAGGACGTATGGCTTTCCGGCGTCATCGCGGTAAGCACCGACACCTAAGTTATGTCAGAATGGTTTGGTAGTGTTGCGATGTGATGGCGCGTACCAAGGTTGATCTTCTCTGGGAAGGAGTCGGCTTTGAATGCCTCAGTGATACCTGGGTGCTGTTAGCCTGAGCTCTTGTTTGCGCCATTGGACGGCAATTGGGAATGCCACATACCGAGAATGGCCTGTCAAACGCTGTATGTTAGCAGTTGAACCTGTATATACTCATGCATGGTGGTGGAAGCTTACATCCTATCGCACGTTAGTAAATCGCCTCACGTCAACAATCACGTCCGTCAAACTCACTGGAGGACCCTGTGGAACATTGGCCCAGGTAGAACCATTGCGCACAGCAAGAACTCTCATAGTCGAGCCGCGAACGGCAGCCTGTCTGGCGATTCTGACGGTAGACAACATCTTTGCAATAACGAGGATATCAATTGACAGAAAGAAAATCGAGAGTATGAAGGTCGAGGTTGGGGTTGAGCTTAGGTGCCACGCGTGTGTCATAAATTTGTCGTCAAACGTGCGAACCTCGGCGCTTTGCGGTGACTGCGCGGCCTGAGGCGGGCCGCCTAGGCCAGAATCAGATCACTTTTAGGGGGTTGGGAGCCTCATCGCCACGGATCAGGCTAGATTGAGGCCTTCTGATCCTATATTTTGAATTTATTTATATATTATGCGCAATTGAAGCTTTTACAGTCATCAGCTTTCGTAAATTTTTGAGTTTCAGTGTCGTTGCCATGTGCTGGCCGTCCATCTTATCGCACCTTTAGTGCCCATCAGAAATGCTTGGCAGAGATACTTGAGGCCAAATATATGGGTCCCCGAGGCATTTGACCTTCAGTCTTCCCCACTAATGTATCGGCAGAGCGGTCTCATGGCGTTTGTCACATAAATCACGTGGATGACCTCAACGACCTGAGTTCTAAACCGAGCTTCACTTTAAACTATAAACATGGCGGACGACGAGAAGAAAGCCATCATCGTAGGCATCTCAGGGGCCTCGAGCTCAGGGAAAACAACCTTGGCTAGGTTGCTGAGGGATATCTTTCCAAATAGCTTTATTCTGCATCAAGACGACTTCTATCGGCCAGAATCGGAGTAAGCCTGACTTTCTCATATCTTCAGAGTCATTTCCTTACCGTTGTCGATGCCTTTAAGCTCGCCGATTATGTCACCATCTTTGCGTTTACTTTCCCGTCTGCGTCGCTTCTATGCTCTATTGCCTTTAGTTTAGTTTCGTCTCATATTGCTCACACACATCTCATGGCAACTCTCTAACCTATCTAGGCTCCCCCTAAAAGACGGCCTCCTAGACTGGGACTGCGCCGCCGCCCTCGACATCCCAAAAATGACAGACTCACTGCGTCAAATATCACAGCACGGCGTCTTTCCGCCAGACCACGACTCTAAGGAAGACAGAAACTCGATATCATCTTGCCCGGTGAGTCAGGAGGCTATTGATAGCTTATCCAGCCAGGTGCAAACCTGGTTGCAGAATACGCCGTCGGCTCGACCCCATCTGAGTTCTCATCGTTTGTCTATCCTTGACGGATTCTTGTTGTATTCGCCTGAGATGAAGAGCTTCCAAGACTACCTAGACCTGAAGCTCTTTATGCGAGTTGATTATGCCACTTGCAAGAAACGGAGGAAAAACAGAGATGGCTACGCCACTATTGAAGGCTGGTGGGTGGACCCTCCTGGATACGTCGACAAAGTGGTTTGGCCAAACTACGTCAGAGACAACGCTTGGTTATATGAAGATGGAGATGTGGAAGGAAAGTATAGGGAAGAGGTGCTGGAGAAAGCTGGGATCGAAGTTGCGCCGGAGGAGAAGGACGGAGATATGGCTGAGGTGCTAAGATGGGCCGTGGTGAATATCATGAAGACGGTCGAGGAGAGTGCTAAGAAAGACTAGACTGAGGCTTATGAGAGCGCTTGAATAACTCCGTCCAGGAGTGAGAGCATTAATGGTGGCAGATGAGGTTTTGGAGAATGTCTAGAAGTACTGTGCGGAGGCATAGAATACATGGAAGAACGTTTGGGAAGGGGGGACGATGCACGGAGAACAAGCTCCATTAGCATATCCGCATGACCGAGAAGTGCGGAGTACGGATGAGAAAACTGGCAGAACAGTAATGACAGACTGAAAAATCCGCCGCAGTTTCCCATGGTCTCTCGCGGGGTGGCTTAGGAGGCTTTGGAGATGTTAACATTTTGAGTGAGATCCGTCTGTAGGGCGTGAAGTACTCCATCTGAAACACATAAAACATGTGCCAATACGTTATACCACAGGTTTTGTTCGTGCAAGAAGCTCTGCAGGTACTGTGAAGCCCAACTGCCATGTGATGCTCAATAACTTAACACGAGCTCAGGCGGTGGTGGTTGTGGTTGGAGCTCCTCAACACAGGATGAAATCATAGTGGCTACGCGCTCGTAGGGGAAACAAAAATAGAAATAGATATAAAGCCGTCCAACTCCCGAATCATAGAAGCATCTCTCATCTATAAAATAGAGTTACATTTCGAAAAAGCTTAATTTCATTTACCGTTGGTGGTCGTACCCTGCCGGGGAGCATTTGCAACATTCCATAGAATCGCGCTAAACCCAAACCGAAGCGAAGCCCCGGATACGCCTGGGCTGACAGCGAGAGATAACGACAGGTACACTAAAGTCGCAGCATTGAACAACCACCGCTGAATATACTCACAACACCGCAAAGATGTCGGCGATCATGTCTTCAGAAACCGTTATGAGTAAGTTGCCTTCAGACCCGACACAATGCTCGTCGGCAAGCTGCGCAAAGTCCGAGGGGCAGTGTGAAGTTGAAGTTAAGAGGGACGATTTACTGATACGAGCTTCCAGCGCCTAAGAAGAAGGGAAATAAGAGGAAGAAGAGCAAGAGCAAGCTGAACGGAGATGCTCATAAGCCGTCAATTGGCGAGAGCATCGGTGAAGAGGTGAACGGCGAGGAGGAGCAAGACGAGGTAGCCATAATTGTAAGGGACACCTGGCCGCCATACCTCAAAGAACAGCCGCTGATAGCAACACAGAGCGCGCAGACCGATGGAGCAGAGAAGAAGACGAATGTACACACTATACCAGAAGAACCACAACAGACCACAGACGCAGCAATAGACACAACCTCATCCGCAAACCCACCACAACAAGGAACCCAAAACAATGGCACGTCCTCCTCCGCAGACGGCGACACAAGTGCGCGTCTCGATGAGCTCACCCAATCCCGCGAAGCCCTCCGCCAGCAGGTCGAAGAGCTGCGCAAATCCCTTGAGTTCATCCAACAGCAACATGATTCCGAGGTCTCCTCCGTCCGCGCAGAACTCTCAGAAAAAGAGGGGGAGAACAAGAGGTTGGAGCAGGAGAAGATAGATATGGAAGTGCAGTTTGCTGCGGAGAGAGACGCGCGGATGTTGAAGGTTAAGGAAACCATTGCGGGGGTTAAGACGAGATTGAATCAATGTAATGTGTTCGAGGCTGAGTGTGAGACGAAGGGTGAGAGGATAGCGGAACTGGAGGCTGGGCTGGAGGAGGAGAGAAATAACAAGGAAGCGGAGATACGCGACATGAAGGAGGAGGATAGGAAGAAAATTGAGACGATTCGCCAGATGGAGGATGTATTGCGCAAGCTCAACGAGGAAACCGCAGACCACGACAGAGAATTGGCAGGCCTGAGAAGAACACAAAACGACCTCTTTGCGCAGAATCGCGAACTCCGGGACGCACAAGAAGAGTTGCTGCAACAGAACAGACACTTGAAAGAGGAAGCTGATGTTGCGAGGGAGGAGATGGATGAGTGGAAGGAGCAGACCGACTACCATCGTTCAAAATGTGAGGAGCTGATGGAGAAGGTCGCCTTACTCGATCCGTTAGAACTCCACTGCCGCGAACAGGAGAAGGCATTTAAGCAAGCCGAAGAGGATATGAAGCTCATTGCGGAGAAGTGGCAGGAGAAGCTCGATGCGATACATGTCCGGCTCGCTGAGCGCGATAGACTTGTGCAGGACGCAGAAGCAGACAAGGACGTCCTCGCCACCAAACTCGCATCGTTTGACGAGGAGAAGGCAGCAGACATCAAGGAGAAGGACGAGGAGATCGCAGAGTTCCGTCAGAAGTACATCATGGAGCGCGAGGCTGTTAAGAAGGTGCAACGCGAGAATCGTCGTCTGGCAAAGATCAACCCACAAGACTACATTGAGAAGTAAGTGCCACCATGGCCACCCTGCCGTGGTCAATTCTCCTATCGTTGCCACATTGCAGACGCAGAAGCTAACAACCAACAGACAAATAGTAACCTCGCACGTCATCAAATTCCTCACTCTCGACCGTGCCGACCCAACCCGTTTCCAAATCCTCCAAGCCCTCTCCGGCATGCTCGCCTGGACCGAAGCCGAGAATGAGAAAGCGGGCCTCGCACGCCCAGGCGCCGCCACCTCCGCAAGTGCCCTCCGTGTCCCATCCTTAGGCAACATTTACAGAACTCCATCGAGTCCTAATTTGGGCGCGGAGTTCGGGGTCCCGGATACTCCGGGTGCGGGACCGGGAAGGGGATCACTGTGGGGATTTATGGGACGCGCGGAGAAGGGATCTAGGGCGGGGAGTGTGGCCGGGACGACGGAGGCGGGCTGGAGGGAGGAGGAGAGTGTGGCGCCTACTTCGAGGAGTGCTAGTGTGAGCTCTGTGCCTCCGAAGTAGGTGATCTCATTGATAATGGATAGGGAATGAGGATGAGGGAGACGAAGAGGAAGACGACGAGGAAGAAAGGGATCGGGAAGGAAGGGAAGTAAAATTATAAGTCGTGGTAATGTGTATAATAATCGTAGCGCCGCGGCATCGGGAAGGTTAGGCTGGCGTTAGGCATAGCTATAGTCTTTGAAGGGTTTATGAGGATACGAATTCGAGGGTTTGTGACAGGAGTGCATAGCAGGATGAATTGATACTATCTAGCCAATTATCCACTCCTAAGTCCTGACTCACTCTCTAAGAATCTTCAGCTGCCTCTCAATGATAGATTCTCTCGTCGGCTTCTGCTCCTCCGCCTTGCCCTTACTCTTCGGGTCCTCAACTCTGTTCTTCGGCTCTGGCTTCTTCACTTTCTATCCTTTACCCCCTGCCTTAATACCTAGCCTCGGTAGTCTCTCAGGGAACTCGGCGAGCTTCTCCTTCTCCTCGATCGTCAGCTTTTTTTTGGCAGTGGTAGCGGTGCTGCTGCTAACCAGTTCCTCAAACCAGCCATCCTCCACGAAATTAACGAACCCGACTGTTGGCCTCAATCCCCATACCTCGGTCCAGGATTCGATTGCGATGTTTTCGTTCTGAGCTGTTCTGCTTCATGGCGTTTCCACGATTTCTCGCTATAATAAGTTAGCAGACTGGCGGAAGGGTTCAGGAAGACAAAAAGGGGGAATTTACCAATCTAGCATGTAGGCTGGTAAGCTAAGTGGCCACCATTCGCCGTTATCGCAGGTGGTATCAATATTATCATAGCTGTACCAAGTTTGGTCTGATTCCTTTTCATAAGGATTGTAGAGGTACTAACCTCTCTGGAAGTACCGTCCCTGCTTCATCCAGAATTCCCCACCAAGGCACACTATGGTCTTTCCTCTTCATAAGCATCTGAAGTGTCTTCATGACATCTTACTCCTCCATCCTCTTGCAAATCGGAACTGTGGCCAGGTAAGCAGCCCACTTATAAGAGCTAGCTCGTCCACGTGGCACACGCTTGGTAATTGCAACAATAGCACGGTTGCCCGGCTTATCTCTTTCCTATCGTCGCTGGCTTTGAGGGCGTCCATCATCCGCCATCTGGTGGGCTTCTTCTGGACCCAGGCTGCAAGCTGCTGAGCCTTACGAGTCGGATGTGGCTAGGCGCAAACTGCGAGGTGGACGTTTGGCAATCTCTGAAATGGCATCGCAGAAAGCGAGGACATAAGCGTCTGATTCTGGGACATAATCGCCGTTGAAGGCTCTTGCTTTCGCCACCCAAGATGCAGGAGAGCCGGATAGACTATAGCAGCAGGAGTGGAAATGACTGCATCGAGATCTGGGGTGCTAATTTATAACCCTCCTTTCTGCTCATTGCTGCATGAGCAGCTTAGACGATGAGACGAGGTTGTTGAAAGTTTCCAGGTCAACGTCCAGCGGATATGATAGATCTCCTCGCTCGGCAACGTGCACGCTTACCGACCACGTTTACTGCACGAAACGAGAGGCAGACAAACAAACAAATATCATGATCACACCAACCGGTTTCTATTTACTTCTACTTGTACGATAAACAATCAGTCAACAATGACCAATTGGTTGGCTTCGCAGGTGTTGTCTCGATTATCAATTGCCAACTTCTTCAAGCGTTTCACCGACCGGTTAGCATCCCAGCATAAAGTGGGCGACCGCAAAACGTTTAAAAATAGAACTTAAAAGTAAAACAAAGTAATACATAGCCCAGGTCTTCCAAGCACCAACAGCAAGCAATTGTGTTACATGCAGACAATTATATCAGGAGACACCGCCCTGCACAAGACTAAGGAGGGTGGCTCATGGGTTGTAGATCAACCAGATCCAGGCGGGATGCTCCACTTAAACTTAACGACATCTATCCCGCAAGGCTGGACCTCGCAACGAAAGTAAACACCACCAACGATACAATTATGATACCACCAATCGACACAGCAACTGTAAATGCCAATCCAAGATTTGCAGCTTTACATAAGACACTCACCACCAAGCTATTAAACCCAGACGGAAGCACGAAATCCCATCGCACACAAGCCGAACGAAATGCGCGAGCGCCGGTTTGTTTACCTTGCACCACGCAACCAGTTAAGCATTCTAACAACACGCAGGAGCTCCACCGACTACAGGTCGAAGCAGCAAAGACACTAATACTGAAAGATACCCTCTCCAACCTCCCACTCACAGAAGAGAAGCGCTCCTCTCGACCCCCACGAACCACCAAGGTGCCCAGCACGACCGAAGTCCCACTACCGCCCGACATCACCGAGCTCATCATCCTCCTCACTCTACAACGGCAATCCAAGCTCAGCCCTACTGATACAAAACTCCTACAAAGCAGCCCAGCATACCAACGCTTTCCAGAGTATATCGACCAAATAGCAGCGCTGCTGAGCCACCATCTCACCAAACAAGCCCTCCCTCTCACCCGCCTCTTACACCCCACTACGAACGCTTCTTTCCTGCACAGGAATGTTCCCCAACTGCCAACCGCAGTCCAAGCACTACGTACCCGAATAGCAACCGAACGCGCCGACCTCCTAGCAGCTCGTCTAGCCCTCACACCCTGCGCCCTGGAAGCGCTACGGACATACACACTCTGCACCCAAGCCACTATCCGCTGCCTGGAAACCACTAAACACGGCGTACTAGCCCGACACTCCAAGACCTCTGCTGAGCTGCTGTCACTACAGGCACAAGCTACGAAGTTGGAGACGCACAAGACTGCCATTGTGGCTAGGAGCGTGGTGTATACGCCGGAGGTTAGGAGGGCGTTGAGAGTGTATGGGGAGAATTTGAGGGACCAGAGGGCGAGGCTTGTGATGAGGAGGAGGGATGCGGAGAGGGTATTAGCGGGGTATGGGGTTGCTCAGGAAGAGGACGAGGATGAGGATGAAGACAGAAAGATGAGAGAAAGGACGATGAAGGAGATTGCGAGGGTGTGGGGCGAGATGGAGAACCAGTTGGAGGGGGTCAGGAGGGATATTGGGAGGTTGAGTGGACAATGAGAGTAAGATTGCTTGAAGACGGTATCAAGTCCACAATTAAGCCCGCACAAGTACGAATACCTTCGACGCGCCACTGGCTGCCCGACTCAACTGTTCACGCCTCTCGAGATGTGGTATTTCCCACGATGCATCACCAAGAAACTTAGACGAACCTAAATCAGCCAGTACCCAGTAGTGCCGCGGCCTACGGTACGGTGGACCTGGTGCAGCCACCGTAAACCTAAGCCGAGCAGGACGCTGTACTGTACATTTGAGTCTCGTCTACACAGCCGATGGAGTCATCCGGGTCCATCGACTTTGTGAAAGAAAAGCGGGGCTACAATAAGGAGCGTTGCTTGGCGTAGCTGCGCGGTAGCACAACCACGACCTTCCTTCGGTGCTGATAAAGGAATGCCCATATGGAAGACGATGTGTCCTGATCACTTGATCGCAAATTGGTATATACGGATCGGAAGTCAATTTAGCCAACCCAAACTACTTGGGAAAGGGAAAAGCTTAGCAAGCTTAATTTCCCCTAAGGATATGATTCACCCGCTATCCAACACCAAAACACTTTTAATGTCCACCATTATGAGTAGCAAAGCTACCACAAGGCTAAGGATATATTTCCCCCCCCCCCCC
>RCNJ01000197.1_pt1 | contig 42986 bp, 40 predicted proteins | sample 2041171 | NCBI WGS metagenome assembly RCNJ01 (sample SAMN09708213, study PRJNA481090) | feces metagenome | biome: feces | host: Pygoscelis adeliae | place: Antarctica: Rookery Lake | collected 2010-03-01 | reverse complement strand
CACGTGCTACCATTACACCATCCCACCACGATCTGTGGTAGGAGATTATTGGTGGTGGGAGCGCCGGAGAGTATATATACCAACAAAATTTGTAATGTATGATCGTAGTCGTGCCTTCCTTCCGAGTCAATGGCCACCACTTGGGGGTATCCATTGATATGCGACGAGTGTCAAAATATGATCGGACGGCTTTGGTACGATAAAGATGCTTTCATTATGGATATCCTGCTCTCCGCTAATCTTCCGCGTCCTGTCACATCTAGTACTTCCCCTTTCCACCTCTCTTGCCTCCTCTGCCTCCTCTTCCGCCCTTACCACCACGGCCTCCCTTGCCAACACTCTTCTTCGGCCCCTCGATATCTCTAACATCCTTCTTACTGATCCTAAGCGTACCGCCCTCGAATCTACCCACAGCCGGTGCACCAACACCCTTATCCCTCTTATCCCCTCCCAGTCTCCTCTCGTTCCCACTCTTTCCTCCCTTAATTCTCTCCAGAATAATACCGTTCTCTCTCGCCTCAGCCCGGCGCGTGCTCTCCTTGTCTTCTGCCTTCTTCATCATGCCCCTACGATGCGAGAGCGGCATCTTCTCCTGCACAAACAGACTAGACTTTCCGCCTAGAGCTTGGACACGCATATCCGTCGCCTTATGATGCGCCTTTCCAATATGATCTAAACTCTCTTGTCCCTGTCCTATCAAATGACTTTCAGCCAACAATCTCTGCAGCGCTAAATCGTTCTTCATGTTCGCGGCCTCGGAATCATCATCCTCAGCGGCGGCCTTTACTTGACTTGGATTGATTGTTGAGACATCCACCGGCGGTTTCGATGACATGAAGGCTTTGAGTTCCGCTTTCGACATGCGCGGTTTCTCAATATTCGTAGTATGCTCGACGACCTCGACGAGTGGTGCTAAGCCGAACTCCATATTTCCATCCTCTTCATCACTATCATCATCCTTCTGCGACTCATCATGTCCCATGATCTCACCAGATTCCTCATCACTCTCGCCGCTTAGCCCCTTGAAGTTATCCTCCTCATCGTCTGGAGGAGGTGCCGCAACAGCCTTCTTGAATTTCTTCGTCTTTTTTGCGCCCACAGGAGGTAAGGGCGCAAACTGTGCCTCAAAATGCCTCCGGAAGATCTCCTGTGCACTCAGAACCTCCTCGTCGTCTGAAAGCTCTTCATCCTTGGTCGAAACTGGTTTTGGTGCAGGCTTAGCTTTGGCTGGTGCTTCGATAACGCGCTTCTTTTTGATGACCTTCTCTGGGGCACTGGCGGCCTTGCGCTTTGTGGTTTTGGCGAAGATTTCGTCCATGTTGGCTGAGAGTGTCTAAGGATTGGGGAATGGGAGAGATGGACGGGTTGGGCCAATGGAATTGTGGTGATAGAAGCTGAGGTGTTGATGGACCATTGGCCAAAAATAAATTTGACAGCCTCGCGGGGCGAGGCCGCGATCGTCGCTGGACACCGTCACAGCTCCAACCAGTTTCTAGATTTATAATTCCGAGTCACTGAAAATAAATTGCCATATTCTGACCTATCTTTGAGAAGAACTATATAGACCAGTCCATATACCAACAATTTTAGAAACGATCATAGCAAATATGGCACCAACCCACGCACCAAGATGGGCAGCCATCGCCCGCGACACCAACGAGACCAAGATTCAGATGGCCATCAACCTCGACGGCGGCGCATTCCCAGAGGACATTGATCCAAGGTTAACCGCTACCCTGGAGGGCCATGCCGCTCAGGTTACGAATAGCCAGACTATTTCTATCAACACCGGAATTGGTTTCTTAGACCACATGCTTCATGCTCTTGCGAAGCACGCAGGATGGAGTTTGGCGATTAACTGCAAGGGAGATCTTCACAGTAAGTGCTGCTATAGAAGTTAGGAGGAGGATAGAAGCTAACAAGCTACAGTCGACGACCACCACACCGCAGAAGACGTCTGCATCGCCCTCGGCACAGCCTTCAAGACCGCGTTGGGAACCCCTGTCGGAATCGCCCGCTACGGCTCCGCCCATGTCCCCCTCGACGAGACCCTCTGCTTGGGAGTCGTCGACATCTCCAACCGTCCATACGCCGTCGTCAAGCTGCCCTTCACCCGCGAGAAGATCGGGGATCTGAGCACGGAGATGATTCCACATTGCATTGATTCCTTTGCTCAGGCGGCGAGGATCACGGTGCATGTTAGCTGTCTTTGGGGTGAGAACAATCACCATATTGCTGAGGCAGGGTTTAAGGCGTTGGCGGTTGCTTGCAGACAGGCTATTAGCTTTGTTGCGGGAAGAGAGGGCGAGGTCCCATCGACTAAGGGTACGCTGAGCACGTAAGCGGCGAGTGAGATAGAGAAAGAATACGACAATATATACCAGGATAGAATTTATGGAGACATGGAAGCGTTCACAACACCATTTTCATTTCCCCTCACCCTGAAGAGCGATTTCGAAAGTATTACTGTCTCAGGTAATGTACATTTCCCACACTACGGAGTTGCTGGAAGAATAGTCGCATCATTTTCCATATCATTTTTGAAAAAATACTTCGTTCTTAGCAGGAACCTATTCTAAACCAATCAGGTTCAAGCTTGTGATAACTACTTTAGCGGTTCTGGCTTTATAAGCCTTGAACTCGATACGCTTCATAAGCTTATAGGCTCGAAAATGTCGCCCAGATTGGTGGTTGTGGGTAGTGTGCCCGGTTGAGGTCTCTGGTAGTTGGAATCTCCAATGTCTAACCTGTGGTTAGCCACTCCATCGAGTAGCAGGTCCCAAGTAGTGATGTGATAACTTGGACAACGAAGCTTCAGCTTTCCTGTCCGACATAATGTTCAATTCTCGCACCACGAAGATTCCCGAATAATAGTTGTAACGTTCCCTACGCATCTCTCAAGGTATCAATCTCATCGTGTAGCTCGAAGCCATCTTAATCGAGGTAGACACCGAGATTCCTGATCCGAAACCGGTTGGCCGTCAAGTGCTGGCATTTTTCCGAGTGCATCCCCTCAAGGACCACAGAGCTAACCTCGTCGAGATAGGTATTGAGACTCCAAGAGGAAAACCGGTTGATGATCAATGGCCGGCAACGCTCACTTTCCAGTCAGTTACCCTGCGGTCGCTTACAAATACTTCCTCTTCCTTCCCGCCGTCTACCTCGTCTCAGAGTCTCCTGGCTTCTGTTAACTGGTTAGCATCGCAATCATAAACTACTAACTAATTGAAGATGTATCTTGGATGGGCTAGTTGTTGGGAGCCTTCTCTCCATTGCATGATTACTGTTGTTCACATGTTCACTTCACACTCCAAGATTATGCAACGATGAGTAAGGTGGGTTTTCATTCAGTTTTATATAACCGATCTTACTACCAACCGTTATCCACGACCAGCAAACGACAAACATATTTGGTACATAATTCACAGAGGCACAGCAACATCCCCAACTCCGTCACCACACCCCACGATCCCACAGTCCAACTCCAAAACTTCCCCTCGTCGCCCTCCACACCATCCCAAGATCAGCTCTGCCTAAACTTTGCTCCAATTCTGCGATCACCCCATCCACTCCTCACTTGTGTTCCTCTTTTTCGAATGCACATCTGGTCCTCTTGGGAACGCAGAGACCCTTGGTTTCATGGACGGCAAGTGCTTTGGATAGCCTTGGGCTTGCTTTGGCTTCAGTGGGCGCGCGGTGCGGGATGCGCATGGTTGGCCGTTGTGGGCGTGAGGGGCGGTGTGAAGCATATCTTGTACGCTGTGGTGTTTGGTGTTGGACTGAAGGTGGGCTGATGGCATTGTGGGCCTATGATTAGTAGAGAGAGGTGTGACGACTTACGGGCGTTTTCTGAATGGAATTGCGTGGTGGCGTGGACGTAGTGAAACGATCGGACAAACAGAATCTTGGTCTAACAACCAGAGTTGCGAAGGCGTCGAGAAAAGAAGCAGCGAAGCGCAGACAACAATGACATATAGACAACTGGTGTCCCGAACTGTTATTGACGTCGGAGCTTGAGGCTCAACTGTTGTGTCACCTGGCTGGCTGTGGAAGGGACGGCGCTGGTCAGTACCAGGAGTCTGAGGCGTGCGTTCCCAATTATGACGAGTTGGGCGTGAGAGCCAGCATTGCACTGCCGGAAGCGACGGCGCCAGTCGCCAACCAGTTGTGTGACCGTTCCCATAGCACAACACTGCGACACTGTGAAGCTAACACCTGGACCGGAGCTTTACCTCCTTCCTTGCCTCTTGCCTTACGCCATTTATACTCATACCTGCGACCAGTTAGTCAAGTAACTCTGGAGGGTGACTGGATGATGAGTCTTAGCTAGGTCAATTGCCTCAAAGCGTCACATAGATAAAGCATACAGGAGCCCATAGATAAATCTTTTCTCAACATACTGTATCCTACTTTATCATATCCCTCAGACCCTCCGTTTTGCAAAGCTATCAAAGCTATTTATACAAATCCGTCCCATCCATCCATCCACCCATCTTTCATAACCACAACTAAGATCATATCCTCCCAACATCTTCCTCATAACCACCCACCCGTCCATGCAAACAAAAGAAATCCTCCTAACAACAATGTTGCGTTGCCACCCTGCTTACATGTTCTTCCTCCATCCGTCAAACCACACGAAAAATGTGATGCCAAACAGAAAGTTAACATCAAAGAAAGAAGATACCCAAACCCGCTGAAAATGCAAATAAAACCAACCACACTTTCTTTCCTGTCTCTATCGCTCCTCCTCCACTTCCCCATCCTCAACTTTGACCAAGGCGGCTTAAGCATAACGACCAGCGCCAATCAACTGACTCGGCGCCGCCATCGTCATCCCATTCATGCCATGGCCTGAATTCATTCCCACACCCTGGAAGTTGTTCGGAGCATATCCATCCTCATCACCAGCGGAAGACGGGCTGTTCTCATCCAGGGAAGCCTGGGTCGTCTGGCTATTTCCAACGTTCTCGGATCCATCCAAGTTATCGGCGCCATCTTCGCCTTCGTACTCTTCCTCGTCTTCCTCGTTGAATGATGGGTAGAGTTCCGTGCCGTCTTCGGAGCGCTCGTGGGTTCTGCGGTGCCTAATCGTTGTTAGTTATCCTTTCATCCTTGCAACCCAGTGGTGTGAATCAACTTACTGAGCAAGGTTATCACTCCTCGAAAACGCCTTCTCACAACACTGGCAAACATACGGCCTCTCCTGCGTATGCGTCCTAACATGCCTCTTCAGATGCTCTAAACGCTTAAACAATCTCCCACACGTCGGAATCGGACAGCTATGGCTCTTTTGCGCATACGGCGCACCAAGCTCCATCATCGTCGCACTCCTGGCACGACCTCTCATCGGTCCACGTACACCTTGAAGACCAGCCGCGGCAGAAGTGGCGGACATGTGGCTTGCTCTGCGGTCGGCGTGCGAGTCGTTGAAGTCATCTTGGGACTGGGACATGGATGGGAATTGCTCGGTGTTGTGGGAGGTGGCCATGCTGTTGTGGGTGTGGGTGTGCATCTGCATCGGGTTCATGATACCTGGCGCAGGGCTGCCATGGTGAGAGTGGTGTTGAGAATGCGGCGTTCCTTGTCTGCTCAAGGCAACGAACTCTTTGTGCTGAAGAGCCATGTTCTGGACTTGGGAACTGTAGCTGGCGGTCCCATCCTGCTCCTGAACTGGGTCGACAGAGTGGCTGACGGATCTCCTAAGGTCGCTTGGACGGTGGACAATATGCTGCTGGTGTGACGGAGTGTGGTGGCCGCTGGAGGTGCCCTGCTGTGGGATGTTCATTCCTGGTGGAATGCTTGAGCGACGTCTACGCTGTTTGTAAGTTGGCGAGCCTTCAATGACGGAGAAGACACCATTGTTGACTCCGTAGCCACTTCTGGTGCCAAACTGGGCGCCAGACAAGTCGTGTGGGAGAGGGTTCACGATGCCAGCCGGCCCGCTCATGTGGTCTGGAATGGCGGAGTAAAGACCCGTGTCCTCGTTTGCGATGTACGAGGGCTCACTGCCCATGCCCATCGCCTGCTGTGGCGGAGTAATCGGCTCAAAGCTAAGACCCCTGGAGTGGCTGTAATCCTCATAGTGGCTCGAGACAAACGATGGTGCAGGAGAGCATTCCATTCCGTATGCAGGCATGCTAGAATGGCGTTGGTGCAGCTGGTTGATCGGAACACCGTTCTGATTGTACTGAATTCGCCCAAAATCAGTCTCGCGCTTGACGACTTGAGCGGCCATGGATGGCATTGGCATTGAGGCGTATCCCATACCCATATCGTCCATCGGTGGCATTGGCGCCATTTGTTGTGGCATCATCTGCGGTGGAGGCATGGAATCTATATCACGCATTGGCGAGGTCGACTGACTCGGCGGAGCCGTTTGGTAGGAACTCTGGTGCTGTGGCGCACTGAAGCTTGAGTTGTTGGTCTGCTGCGCCTTGGTGAGCTGCTCAAACAGAGACTGAGAGCTATCGAACTCAAAACTCAAAGCTGGCTCATTCGTCGCCATGGTGGTGGCCTCCTGGCCCATTTTCTCACGCTTGAGATCGCGCTCCAGGGCATCCAAAAAAAGCCGGTCGTGTGGCACGCTATACCAGTAAAAGACCTTCTGCTTTTTCTGCGTGCGAATGCAGTTGTTTTTATACAGAAAGTCCAAGAATGCAGACTTTGGCTCCTCGAGAGATGCATCGGTGCCAGACTTCAGGTTGCGTAGGTCGGAAAAGATACCCTCCTCAAACTTCTTCGAGTTCTTCACCGGCCTGCCGAATGCTTGAAATCGAAATGAGAGGCAGCGCACAATGTCGGTACCGGAGATGTGGAAAAGGTTGTTCCTGATGTCCGTTAGCTAACGTCCTGTCAGGGAGCTGTCACTGTCATTGCGACGACCCACCATAGCACGCAGGAGACGTATTCTCCAGTTGGAAGCAAGAAGCGACGGATGTATTGCTCTGGCGTCCAGTCAACTGGCGCCGAGATGAGGAAGTATTTCACTGCGACCAGTTAGTCGCGTTCCGTTGCGAATCCATTCGCCCAACTCACGGTTGTCAACCTGTTGCAGAGCGACTTGCGCGTCTTGCGGTAAGCTCTGCTGAGCTTCGCTGCTCAACATGAACGTCTCTGGCTTCTGTGGAGGTGGCATGGGTCGCTGCTGGTGTTGCGGCGGTGGATACATCATTTGTGCCATTGCGGAGCTGATCGATTCCGAGCTCCGTCACGGATGACTTGCTTTGGCGACGTTTCGAAATTGCGACAGTAGCTGCGGAGCACTGTATATTGCTATGCGACAAGATATCTCAAGGTCTGCTTCAAAAAATGCGAAGCGACCGTTGTATCGTGCGGAGACGAGTGAAGTGTATAGTTGTGTACGGCGACGTTGAAGGACCTGCCCTCAATGACTGTATACGGAAGCGATAATTTTTGCAACGAGGCACGAGGTCAACTCGTATCTCTGCTTCGAAATTGGATAAACCGTCAAGGTAGTGAAGTCCGTATCGGACAGGTGTAGTGTTTCGACACTTGGTGATTCAAGTGAGGAGTCTAGACGTGGTCGGGATGCGCGGGGCGGGAGACTGTATTGCGACAATATCTGGAAGCGGACTCTGGAACTGTCGACAACCTGCGACAAGGCGAGTGAGAGCTGGCGATGTCGATTAACGGGAGAGAAATATCTTCTGCAAGTGAGGATTGAAATGAAAAGGAGTCGTGCGAATTCCTGCGACTATGTTTTGAAAAAAGAGAGACGATGGTCGAGTATCAGAAGTGTAGGAGCTTCGCTGGCGGAAGAGGAGAGACCTTTCTCGGGATGGCGGACACTTGGGGGATTAAAGAGGTGGGTGGTATGTGTCTGTGGTCCAGTTGGGAGGCCGGGCTAAGATTGGTGTGTGGGGGGTGTGCGTGGTGAGAGTTGGCGGGATGCGAGTTGTGCTTGAGCCTGTGGTGGGCGGGAGTGGAGATGTGAGCAGATCGTGGTGCTGGGGGGTGTGTGCGCTGGGTGCTGCTCAGTGAGGTCTGGCTCTCCCGATATGCGCTGGGACTTCTGAACTCGGCCACCAATTACAGGGAGCACCCGATCACCACACAGAGGGCAGGCCAAATGTAGCGCAACGTCGGCAAGGTCGACAACCTCTCAATTGCCCGGATGTCAAGGATTAGACCGCCGTGCTGTGGCTTGAGCGAATGGCAATCTTCTGATTTTAGAGTATATGTAACCAACTTATTTCCAAACAATGTGATCCTGTAGATTCGGAGTCTTGTTTTTTGCGCTGTTTGTTCCTTGCCTTGGTGGTTGATGGTTGGTTGATGCTTGGTTTGGTTGATGGTTGGTTGATGGTTGGTTGATGGTTGGTTGATGTCTGGTTGATGCTTGATTGATGCTGGCTTCTCACAGCCGGTAGGGCAAAGAGGCGATGGGGTCGTAGGCTGTGGACTTCTGATTGCGGTAATTCACCACTCGAAAGCCTCTCGCTCACTTCGGCCGAGTAAGATGTGGTGATGATTTAATGTGGTGATGATTTAATGTGGTGATGATTTAATGTGGTGATAATTTAATGTGGTGATAATTTACTATGGCGATAATTTACTATGGCGATAATTTACTATGGCGATAATTTACTATGGCGATAGTTTACTATGGCGATAATTTACTATGGCGATAATTTACTATGGCGATAATTTACTATGGCGATAATTTACTGTGGTGGAGATGGCAACCTTGTTCTCAGGCCAGACTATGGATTCTCATCTCAATCCAAATCAATCGCGAAGACTTTGCCTATTCCTGGTTGGCGGTTGAATAAGGAGGTGGGCTCGGCTTGGAAGTGAGAGTTGATGGAGGATATGAAGCAGGTTAGAATAGGTTTCTCCTCTGACCTGAATCTGCAAAGTTGTGATGATGGCGATGATGATGATACAACAAGCAAGAGATCACACATTCAGTTCCACAGACACAAGATAGATAATCCAAGCGATTGTCTTTTGTTCTCCCCGCCCCCTGCTGTGTCTCGTCTGTGGTGCTTGATGGCAGCGGAAAGTCAACCTGCTGTCTCTCCTGCCAGTTTCTCCGACCTCTAGCCTTACAACCAACAGTTCATGCTCTCAGACCTCTATGCCATCATCCTCTTCTGTCAGTTCACAGATCTGCAACTATCCGCATCGTCGTCTTTCTTCGCTCTCGTTCATGTCTCGTCGCATCTTTGTTGTTTTTGGCGCGCCGTAGTGGAATGGTGTCCCTGTCTCAGGGCCCCTGGCGTGGCTCCTCTGGCGCTAAGATCCCTAAAATAGCGCGGTTTGGCAGATGCAAAACAGCGGCTAAAGCTACCCCTTCCACTCCTCAAACCCCTCCCAACCATCTCCTGAACGTTTGACAATTCTGCGGCAGCGTCTCACCACGCACCGCCAAGCTGCTGGATTCTTCAGAAACAGCATAGCACCCACGCGGTATATGACAAACTACGACGCTGACATCAAGAATGCCCGTGTTGTTCTAGTTTAAGAGCTAGACTATTGTTCTTTGGCTGGTCCGCAGAGCAAGCAAACAACTTCTCCTCGACCTCACTTTAGACAATGGCTCTGAGCGCACACTTCAGTCACAGCACACACCCGCCACGCGGCCGCTGATTGCCCGACCGCATGAACACCAAGAATAGCCACAGCCCACGGACGCATCCTCAATTGCCGCCGACATCACCACCAGTCATTGCGAAGACGCCGAATTTAGTCACCTCAAGCATTGTTCGTCCATTCTGATACGGACTGCCGATTCAGAGCTCGCAGTTTGTGATCTCAGCGCTCACATATTAGGGTTCAATCTCCTTGTCTAACCACTTAGACAATAGTCTGTATCCTCGTCAGTCGTCACAAAGCACAGCGTAACCTTGCGTGAAGACTCCGAAATGGCGGAGACTCAAATCACCCGCTCCCGCGTCCTGCTTCCCGCATATTTCCACTATTTTCTCCAAGCTTATTACGCTTTTTAGTCTCTGGCTCAAAGAGGAACGACATGCAATAAGACGGACCCGGATTATTGTTAATCTCCGGTAAAGCATGAGCTGATCATCACACCTTTCGCTGTTTCACCGAGGCTTAGTGGTTAGATCTTCAAAGCAAAGACACTGACGAAAAGAAGAGTTAGCCGCGTAAAATAAAGACAGCTTGATGCGAGACAGAAAGAGGAACTGGTAAACTGGCGTTGCCTGACTTTGCGTCAACTGCCAGTTATCTACGTCCGTATGCCATATCGCAAGCGCCTGAAAAACATTCCCCATTCCTCTCAATCGGCTCTGATTTGACACCTCTCCTCTCTTCTACTTGTACTCCGTACACCTCCCTACCACCTTGGCCATTGAAGCTCTCGGCCCCAAGGTGACAGCCCATGCTTAACACAGCTGCCAGATCGGATATGAAACCATCACAAGAGTGCCTAGCTCAATGACCTAGCTCAACTCTCAAACGTCCTCCATTCACTTCATTCTTCCCTCTCACCCCACAGCTCTCTTCCTTGCCTTTCTAGAGGTCTAGAACTCGCCATGACATTCTTGCTCGAGCTCCTTCGTCGCTATTGGGTATTCCGCACTTAAATGACTGCAGTGCTCTCGGAGTGGCGGCATCCTACTCTACATGAAACGCGCCTGAAGAGCTTGCTGGTCTGATTCACGTTGCGCCATCCGGGGCATCTGCACGTGCTGACATCTGATACAGACACGAGAGGGAGGCGGGGAAGCTCCAGCTCTTCGGATCGTGCAAGCTTACTTTCTAAATTCTGAAGATGGGCGACTGAAACGTGCTTGAAGGGCCTGAGCTTGAGCTATGCAATGGAGAAAATGGTGGGCTTGTTTCCGATGTTGCCTATGCGGGCGCTACCCTGTATGCAGGCGAAGACATCTGATACAGGCACAAGAAAGTTGCCGGGAAGCTCTAGCTCTAACCGTCAGATCGATCAAGCTCGAAAATCTTCTTAGGCAATATCGAAACGACGACGAAGAGCACGGTTGCTGATTCATCTTTAGCTTCTAACACTCCCTGATTAGGAAGATCCAAGAATAGCTTTCATTGGCTCCGGATCGATGGCACGACTATACGAAAGAGCTTCTTCGGTTGCACTTGAAACGGTCCAAGGAGCCTAACCTCCCCTCCAGCTCCTTCCAGGACTGACGAATGACGATAGCGTGCTTGCTTCAGATCTCGCCGGTGGTGTGGCGGGCAGGTGGTATGCAGGTTTCCAATTCTGATACCCGCACAAGTCCACAAGTGACAACGGATGGAAGGCCTAGCTCGCCTAGCTCAAAGATCGATGACGCCGGAGAACCCTCTCGGCGATACTCTGAAACTTGCTTGCTTGGGTGCTTGAGCTCCCTCCCTAACCGCCGGTCAGTACGTCTACTGAGTGTCGACCAGCCCTTCTGCACCTTTGAATTGCCGAATGGCGATGGTGTCCCCGCTTGGGAACCTATTCAAACCTGTGGTAGCAGGGTGATGTGCAGGTCGCACTATGATATAGGCACCAGGCACGAGAACGAGGGGAAGCTTACGCTCTTCAGATCTAAAAAGCCATTGAGAGCTCGAGCTCTATTGCTCGAACTTGCCGCATATGCAGACGCTGACCTCTGATGTAGGCAAAAGAGAAGTGCGGAAGAACAGACCGAGGGAAAGCTGATATAGTTTTTCAAACTGGCCACCGCCGAGAAGTCTGACGTCTGATTCATAATCTGTCAGGCGAAGTCTACTTTGTGATGGTCGCACCTGTCAAGCTGCTTATTTCGCACTTGCAATACAGAGAAGGGACAATGATCAGTTGAGGGACATGGAGAGAAAGGCATTAAAAGCGTTGTCCACACCAGCACAAGTCTTTCTTATTAGTCTCCCTGCGGCGCGTGAGAGGATGCGTTGTTGATTACATCGCTCCATTGGTATTGGCTATATTTCTTATGCATCCTCTCAGCACTTGATCGGATCCTTTCACATTCCGCACCGTCTTCCGTCTCCAATCGGTATCTCCTCCAACCCATCACCAAACGAAGTTTGGCGCTTGCTCTTGCTCTTGCGGCTGGGAGTCCTTGACCAGTTGAAAGGAAGTACGTTGAGCTTTTCGTAGCCACTGTACTCGTCGACTTCACCTACACCATGACAGAGATCTACCCACAAACTTTGGCCTCCGTGGCCGTCACTCATTGCTTGTAGCAGGTCCTCGTGGATGACGTTCTCTTCTCCTTGAACCCAAAGTTTGAACTGCTCGGTATGTGACGAACTGAATGAATCTCCTAACGCCCTACATCCAGAGTGAAAGAGATCGTCAGTTGGTCACCTCGTTCGGCATTTCAACCATTGTCTGCTCACTTCCTCACTTGAGGACGATCGCAAAGTTGTTTCTCGTGCCACCGGCCCTGAGCTCAACCTTCTTAAACGCTTCTTTTTTGGCTTTAGCTGTGAAGTCGGCCACCCTCCAAAGGTAGTAGACTAGCTTATTGGATATCTTGTACTGCTCCTTCACATAACCCAAGCTGTTCATGATAGCCTCCAGTTTTGCCTCGTCCATGTATCTCGAGTTGGTGACGCACGGTGATGGCAAGACGAGAAACAAAGCAGGGAACACCTTCTGCAGTTCCTCCTGATCCTGTCCAAGTGGCTTCTTCAGGAAATCGAGGGTCCGCCTCAGCATCTTCCCCCTATTTTCCTGGTCTGGCACGTAGTTGAGCACCAGGCTCAAACTGATGATCTCAAACTTCTCATCATTGAGCTTCGGCAATGGCCTCTCCATGAAATCCTGCTGCAATATGCCCTCCGCTTGGCTATTGAGGTCGATTCTCTCAATATCGAAACACCCACTCTTGCTACAGGCATTGTTTACGCTCAGTGCGCCAACTTCCAGCAGTCTGAGCCCATCTGCATCTTCTCTAGCCTTCAGCATCGGCACCACAGGCTTGAGCCAGTCCATCAATATCCTGCTACTGTCTCCTCCTCTCTCCTTGCCCTGGCCGAGCAGACTTGCTGTCTGGTATTTCTCGATGCCGCCATGTTTTTCGATTTCGGTTTCTAGTTGGGCGACTTTTACTGTGTCTCCGGCCTTTTCTGCGATAGCTTTTTGCTTGTGTAAATTATGATGTGTGCGGATAAGCGTGCGTGTTGCTTTGCTGGAAAGGGACGGTGGAGGCTTGACAATGGTAGGTGGACGGCCGTGGGAGAGGGACTTTGGTTTTTTAGATTTCTTGGAGATTGCCATGGTGATGATGGGATGGGAGCAATGCTCGGCGCGCGAGAAATCGCAATGGACAAGCTGACTGCTACTTTGACAGCTCTACCTGTATATTTTGGATGGTTCTAAACCTCAATCGCTGCACAACAATCTCCTCAACTCTTTCTCCAAAGTCCAAGGCGGTGAGTCCTTTAAAAGGCGGTGAGATAGAAACAATGGCAGAATTATATGGCTGGTGGAGCGATAGCTGGACCGATACCATTTCCGATAAGACTGCGACCAGATGCCAAGATTTCGCTAGAGGGCTTGAGGGGCTTGGCGCCCACACAACTTTCTGGGATACTCAACGCTTCAACAACTGGACCTCTTCCATCTATCGACCAATCCACCTCGACAAATCGACAGCAATGGCTCCTTCTACTAAGACTGGTATGCGATGATACCTTGATACACATGAGATCCAGCAATGGCGCATTGCCGCGACGCGATGCTTCCTCCGACTCTTCACGACCGATAAGATCGCAAATTTCTCGATAGATGTTTTCGCAGAACTAATCGGCCGTGGAAGAGGGGAGGAGACCATGCGCACAGCAACAGCAGCTATTGCGAGTTCACCAAGAGCGAATGCTGATGCGTATGACTTGCAGGTGGTGCCTCTAAGGCCGGAAAGGGTAACAAGCAGGCCTCTGCTGCCGCTAAGGCTGCCCTCAAGGGTGTAAGTTTTGACTTCTAACAGTGCGCATCGCAAGAATCTGATCGCTGACAATATCCCAGACCCACGCCAACAAGGCTCGCAAGGTCCGCAACTCGACCACCTTCCACCGCCCAAAGACCTTGATCCTGTCCCGCTCCCCAAAGTACCCACGCAAGGCCATCCCACACGCCCCGCGTCTCGATGAGCACCAGGTCATCATCCACCCACTCAACACTGAGTCCGCCATGAAGAAGATCGAGGAGAACAACACCCTCGTCTTCATTGTCAACATCAAGGCCAACAAGCGTCAGATCAAGGAGGCTCTCAAGAAGCTTTACGACATCGATACCGTCAAGGTCAACACTCTTGTCCGCCCAGATGGATCCAAGAAGGCCTTCGCTCGCCTCACCGCTGATGTTGATGCTCTCGATATCGCTGCCACCAAGCTTGCCATCGTCTAAATTAGTCGTATTGGTCGGAAGTGGTTGGATCTGGTGAAGAGGATGGGATTATGCTCGGGCATGCCGTCATTAATTTAGCGGGTGCTATCGAATGCATATCCCAGTTGATACCAAAATAGAAATCTGATGAATCAGATCAACCCACATGTTCACTCCTTATCCGCTTGCATTGTGTTATGATATGCACGTTTTGGCAACTTCTCTATCTGTTGATTCAATAATGTGCCGCTTCTGTTTCCGGGTTTAGGTCCTGTCTATGCGGGCAGCTTAACATACACATCTGTATATTGTGTAGAGTTTTTCGGCCCCCTCCGCCTGCGGTTTTGAACCTTCGCTGCCATCAACATCAAGTTGTGGTTGACAGCGGGAACTCTACGCCACTTTGAGCGTTGGCAACATCATCAAATTCCCGAAACTTTACGATATAGCAGTCGTTAGTATCAAAGTTACGTTCATCACAGTTATCGTCCTCTGAGATGTATTTTCGCTCGCCGTTCTCGAGGCCTATATTAATCGGCCTCCCGTTGCCCTCGTTCCTTCACCAGATCTGCTTCGCCATATAATACCATTTGCCATACATGTAGCGCCGTGGCCTCGGCGAGGGAAGAGTCTATTACGGTTTATTGGAATGCCGACTATCCACAAACGCGCTGAATATTTATCCGGTTATTTAACTTCGCTCCTCAGATGCCATTTATAGTCCAGCTGCCATTTATTCTTGTCATTTATGTGGTCATTTATCGTTAGCTCCTTATGAGACATCATGCCTTCACGTGGCGAGGAATGTGAGTAGGCGCAGCGCGGTGAAACTCAAGGTCTCAATCGTAGTTAGAAAAACAATTATCTTACCTCGACTCGCATCGTCTTCATCACTTGGTCTCCGCCTCATCGTACTCGGCCCATTGTCTTTATCTCATCGTCTTCATACAATATCACTATCCTCATCTCATCGCTGCCATCGCATTGTCTTCCATCTCATCGTCTTCATGTTATCTCGCTAAAGTGTATCTATAAACGCTATCGAAGCTGTCCAGCTCCGCAACCCATCCCACCATGCTAAACGCCGCCCATCAAACACACTCAGTACATTCCCACCAACGCCATCCCCTATCGCAAACCACACAACTTAATGATGATGACCAATCTGCGTCACCAACGGAATCAACATGCCCACCACGCACGCCACAGTATCCCTAATACTACTTTTTGACCCCTTCCCTCTCACCACCCCTCCCTGCCCACCATCACCAAACCCATTCATCGTACTATGATCATGCTGACTAGCATCATCCTGCATCGCATGCATAGCCACATACAGAAACGTTCCCGCAGAAAACAGTAGCAGCATGCCCGTCCACCATTGTCCTCCTTCAGCATCCATACCGTTTGACCCCCCCATGATATTGACCAACAACCAGGTGGATAAGGCTCCGAAGGGTGCGGCAACGGAGAAGATTATGAGGTGGCTGCGCGCGGCGCGTTTGGAGAGGCCTTGCTTGAGGAGCACAGATGTGAGTCCGAAAGCTGCGGGTGCTTTGTGAACCATGATGGCGAGGAAGACGATGAAGCCGAGCTTGGTGTTGGAGCTGCTGGCTGATGCGCCCATGGCTATTCCGTCTGCAGCTGCATGGATCACCAGCCCGGTTGTGGTTGCTAGGCTGCGGCTCTGCTTTGGTGACGGCGTAAGGGAGTGGAGGAAGGACTCTGTTGTTGGCGAACTGTCGTCGGAGAGGTTGTTGAGGCTGATGTGTCGTGGCAGCGTCTCTTGTAAAGTGGAAGCGAAGTGTTGAGGAAGCTTGTCAATGAGATACATGAGGATGAAGCCGGTGACGAGCGAGAAGCCTACGAAGAAGGTTGGTGGGGAGCGAACTTCATCATCGTCATTCCCGGTCGCATTCTCGTTTGTAGCTCCTGGAGTAGCCTTGAAACCAGCTGCTTCGGAATTGGCTGCTGCTGCTGCTCCAACCGTGGCCGTGTTATCGTCTGTAATCTTGGGGAAATTCTCGAGGTCTGGTGTGTCTGGGAAACTCTCAGGCACGACGGGGCCTGGGAGCGCCTTAATAGCCGCTGCTGCCTCGGCGTTTATATCTGTTCTCGGGACAAGCTCGAAGACTTCTGGCTCAGGTATAACTGGTCCTGTAAGAGCGCTGGCGCCCTCGACGAATGTTGGTTCTGTGATCGTGCGCCTGTGATGGTTGAATCCCCTTGCTCCGTGGCTATGCACTGGGATTGACGATTCATATACTGCTTCGATGCCTTCTGGTATGATCACCACTAGTGAAGTGCCGACCAGTACTCCCATGCCAATTGCTGATAGTAAGCGCAGTTGTGATTGCGAAAGGCTCATAGATAGTGGTAAAGCTCCGGCAAGGAATGAGCTGCAGCTTGTTAGTACTGCATATGGAGGTCCTTTTGGTGAGTAAGCGACTTACGCTATCGCCATCACTACGCTCAGAATGAGCAGCATGAATAATCCGTCCAACATCTTGTCGTATCTCCTGGTCTCAATGCTCACTCTCTCAATGCGCCCAACTGTTTAGCACGGCTTGGTGCTCAATTCTGCATTATGCGACAAGCTTAAACGTGTGACGCTTGTATGTATTTGGTGAGCTAATTGGTTGGTGAATGGACTATGTTTACGGCGCTGTATTTGTGGTGTTGAGAAAGAGTGTATTATTGCTTGCAATGAGGAGGTAACGGTGCGCTCAGCGATCCCTAAATTGTGGAGGGTGACAGCCGCTAAGACCGCGGGGAACAGCATCCCTTGTCACGTCACTAATTACGGCGCGCGTTCAAAGATGCCACAGCGATGCGACTATAGTACTCGTAGTAACTGTTCTGAGAACAAAATGAAGTCGTAACTCTACGAAGGAAACTGGATCTGCTCGCTTTGGATCTTACAGATTTAAGCGGCACCTGACACATTTCTCCTCTCTGAAGTTACTTGCTGACTGTAGAAAACAGTTTCGTGATTATGTTGATCAACAACTCCAACTCCTCCATGTACATACTCCATATTTCTCTCACAAATGCCGATGACAAAAGGGAAATGCCGGTGGACACGGCAGTGGTATCTTCGTCTCATCGTCCATTCTCCAGCTCATTCCCATCAACTGACTTCTTTGCTCCTTTTGTTGTCACGTCTCTCCGCTTCTGACTTTCATCTTAAACCACTCTTATCTTGAACCAAACGTAACCATCTTGGGATCTCTCGGCATGCCATCTCTTCCAATACCTTGTCTCTCCAGGCTTCTCTCCATCTGTATCCTCCTCGCCTCGTCGAAGCTCACTGGGCCACTGAACCAACCACCCTTCATGATCTTCAGAATCTCACGCTTTGTCGCATCGTCGAGGCCGGATCGCGAGTCGCCTTCCAGGTTGTCGCTCAAATCGAAGTGTGCAGATGATAATCCAGCTTCTACATCACCGGCGAACGAATCTGATACGACGTGATAGAGGTGTGGAAATGTGAGGTTTTGGAGATGTGGTAGCCAGCGATCGCGGGTTACATATGCGGCTATGATAATGTTAGAATGAGAGAAATTTGAAAGAGATTAGAGGTCGCTTACCTGTTGAAACGGAAAGGAAAACGAAAAGCGTGGAGTATAGAATGTAGCCCATGGCTGCGATGCGTCTCGGATGCTTCGGCGCAAGAAGGGTATTGAAGTAAAGGAAAGTGAATGAAGGACAGAGAGGTAGGAAAGTGTGTTGGAATGACTTTGAGACTATGCTCTCGTCTTATTTAACTATAAGTTCATGGATGGTGCCTCTTTGTGAGTTGAGGTGATGTTTCGGGTTGAAGATGTGGTTCAGCCCAGCCTTATTACAGCGAGGTTCCCTGACGCACTTGGCCTAGGACCGCGCAACCACTCCATGTGAAAACGGAAAAGTCCCGTTTTGCTGTGGCTGATGCATAACATGTGGCTGAAGTGATGTGGCCAGCGCTCCCAACCCCAGCAGCATATTCGCTTGTACCCGCTAATACATAATTCGTCCGCCCATTGGCTGGCCTTGCGCACAGCCTGGCAATTTCGAAAGTATTCAACCTTGCGCGACAATCAACCTCGACTTCGACGACTTCGACGACTTCTCACCAACGAACATCACCAAAAATGTCTTCCGCCTACTACTCGCCGCTTGTCAGCGCTGACTTGGTCTGGGAGGTTGCCCGTATGTGACCCTCTGCTCCTAAAACGATCAATTGAGGGAATGGGGAAATTCTGAAGGATGGGACCGATTGGGGCGATTTCGAAGGGGATACAGGGCACAAGGAGAACAGCACGAATGTGATGATGGGTTACGCGGGAAGAAATTCGAAGATGCAATATACAACTATAGCTGCGGAACTCGAGGCTGATTTTCATGTCTACAGGCTCCCAGAACTCCTACCTTGTCAAGTGTCGTGGTGTCCAGTTCTCCCGCGACCCAATGAACTTGGTCAACCTCCACTCCCGCAAGCACGCCGGTTTTGTCAACGCCAAGGCCGTTGGTGTTCAGCCAGCTGAGGGAGAGAAGGGTGGTGTTACCTTGGTCACCAAGAAGGCCGGCTCCGTCCAGAAGCCATCCTCCTTCAACAAGGCCACCTTCAACGGCAACAAGTCCGTTCGCAAGTGAGTGGAAACCGCTGCTAGAATGGCGCATACATACCAGAGGGGGAAACCAGAATACTGACGGTATTCTTTCAGGACCTACAAGGCCGTTGCCAACGCCTCCGCCAAGAGCAACTACCGTGGTGATCTCCGCGCCACCGCTGTTGCCCGCGCCTCTGCCATCCGCCGCTCCCAGCGCCCAGTTAAGGAGGCCCCAGTCAACGCTCCACGTGGAGTCAAGGCTAAGGCTGCCGCTGCTGCCACTGAGGAGAACTAAGCGCATCATATAGAGATATCTGAGCGTCCTTAATACCAAAATACCAAAGAAATCAAGAAAGTTCTCCTGCACCAGGAATGTCTATACGGCGCAGGCTGGAAGGTGTTTTCCGATGTACGGCCAATCGAACTGCATAGCGTTGTGAAGTCCTGGCATTGCATTTTCTCGGGATGGCGAACCATGGATATGGTTCTGCTTCAGAGGGATGGGAGAGGATGGCTAGCTCAGCTATAGCAAATATGAGCCTTTTGAGAAGTCAATGTTTGATTTGGATTGCCAAGTGTGTTAATTTGTGATTCATGGCCTGTGTTGGAACAATTGAGACCTGAGTGATTGAGGAAATGATATGTGCCACTGGATATTTGCAATTTAACGTTCTAGGTCGCCATTTGGTAGCAATTTGAGATGTCCTGGCAGTAACCTTGACAGCTAGATTGGCGGCTGACATTTTTATAAATCGAGCTGAAAGAAGCAAACTAGTCGCCACAACCAATCAGCTTTAACGTCGACCCTCGGCGGCACCTTGGGAGGTTCGTCTCGAGTCGGCCTAATCGGTTCAAGTTAAGCTGGCTCTAGGTTTCCATATTCGGAACATTTTCTCGGAATGCAAATTCGCTCTGATACTCCATGCCTTAGATTTCCATGTGAACACCAGCAGGCGCGCGGAACGGCTCGGCGAAACTCGCGCTTCGGAGGCCCAGAAACCCAAGCTGTGCCATTGCTCCGTCCTTCTACCCCGATCCCTCCCGGTCGAGCCTCGGAGCAGTGACGTTGGCCTAGTAATGTGGGGTTTGGGGTACTTTGGATTGGGAAACCTGGAGGGGTATTCGTAAATATCATCGGATACCAAGGTTACAATTCGCTCCAGTTCGTAGATATGTAATCGATATCAGGTCCCATTTAGTGCGTTCCGCTCCATCCTGCTCACTCTCTATCTAATCCGCTGCCCCGCATACTGAAGTTTCGCTAAAAGGTACGAATTGAGACAACCCCGCGCTACTCTTGGCAGAATGTGGATGGAAGGCATTGCTTAGACATATTGCGCAACGAGCATTCTCTCTTCTCTCTCCATAACATATTTTCACCACAAGCTCACCCTTTGTCTTTTATAGATCACGTATCTTTGAACAGTTATCTACTCTAATACATCAAGTATGTACCTGCCCACAGCTATCGAAGCTCAATTGCAGGTTGCTAACCAGTTACCCCGCCATTTAGAAACCTCACTTCACACAAACCGCAAATATGGTTAAGGCTGGTATGTTTATCTCACCAATATCGCCCTAGACTAAAAGACATTAGCGCTAATCATATATAGTTGTTGCTGGCGCTGCTGGTGGAATTGGACAGGTACAATAACTCGTTATAAGCTCAACGACAACTTCCGCTGACACATGCACTATAGCCACTGTCCCTCCTCCTCAAGGCCTGCCCACTCATTGACGAGCTCGCGCTTTACGATGTTGTCAACACCCCAGGTGTTGCCGCCGACCTTTCTCATATCTCCTCCAAGGCCGTATGTACACCTTGAAGGAGGACAGCTGTGACAGCCCAGACATACGAGACTCAACGCGCTGACAGCCATACAGAAGATTACCGGATACCTGCCAAAGGATGACGGTTGCAAGCTCGCCATGAAGGATGCTGATATCATTGTCATCCCAGCTGGAGTCCCACGTATGCTTCACCGCTCAATTTAACCTCGGCAATTCTGACACCTGCACAGGCAAGCCAGGAATGACCCGTGATGATCTTTTCAACATCAACGCCGGCATTGTTAAGGGCCTCGTCGAGACTATCGCCGAGGTTGCACCAAAGGCTTTCATCCTCATCATTTCCAACCCAGTCAACTCTACTGTTCCAATCGCTGCTGAGGTCCTCAAGGCCAAGGGCGTTTTCAACCCACAGCGCCTCTTCGGTGTCACCACCCTTGACGTCGTTCGCGCCGAGACATTCGTTTCCGAGATCACTGGCTCCAACGACCCACAGGCAACTACCATTCCAGTCATTGGTGGCCACTCCGGCGAGACCATCGTGCCACTCTTCTCTCAGGCTAAGCCAGCCGTCCAGATCCCATCCGACAAGCTTGCCGCTCTCGTCAACCGTGTTCAGTTCGGTGGCGATGAGGTTGTGAAGGCTAAGGACGGAGCTGGATCCGCCACTCTTTCCATGGCTTACGCAGGATACCGTTTCGCCGAGAAGGTTCTCCGCGCTGCCAACGGCGAGAAGAACATTGTCGAGCCATCATTCGTCCACCTCTCCGCCCCAGGTGGTGATGTTATCAAGTCTGCTGTCGGCGGTCTTGACTTCTTCTCCGTCCCAGTTGAGCTTGGACCAAACGGTGCTGAGAAGCTCCAGAACCCACTCACCAACTTGGACGACGGCGAGAAGAAGTTGTTGGGGCCCTGCATTGATGGCTTGAAGGGCAACATTTCCAAGGGTGTCGATTTCGCTCACAAGGCACCGCAAAAGTGATTAATTCCTTTTCCCTGCTTATTGCGTGCGCTGTTTTTCTTTTGTCATGCCCGGACTCCTAACAGTGCGTTTTATCTCCAGGAAAGAAGTCAAGTTGTAAAACAATATTCGAAACACATTTACTAAATTGTAAGATCAAAAAGCTAATAGGCCGTCATGTTAGATAGGCTGTAAATTCGACCTTACGATGATCGATACGAAAGTTATAGCGTTTGCATTTTTGATGGAGGGAGAATTGAGTACCCAAATTGGGATTGCGGGCACAAAATGTAGCAAGCACAATGAATCGACTTTATGACTCCCACAATATGCACTCCACAAAATACCGCGGCTAGGGGTGACATTCGAAGATGACATTGGAGTCTAAAATAAGGACGCGCATATACAGTAGATGTATAGCGTGCGGTGAACATACCATCTTACAATGCCTCTATGGCTACATGTCTACCTTCTTCCGAGCCAGAACAACAAGCTCACCAAGGCGACATTTACTCCCACGTGCTGTCCCAGACTCCAGGCAGCAACGTACAGATACTTGGGACTAAACACAGTCCAAACGAACAAGTGTTCTCTCAGCGCCATACACGCAGCCATGACTCCCGTAACAGCCGCCAATGTCCAAAGCGTCATCAAGCCCAGATACTTCTTCAACACCTCCGTATCCCCATCAAAGTACAACCCGCACAAAAACATAGCCGTGCAGCTCGCCCAGAAGATCGGCCCAACCCAGTTCGAGACAAAGGTGAGCAGACCGACGACGAAGACGTTGTACCCACTGACGCCGTTGTAGGCGCTGCTGAGGTCGATGGAGGAGATTGCGTTTGTGCCGCCTAGCGCGAAGAAGGAGACGTGTTGGAGGAGGAGGGAGAGGGTCGTTATTTGGACGAGAGTTAGGGGTTGGATGGAGAGGAGGTGGTACATTGCTTGGAAGAGGGCGAGGAGGGGGATGTTGAGGGCCCGGGTTTGGGTCATGAGGATTAGGATTAGGAGGTTGTGGACTGTGCGGATCGATGCTGAGGGGGTGTTAGCATTGGCGAAGGGGAAGGAAATGGGGAAAGAAAGGTGGTGGAAGACTTACCAACACGATGTCTCCTTGTCTTGGCCATGACCTCTGACACGACGGCATACACTAATGCCAATCCAATACAGAGATACAAGGCTCTCGCTCTCTGAACCAAAGAGTAATCAAAGATCTTCTCATGCACCTTCTGAGCGACCCAATCGAGCAACTCTGGCGCATCCTCATGCGTGAACGCAAGCTTGAAGGTTATTCCAAGAAGCATAAGTACCTGGCTGCCAGCCTTCGCAAACTGCCTTGGCATGTGAGGAAAGCCCGTAAGTGCAAGACTGAAGCAGTTCCAGAGGTACGTGGCCAGAATCAAGGCCCAAAGCAAGGAAGCGTGGTTGGAGAGGAAGTGGTGAGAGATGTCCGGTGCACCAGCAAACTTCTGGCCGGTCTGGTTCCATCTCCTGACGGTGCGGACCAGGAGCAGAGTCACCACAATGCCCATAGTAGTGGTGATAGAACGTGGTAGCGTCTTCAGGGCGAGGAGGGAGAGATAGATGCTCGTAGCCCAGTACCAGTAGTTGTGCTCTTCCTCGACATAGGAGGAAGCAAACATCATGATGGCGTAGAGAATGGTCATGGTGAGGAAGAGGGTGCTAGACTTGAGATCATTCTTCAGAGTCTGGAGGGATGCTCCGGCGGAGAGGATAGTGCCGATTAGAGCCAATCCGGTAGCGAGATGTAAGGCTGGGATGTTGTAGTTGCTTGCTGCTCTGCTCATGACGGATTGGGCGGACTTGGACCACTACGTGAGTGTTAGAAGTGGCCTTTCCACGGCTTTAATTGTGACTTACAGCTTCCAGTGCATCGAATAGCTTGACTGGGCTCTCAGTGCCGTAACCGCTTAGGAGAGTCTCAACATTCTGCCAGTCGCAAGCAAGCTTGTCGACAGACGATGATCCATTAGTGCACGTGAGACTCGTGTCCTCGAAGGTAGAAGCTGGGGCAGAAGCCTTGACTATGCTGAGGATCTGACGAGCATTTCCAAGGAGAAGCTGAAGTTTATCCTTCACTAATAGACTGTATCAGCATATCAGTATGGGTGCTCGATTGTGCATTCACTTACTGTTTGGCCAGAGAAGGAGGAAATCAGGGATGAAGTTTCCTAAGTTGTTACGTGGGACAGGGAAGCCAAGGAGGCCAGCCAATGTTGGGGCAATATCAGACTGCTCAACCTTCTGATAGAAGTTGAAGTGCTCGCGGGGAGCCAGAGGACTCTCTTTTCCATAGGTAGGCAGGCTCTTGAGCTTAGGAGACATGAAGACAAGGGCCGGCGCCGTCTCACCATCAGAAGAACCACCATGATTACCGCCATCATTCATGCCATGATCTCCAGCAAGCACAAGAAGAGTGTTCTTGAGATGCTCCTTGGTCAAGATACCCTCATACATCGTCCTCAAAATATCATCCATCTCCTTCTGCTTGGGCAGCATATTCGGGCTCTTTGGGCCAGCTTTATGCCCAATATGATCCAGGCCAAGGAAATGGAGCACCATAGTATTCCAGTCCTCGTTCTGCAGCTCCTCGGGCACATGTCTAGTCACATTGTTGTCCACCTCAGTGAAGTCCTAAAACGTATATTTCAGCTACTATATCTACACAACCACCTCCTCTTTCCAGCCTGGAGCCTCTAAGACGACTAACCGCAACGAAAAAGCTGGATGTTCCGTCCGCACGGTCAAATGTGTCTGGGAACAGCTTCAGCCATGTGTCGTCTCCGAACATTATCTGCTTGCCAGTCCCTTTTGCTTTCATCTGCGCAAGCCATGTGTCCTGGGTTGAGAGACTCGAGGTTGTGTCCGATTCGGCAAAGTTGAGGATCATGTCGAGGAACGATGGAATGGAGCCGGTGGTAATGGCCTTCACTCGTGGCATGGTAATGGTTGGAGCGGAGGCGTAAGCTGTGAACGGCAGTGCTGAGCCATCGCGGATCAAGCTGTAGTTAGTAGTTAGCATCCGCCGAAGCTCCTGGAATAATGGGGGCCTTACCTCTGTGTGTACTTGAAGTTGGACTCATTGGAGTAGACAAAGTCACTGTCAATGGTTAGCTTCCTCCAGCTGATAACCTCCTCCCAAGCGCATTGATCTTGTACCTTCGGAGAGCATCCACCACCATAAAGATCACCTTGTCAAAAGGCGCTGCAGGTGGTGGTCCATAGCCCAAGTTCTCATATTGCGCAAGTCCTGAGAGGAATGGCTTGTAAGGAAAGAAGCCGCTGGCAAAGGTCAATATGGCGACCGGAATGAGAACATTGGCGATGATAAGTAGAATGCTAGGCGTTTTGGGCGCCATTGCGCTGCGACAAAGATTAAAACTAGGTTAGGGGAAAATTTATGAGTATTAAATGGCCATTGAAGCTCTGTTGCTTTCGACACAGAATATGCTAACTGGTTGCGCTGAGAGCAAAGGGGAGCAGCTTGGAGCCCAAGAAATTGCGAGGTGGACTCGGTCGCGAACCGCGAATGCCGCATCATCCGCAACAACTTTTGTCCACTATCTTGTTCATTAACCACACAGCTTCAACATAACATACTCACTGTTCGTGGGCCAGGACTTGGTATATTTTCACTGTCGCCTAGTTATACTTTTACGACCAGGCATCATAGACCCACGAGATGGAACTGGGAAACCCATGTATTGCGACAAATCAGTCTTCAATTCTCCTTGCAGCTCCTTCTGGCTCTTCTAAACAGCATCACAATTATGCAATTTGCACAGGCAGAAATAGACTGACAAGAGTTTCGCCGTAACTTTTCATTCTTCCATTCTCGACAGCCAATTGACTGATGATATTTCGACTTTCGGGTATGCCAACAGCACCGCCATATAAACCAAATCCGCCCAAACTCCTTCATGACCCTTCCCATGCAGTACCCACGACGCCTTGCCTGAAATTTCAAATCAAGATCTAGGATCTTCTGGCTTTTCTAACCTTGAGTCCAACCTTCTTGCCGGCCTTGTACTTTGGAAAGACAATGGCGGAACGGCGGTTGTCGCTTTTCTTCTTCTTGTGGACACGGCTAGTGCTGGTTGATGGCTTCTCGGCGGACTCGTCGACCTCCATATCTATGTCTCTATTAGCGCTTCTCTTCGTCGTGTGATTGCCATCCTACTAACCATCAGACTGCTTGGTGGCCTTGAGAGCACTCTTGAGAGGAGCAGCGGTAATGCGAGCATCTAAACCAGTTAGTGAGGCTCTTGGATTGATAAGGAAAGAACCGTACCCGAAGTCTCCATAGTCTGTCCTTCCTTCAACTGGGATGGCTTTGGTGCAGCGATGATAGCTGCGAGCTTTGCATGGAGTCTCGCATTGCGAGCCTGCTCAACTGGACCGAAGACGTTCTTCTTCAAGACGAGGTTGTTCGCCTTAACAGACGATGCGCGTGCTCCCTTGGCCATTTCTGCGAAAGATTCGGTGGTTGAATGTGGTGTTAAACTACTGGTGAATGGCGAAATGAAAGCTCGAAGTGATGAATCAAACTGAAATTATAAGGCGAAAGCTGCTGGTTGTTCCTTTTTCGCAAAAGTCGCAGCTCTGGGCCGGCCGCAGCGCATCCCGCCAGCGATAAACTTTTGCCTAGTGTGAGCGCGATTCTGCCACCGCCCTCCTATCGCCACACGCGATAGACGATAACGACGAGCTGCGACAACTTAGTCGACTTGGAGCATCACAATTCTACAACGACATTAGCAGCAAGGGATAAGCTGAACGACGCTCTTGTCACAGAGCTCCAAATACATAGTACAACAAGCTCGATTCAACCACATTATATGCCCTAGACTGCAGCATAACCATACCACAAATCTACACGCCATTACTAGCCTTGTCAATCGCTCGACATGGCCTCGATGGGGGGCGTTATCGACGTTGATCCAGTCATCCGCTGTATCAGGTCTCCCCAGATGCGCGTTAAGCTCTTGCAAGACATCTGCAAATACGAAGGTATCAGATACACCCAGAAGAAGGCCGACCTGCAGAGGGCTCTAGAAGAAAGTGCGTTTCAGTTACATCCCTTAGCCCTTGCGGCGCATCGTTTGGCGCAATCTAATCGTCGCCGGCGATGTTCGCCAGCCTTGTCAACTCGCCATAGCAATACTGACCATGCAAACCACAGGAGCCTACCAATATAAGAATGCAGGCAACGTTGAGAAGTTTAACAAACTCCATAACGAGTGTCGCAGACACCTGGGAGTTGGCGCGCCAGCTCTGTCGTCGGCCCAATTGCCAGCACAGTCGATCGCAGCCGCGTCAGGACAGCTGGGAAACACCATGCCGAAATTCGTCCAGCAACCGCCTCTGGGCTTTGGTCCAAGTGAGCCAACGCGTAAATCAAACCAGAATGCTGCTAACTTCACCCTTCAAGTGTTGCAATTCAAGCCAAATCCGTTCTACACTATCAGAGAACAGCTAGGTCCGACCAAGACTTGCGACACCATGCAACAACACAGGAACAATATCGATATGAGAATAACAGCGAACGAGTTTCCAGCACTGCAAACCCTTGACCAGGATAAATCGCTCAGAGTCATGCTCTTCTGCGCAGGCGATATGAGGGGCGTCCAGGACATTGCATTCCCGCATCAGTCGGAGATCAAAGTCAATACATTCGACCCAAAATACAACCTTCGTGGACTTAAGAACAAGCCAGGATCCACGAGACCAGCGGACCTCACCCAACACCTCCGCTTTAAGCCGCCGGGTTACCTGAACAAAATCGAGTTCACGTATGCCTTGACGACCAAGGCAGGTCCTTCTCAACCACCAGTTAGCACTAGCGATCCTCCCCCACAACACAGATCTGCACCAGTGCTACTCTTCCCTTTGCGCCGTCATTTTCGAAAGAAACATCACTAACATTTGCAACAGAAGTTTTATCTCGCCCTCTATCTTGTGAAGACCACATCAGTTGAGGAGCTCCGTCAGAGGATAGCAAATGGAAACAAGCTTACTAAAGAGACGGTTATCAGTAGGAGTAAGCCAGGGAACCGGAAGAGTGACGGTCCATGCACTAACAGCTTCTTAGTGGTATCCAATGCGCAGGATCCTGATATTGAGGCCACATCCATGGTTCTCTCTCTCAAGTGTCCTCTCTCGACTCTTCGCTTGAATGTCCCAATCCGTGGATCAGCGTGTCGCCACAACCACTGCTTCGATGCAGAATCGTATCTACAGTTGCAAGAGCAGGCGCCGACGTGGCAGTGTCCAATCTGTAACAATCCGGCTCCTTTCGACAGCTTGGTTGTGGATGAGTAAGTAATGCCTCAACTCTCAGATATGTACAATCTAACGGAGTTGCAGGTTTGTAAAGGGCATCTTGAACAACACTCCAAGAGACCTGGAACAGATCACGATTGATCCTTACGGGAAATGGTCACTTGCTCCAAAACCTGCGGCGCCAACCCCGACCACGAATGGCAACGGAAAGCGCAAATACGACGACTCCGATGACGACCTCGTCGAGATTACTGATAATCATAGGCCAGCCAAATTGCTCAAGCAAGAGTCCGCACAGCCTCTCTCAGCCGAGACGCCTCCGATTTCCATCAGCGACTCGCGTGAGCCATCTCATTCGACACCATTGCCATCGAATAAGAAAAAGCCAGCGGTCATTGATCTCACTTTCAGCGATGATGAGGACGATGAGCCAATCCAAAGAGCACCAAAGCGTCAGAGTATGGCATCATCATCCGGTGGTTATGGCCCATCTAAATCACCCTACCTCGCGCCACCGCATACAAATGGTTATTGCGCATCCTGAGTAGCACGATCTATGATATCCTTCATTCTGCTTCGTGGAGCGATTTACTTTAATTCGCCGGAATACTTCTTCTCTTTTTATTAGCGTTTTTCCCTGTACTATATTGGCATTGAGCGAGCGCATTGTTATGGAGCAACGGTTTGAGAGGAGTTATGGCTATATTAATTTCAAAAAGTGGCATATCGCAAGAGCGGGTGAATTAAAGAGGGTTTGAGACGTATTTTGGCAGTCGCACTGGCGATTGAGAAGGGGAACCGTGGTGGTGGATTCGGGATAGGGGCACGGTTTGCATATACAGCTGATCGCCGCCTATGCAGACCGCGGGTAACCCGGTATACTTGATCATGGGGATGAGGATTGGTCGGTATTTTCATAGTGGCGCTGATATGGGCATATGAGAGGATGAGTTGTGAGAAGGGCGAGAAAAAGTGATGAAAGATCTGGGTCACCTGATGGGCATTGTCAATGTACGGCTGGCACGCCAGAAACGAACATAGGGCGATTGATGAGATGGTGAGAACGACTGGGAAGAATGGCAGAGGCTTCGCTAGTCAGAAGTGGCTCAGGAGGCCGAGATCTCGCACAAGAGATGATAAATCGAGATACCATACTAAATATTTTGGTCTAAGATTACAATCAATTCTTGGATGTTGTGGACATCCTCGCACCGCGCTCAGAAATCAGTTCAGAAAGTGGGCGAACAGCGGCAGATGAGGTAAGGCTGTATGGGCTGTGACGAAGGTGGCGCATGTGTGTATGAGAACCAGAATCTTGAATGGTTATTCCGATTTCATAAATGTGATGAGATGTGACGATTTCTAAGAAGATGCTATTTCGTTTCTGCTGGACTCCCCACACTACCCCTGTCACACAAGGCTCGCGCCCACGTCCAGCCAAGCTCCATGCCGCAGCCTTACAACTTCGTTCATACCCAAGTTTCATCACAACCTCTATATTCCACGATCCTCAATTCCGCGCTGCTCGATAACTCAGAAGTTGCTCATCATACAATCTCTCGAACTCGTCGCAGATACCCACACACTGTAAACCCCGAGGCTCGACGCCAACCACCTCACAACATGTCCTTCGACTCCCCTCTCCCACCCTACGGCGCATCCGATCCCAGCGCCAGCTTCCTCAGCTCCTCATGTTTCGAATTTTTAATGATAGAGGTCGTACCAATGGCATACAGAGTTGTCAGCGAGCTGGATGAGAGGCAAAAAGACGGCTTGGCTGGCTATGCGCCGGAAGATGTTAAGAAGGATGGGAGTGTGAAGGAGAGCAGTACGAAGGGTAGCTCGGTTGGGGGAGCGAGTAGGATAGGTGGTTCAACTGCGGCGGGGCCGAAGGGGAGCACAATGGATGAGTATGAGGAGAGGGATGCGGTGTTTTATAAGTTGGAGACGCTGGGATATAGGGTTGGGCAGGGGATGGTTGAGCGGTTTGTCTCGCTCTCATTCATTACTGGCCACTGTGACAGTGTAGATACTAACTGACATCCAGTTTCTCAGCCAACCGCCCTCACTTCACCGACCCGCTCGACGCCATAAAATTCCTCTGCAAAGACCTCTGGACGCTCCTCTTCCGCAAGCAAATCGACAACCTTAAAACAAATCACCGCGGCGTCTTTGTACTGACGGACAACAACTTCCGACCGTTTGCGAGGATGAGCGTGGTACCTGGGGAAGTGATTGTTGCGAATGGTGGAGTTGCGGGTGCGCCTGGAGTTAGGGAGACGGCGATAATAAGGGCGCAGCCTTATTTGTGGTTTCCGTGTGGTGTTATTAGGGGCGCGCTGGCGAGTATGGGTGTTAATGCGAGTGTGCAGGCTGAGACGAATGGATTGCCGGGGGCGACGTTTCAGATTAGGAGTCTGAATGCTAAGTCGTGAAAGTTTTTAGTCCAGGGATCCATGGATCCAGTCATGGCGGAAGAGCAGGGACGAAGGCCGCGGAGAAAGAGCCGCATGATCCAGAGTCCACCCATAAGGAATGTCAACTCGGGCCCAGAAGCACGGCTTGATGGATGTCATATCACAAACAGGAGGTAAACCCCTCCCGCCGTCCGTGCGACGGCTAGTCTTGGAAACTGAGGCTGTAGTTCTGAGCCCAGGTCGGTAAGGCTGAATGCGGTAAGAAAGAAGAGGGAAAGAATGTTTCACGTCGAGCGATATAGCGGCACAATGAGTCGTATACGCATCAGAAAGAACAGACAGGACTTGTCCCTTAGAAATGGGACGAGCATGGTTCCATTGATACAGCTAATCTCATACGAGGCCACTAAACAGATCGTCGAAAGCATCGCTGCCTTTCTTCTTCTTTTTCTTGACAGGCTTGGCTGCCACTTTTGATGAAGCTTTCTTAATTGATTCATTGGCTTTCTTCGACGTCGCCTTGAAGATGTCGTCAAGATCAGACGACCCTTCCGCTGCTTTTGATACCTTAGGTTTCTTAGGCACAGGCTGCTCATCTGCTTCCTGATCGGAGTGTATCTCTTCAACTTCAGTCACAGCTCGTTTCGGTATCTTCTTGGCAGTTTTCTTTAGCTTCTTTGACGTCGAGCCGAATATGTCGTCCAAATCGGACAATTTCTCCGGCTGCTTCGTGTCCTTCTTAGCCTTCTTCCTCGGCGTCAGCCTCTCATCTGAGTCCTCGTCAGACACATCAGCTGCTTCCTTCAGTGGCTTCTTTGAGGTCTTCGTAGCTGCTCGTGTTGGTTCCTCTTCGTCGAGTGCTTTCTCATCCACATCTAACACTCTCCGTTTGTTCTTCACCATTTTCCCAGCTTTGCTTTCCTCGACAACCTCCTTCATGAGCTCCTCCTCTCTCGTAATTGCCTCGCCAAAATCCTCACTCGGCACCACCGTCCTCTTCACTTCCACCTCCCCGTCCTCCTCCTCCCCCGCTTCTTCTCTCCCCCTCGGCCACCCAATCGTGGCGTCAACCCTCGCCAAACACCCCATAAGCATCAACCCCAAACTCGCATATTGATTATCCGCAACCACGCCACTAAAAGCCAAATAGGCCCTCGGAATCACCTGTTCTCTCATTCCCCTGCATCTCTCGAGAATAATCTCCTTATTCTTTCTGAAACCCGCCTCTGGTGACTCGAGCTCTACGATGAGGCGAGAGAGTGCACGGCGCAGGAGTTGGAGTTGGCTCCACCACTTTGTTATACGGTGCTGATTTTTGTTGCGGTGGACGAGGAGGTGGAGAAGTTGTTGGATGGGGATAAGTGTCGCAGGCGTCAAATTCGGCGGCAGGATAACTGGTGGTTGTTTGGGTGCCATAGTTGGGTTTGTATTCTCAATCTCTGGTTCTGAGGTTATGCAGCAATTTGTCTCGGTGCGAAGGGTTTGAGAGATATCACGTTCTTGTTCCTGGCTTGGAGTGGGAGGACGCACAAGCCACACAGGTAACAAAAAGCAGTTGCAGGTGGGCCCACGAGCCACAACTTTATTATCGTAGCTCGTGCATGCGGCCGCGTTCTGACAGTCCTCGATTGTAGCATCTCATCCTCGAAGTGGCAACATTCACGTTAGCCGCGCATTATCCAGCGTGCTTTATCTGGAGCACACCAAACAGTTCAAGGCAATAATGTGTACAGATTACTATTCAGCGCAGACAGTCAACATCTCCTTGGCTGAGTTGACACTCCGCGTCTCGCCAATGTCCTGTAGCTTTGCGTCAACCAATTTTGCGGCCTTGTGTAATTTTGGTATAGCACAAATAGCAATGGTTTGCAACCCAGAAACGAGTTCTAATGAAATCTGCGCATTAATTTCACAATGCAATTTCACTTCATACTCCTACTAGCATGGTCTTGTGTTATCTGTGGTTTAATTGGCACGAACTAGCAATGATTATGAGCAATGTGTCATGGTACAGGAGGTGGATACCACTTCCCCACATACATAGCCAGTAAGCAAATGGGTATCTTCCCTTGTGCGCCCAAAACTCCTTGTGACCTTTAGGAGCCATCCCAAAATTCGTTAGTGAACTGAAGTCTGTTGATCGCCTCCAAAACCCTAGCACCCCCCCTCTTCGCCTTTCGGAAAGCTATGCGTCGGAGTTAGGCTCGCTTGTAAGGCATCATGCCCTTCTTATTCTCTTTGATCTTCTGCATGTACGTCTTTCCTGTGGTCATCAACGGTAGGCTCTTCAGTAGGTCTTTGCGCATATCCTTGTCCTCTTGGCTCAGAGTGGTGTATCTCGTGGCAGGCTTTCCAAAGGGCGGGGCAACCTTTGAGGCCACCGCTTCTTCTGGGTCAGGGTTGTCACGGCTTCCCGATCCTCTTTTCTTCGAAGCAGCAACGCTAACGCTGTGATCCTCTTCCTGCCGTCTTCTCTTGCTTGGCTTTCTAAGAGCCTCCATCGTATTTTCCATTGCCACGTCGGCATCTGTCTCCCTCGAGCCGGATATAGAAATGTTGGAAAATTGCTCTTCACAGAACTCCTCGATTTCCATGGTTGCACCAGTGGGACTCGGTGGCCTCGGAGCCATACCATCAGATTCGAAGTCTACTTTGCCGCTACCAAAGCTTCCAGAGAAAGACCTGGGCCCACTGCGACTCTCTTGCCTGCCGTGGGTCGGAGATGTCGGAGAGTTGCCATCGCCGAAGGACAATAACATAGAGCCTTGACTCGAGAATTGTGAAAGCTTCGAAGGACTTTGGCTTTGGCTTTGGGTGGATATCTGGCTCTCGCCAGCTGGTCTACGCTTTTGGAGGGGAGACCCTGAGGCCACCGGTGAAGAGGCAAACATGTCGTTTGCTTTCACCTGACGGATCTGTGGTGCTCGGCGCTCCTTAACAGGCGTGCGCGGTGGCATCATGCGTGGCTTAGGCGCCTTTGGCGTGCGGAGGGCTTTGCTATTCATCCTTGGAGGAGTGGAGACGACCTGAAGCACTGGAGGTGCCTTTTTCGGGGTGTATGCGGACATGTTAGAAACCTGCACAAAGGTCTCGCCAGACGCTTTCAAATCATCGATGAGCTTCTGCTTGTTCCTCATCATTTCTTCTCTTTTCCCTTGGTCGTAAGATCCAAGGTGCTTGTCCAATCCGAAGTATGTGGAGGTGTTCGGGTTTGGTGCCCTTTGTTTCTTTGGTGGCGACTTGTCTGCTTCCTCCTCCATCTCCTCTAGGATGTCTTTATCGGCTCGTGGAGTCCAATCCTTGGTTGCACGGTCGTATAAATCCCGAAGCGCTTGAGCCATATCCTCTGGCTCTGTGAACCAGGGATGCTTCAGAGCCTGCTTCGCAGTGGTGCGTCGGTTGACGTCCAACACCAGTGTCCTTTTGAGGAAGTCTTTTGTCTCCGCAGTAACGGCCTTCCATCGAGCGTCGGACACTGCATCCCAGCCGGGATCTGAGATCCTCCCATCAACATCCCTCTGGCATTTTAGCTTGTCATCAAAGTCACCCAGGACTTCACCTGTCAAAAGGCAGAATGTCATAGCTCCCAAGGACCAGATATCCACCGCTTTCGTGTATGGTACAGACGTGCCAGACTTAAGATTCTTATGGACCTCACTACTATCAGTTAGTGGGCTACTTGACAAGGAGATGGAACGTCACTCACGGTGCTAAGTAGTTGGAGGTACCCACTGATGATTCCATGCGCATGGATGGTGTGAGGATCGCAGCACACCCGAAGTCGGTCAAGACGACACGATGCCCAATCTCGCTATGCATTACCAGAACGTTCTCTGGCTTGATGTCTCGATGGACGACGTTCTGGCTGTGGATGTATTCCACTGCAATTACAAGTTGCCTAACGACAACAAGCGCATGTGTGCTGGTTAGAGTTCCCCCACTGGCCGCAACGAAGGACATGAGATCTCCGCCAGGTGCCAGGTCGAGAAAGAGGAACAAGGAATACTCGGAGCGGAAGGCCTTGCGAAGGTTGACTATGTTTGGCTGTTTTGGTTAATGCTTGTAGAGAAGAGATGGAATCGGTGCCACATACATGATTCAATTTTGAAAGGAGATCCACCTCCTCGAGTAACCTCAGTCGCTCCCGAGGTCTGCCCTTCCTGGCCTCCTTATTAACAAAGCCAAGGTCGACCACTTTGCATGCAACTTGTTTCTCGGCCGCCAAATCTGTCGCAAGGTATACCTTGCTATACATGCCACTACCGAGAAGGCGGTCAGATATTTCGAACCTATCATTAAAGGCCTCGCTCACGTTAGCTTATAAAATCGCAGCTTAGCATCGTATCTTACCAAGCGCTCCTTGTCTTGAAACGGGGGAAGGTCGTAGGTCTGACTGCCCGTCAATTGGTGAAAGACGAAAGTCCATCCTGGCTTGACATGAATTACGTCGCCGTCTGAGAGAAGGTATGCAGGGCATGGTGCATCCTTTGAGCCTATCTTAGTCCCATTCACATCGGTTCCATTCAAAGTTAGAAGATCTTCACAGTAGAACATGTAAGATTCGCTATCGTCATCTTCGTACAAGACCATATATATGCGGAACTGATTCTTCGAGATGCAGGGATCATTCAATATAAGACGACTGTAAAAGTTAGTACGAGGCGAATCATGAGCCGATGACATGCTCACATGTGTTTCTGTTTCTCGGTGGGCAGTCTTCCAACGCGAATCTCGTCGCCGCGGCGCAAAGAGACTGGTTTGTTAGTTGGATAAAGTGAGACAATGTGTTTTGTGCTGCGGCTCACTCTCAATGCTGTCATCGTCGTGATGCGGAACGATGGTAGCCACCACGTTTGCCACAGCGACATCCTTGGGGTATATCACTTGGAAACTGGCTTCCTCGTTCTCCATTACGGCGGATGCCAGGTCCGGGTGCCTCAATCAATGGTATAACGGCTAAGTGTTCCTTGGATCCTGGTTTATATTATATACGACAATGAGAATAATTTGGCCCATGGGCTTGCTGCCTTTGAGCTTCCTATGTAGTGGAACAATGAAACAGCTGCCCAACAAGCGAAGACCTCGAAATATGAGCAATAAAAGTCCAACCTGGGAAGTAATAGAGATATCAAGGGAACGTGAATTGAAGTCGCTCGAAAAGAATAAAGTCCTCGGAAAAGAAGCCGTAAGTTACTCCCTGCTGGATAACAGGTGCTATAGTATCGGCCTTGCAATCGGAGACAGCAGTCTGGGGATGTTGGTGGAAGGTCGAGAAGATTGAGGTTCCTGTCACTTTGACATTTGGTGTTCCACCAGGCTGAGGCACGTGATCCGCCCTGGGGCGCGCTCCTCCGTCAATGATCATTCCTGGTAGGGCAAAACCTAGCCCGTGGTTCGCTTAGCCATTCTGCGCTAGCGGGCGGACACCCATATCATCGTCAGCTGGCACAGCAGAGACACTTTCTTCTCCATCACTCCATCGAATACTCATCCTACCAAGAGTAAGTTATCCTAATCCTTGTACGATTCAATCGATCAAATACTAATATTATTCCAGTGCGTGCTAAGTGGAGGTTCGTAACACTCGCAACTTGAGATCCAATCTCACAGACACTAACTCCCATTTTAGAAAGAAGCGCACTCGGCGCCTCAAGCGTAAGCGCCGCAAGACTCGTGCCCGTTCCAAGTAAACAACTCGCACCATGCTCGATCTCAGTCTCTTCGCCTACAACCGATCCACGATGACACCCTAAACCGAGATTGCGCCATCTCCCGCATCGACATCGACACCGCATTTCGGCATCCAGCATTATCAGCTGTGGTGATCCCTGCGACTAGAAAGCTTGATGACGCGTAATATCAGTCTGTCTTGGAAACGCCTTAAGGAGGAAGCGGCCTGGTCAAACACTATCGAAGTGGACATTTGTTTAATGCAGTCGGGAAAGATGGAATCGGGTTACTGCTGGATGCCAGAGCTGTCAAACCAACTCGCATAATGAAGATCACAACTTCAAACCAACTCCGCAATCTATGATCATTGACTTGTGAAACTGTGATAACCTCGTAAAGTCGATCTGTGAGATCTCGGTCCGCTCCGAATAGGAAGATCTAGGTTTGCATGTGTCTGAATAATAGGACTGAACATCATCTCAACCTTGTCCTGCTATTTTTGAGTATCGACACTAGGTTCAAGGTTGCATAGATGCTCCAATCCCAGGACTGGCACAACGGTGAGAGCGCCGACAACGTGAGCTTAATGCGCCAACGATGTGATGACGAGGTTTCATAGGTCTTGGAAAAGATCACGCACGAACAAAGACGGTTTTGGAATTGCTGTCGCTCTCCGTCGCTCCAAGGAAACCCCATCGATCGAGGCGCCAGCCTCAAATATCCCCAATAGCCGCCTGCCCAAATGCTTCATCCGCCGCACGTCTCTCCATTGTGCGCCTAGCGTGCTTGGCGCTGATTGACGGCAACGCTAGCAGGTTGTGGGGTAGTGCTCCACCATTTGTGGCTTACCGCCTTTGGCACAAAAAAAAGTTGCGACCTGGACGCAATTGTGTTTATCAGCTTCAGCCTTGTCTATATACCCGTTTCTGTAAACCACCTACATAATGTCTTCCGACCCATCACTAAAGCGCAAGAGGGATAGAGATGGCGGGAAGAAGTCCAGCAAGAAGGTTGGTGTGGAGGTAGGAGCGAGCACTGTGAAGGTCTCTCTCGTTGATGATAGAGATGATTGGGCTCCATTAGTTGGTATGTTTATTTCGCATTTCCAATTGTCCTCTGGTTCCCTCCTATCTCTGATCATGCACTAACAAGTACAGCTTCGACACCCGGGCTGGCTTTTAACAGACCTTTATCGTTCAAGTCATACGTCAAACCTCGCCCAAATGCACCAAAAAGAGCCGGTACCAGCGGCGCCATCGCCACGGATGAGCTTCTCATCGAGTCCTCGGATCACCCAGCAATCGAATTTGTCGGTAGAGAAGAGGAGGCTGGTGGCGCCAACAGCCTCCTGAAGCATTACATCGGAGTTTACGACCCAGCAACAGGAGACTTGCAGGTTGTCGAATCGCGGAAGGTCACAGTTAGAGGAATCGTCAGAGCACAGAGAGCGCCGGCCGAGGCATTCGAAGAGCAAGGCGATTACAAGAACATGCGCGAGAAGCGCAACGACCTCGGACAGACATTCGGAACCAAGAAGTCGAGAAAGGCTATTGCAGCACTCACAGAGAACGCCATTTCGAAGGCAAGGACAGCCGAGGAAATGGCAGACAAGTCGGTCAAGAAGGTCGATGCGGTTACTAAGGCTATGTTGGACTCTATGTCAGCTGCTACGGAAGGCATGGCGACACAGGCACAACTTCAAGCCCAAGGCGACGCAGCAAAGCCTCGACCAAAGGCCAACTTGGACGCGGAGAACCCACAGGACGTGTATACAGTCGACGAGTTGATTGGACCAGAGATTATGGCTTTACTGCCTGTGAAGAACTGGCAGGATGTTGTGGTTGCGAAGAAGGAGGCTATCACAAGCTCGAAATTCGTCTCCGACCGTATATACCTTGCCTCAGTCAACGTGCAGAAGCTCAAGGTACTCAGGTATATGTTGGCGATTATGGATTTTTTTAAGGCGACAATGCCAAAGAGGGGTGGTGTTCGCAATCTGCCAAAAGCCGATGTGCTCAGGGAGGCTATGGGGAACGTGCCAGGACAGGTTGTTGACAACATCAAGCGCAAGTTTACCGATGGCCCAGTTATGACGAAGTTCCAGACCGATCTGTTGATGACTACCATCTGCGCGTTGGCATTGATTGTAGACAACTTTGAGGTTGACATCTACGGCTTGAGGGAAGATTTGAAGTTGGAGGCGAAGGAGATGCAAGCGTATTTCTCGGAGATTGGTGCGAAGATCATGGCTGCGAATGCTGCTGAGTCGAAGAGGTTGGGACTTGACAAGGCAAGTGCCCAGCAGCACAAGTTTGCCAGACTCAGGATACCACTCGAGTTTCCAAAGGCGAAGTTTGCAAGGAAGTAGAAGTAAATGTGGATGTGCAGAGTGTAACATATTTCGGAAAGTCTCCACGACACTTGTACTACTCAGACATCCTTATTCTAATCACAACAAAGATCTGTTAGCAATTCAGCGATTTCAGAAAGATATGGTTGTCCTGGCCGCAGAGCGTTGAGGTTTTCTGCCATCGATTCATCTGATCGGAAGCTTCATGGATACACCCGACAGTCGCCCGAATACTTAATACAACTCGCACAGTTGGGGAAACACGAGTTCACTTTACATGTCAATTTTCGGCAAGTCTTAACAATTGCACGCAAAGCGGTTTTTGCCCAAGTACGAGGATGAACACCTCAATAAACGAGTCAGTTCACAACCACTGGTCCGCAATCAATGCAATGAAATCAATCGTTTCCCGGCGATTCTACGGCCGCCAAAAGTAGTAGCAAGGAGGTATGTTCATTGCGACTTCTTGCCTCTTTCATTTCCTGTGCGAGCACTTGCTGTTTCCCACTTTTCCTTGCACACCAAACCTCATCACAAACCTTTCGCAATATCACATCAAACACACTTTTAACGGTTTCCTTTTTTCCGTCAACACATCAAAGATTTTCAACATTATCGATATTGTTCACGTTGTGGTACGGCCGAAACGATGGGATGGAGATGAGAGGAAATAAGTTGCACAGATCTCTTGGCAAAGCTGCCGAGCCGTTAACGTCTGTTCTCTAAGCGCCGGAGGCGTGTGTGATATGCCACGACCTCGTGACAAGCACAAAGCTGCCAGTATTGGGAGCCACTGGACGCCGTTTGCCGGAGTTTACCACCGAATGCGAGGGCAATGTGACGCTGGGAGTATGCGACATGAGTGACAGGTCGTGTTGTATGGTGCGGAGAAGAAGTGCAGGAGTGAAGCTTGTCTTGCTCGAGTCCTAGTCAAGACCAGGTTGGACGAACTTCGGGCTTTCCCGTACTGTTGCTGGACTGATTTTCGTAGGATGTTGAAACAGCCGCGAGATGAAATACATTTGCATTGCCGAGCCTCCACCGATCAATCCTCCTCGGCGGCTGGGGCCCAAAGAATACTCTTTCGCTTCAAGCACTCTCACAAACCATCCTAATCGGGTGACTCTCCACACTTGTATTACGATATTGGAGAATTAAGCTTGTTCGGCAGGTTCCCTTTATAAATTCTCATATCGATCGTGGGCCTTCATTGGACGACTTTCGACTATCACAGTTTCTGCTTTGTTCTCGTCCACGGAGCGCCGATCCCGTTTTCGGGGCTTATCACACTAAGCATCCCACACAGCAAGGAAGAAAGCCACAGGCTTTATATGGTTCTATGGCAGGTCTTCTTGCATGAGTTTGCTGCGAGCCGTAATGCAGAGACCTTAGTGGTGCGGCCTGGGGTTGGCCCACCGCCTTCGCCATCATCTAGACAAGCGATTTTGGGGAAGACAGTATTCCAGACGTCGTCCTCGAAACTGTGCTCAAACTGCACGATGCCGGTCGCATTGGGGCAATGTGTGCACCATGTGGATGGCACGGTGTGTGACGACAGCCAGTGATGGGACTACTCTCGGTTGATGGTTATATAGATGCCATGATGGGACTCTTCGGCCGATTTCAAACCTCTGGACGAAATTTTGCCTATGTTCACGTCTTGCAGGTCACGATATATTTGCTAGGGGCGCGGTAATAGAACTAGCATTCTCATTTGACTTGCCATCATCAGTCTTCCCGGTCGCACAAGTCTCATAATCAACATCGCCAATACCCATCCGTTGTACTCGCCATGCGTCTTACCTTTCTTAGAACGACGATATTGGTAGCGGGACTGGCAGAGGTTGCGAGGTCCATAAGGACAGTTGAGAATTTTCCTTGTGTGCAGAAGTGCGGAAACGTCACAGATACAGCGAGCGATGACATAGTATGCACCGAAGCAGACTATGGCACGCCGACTGGCCAGAGGTTCGCAAAGTGTATAACTTGCCAACTTGGTAGCAATACAACGGATCTTAAAACCGGCGACTCGGACCTGAAGTGGCTCTTGTGTATGTCTCAGCCTTGGTATTGATGATTCTTACTAACAAATGTGCAGACAATTTGCGCTTTGCCATGAGCACTTGCCTTTGGGGCTACCCAGATGACACTTTGGTCCAGAGCACGGTGTGTAGACTCTCCTCTATCTCTCTGCTTGCTGTTACTGACCTATTTGCAGCCATGCATCACATATCGAGCTTGTGGCCCATTCGAGACGAACATACTATACGACCATCTTTCGCCCAACCACTCTACATACGCATACTGCACTAACATGGGCGGAGAAGAAGAGCGAGGGAGATGCAGTGCATGTTTGCATCAGATCGGCTCAGACCATTTTATTTCAAACTGTAAGCTGTTGGTTATCATTGAACGGCTAGTTAGAGCTAATAGCATGAAGTCTTCACCACCGTAACCGCTGCCTGCGATAACCCTTTCGGAAATACCATTCATCTCGACGGCTCCCTCTTTGAAAACGCATACGTCAACGTCACAGCAGCACCGCAAGGGCCATCCTCTTCTGTGGAAGAAGACGAAGGACCAATCAATTTGGGTACTAAGATTGGGATTGCTGTTGGAGCCATCGTCGTTCTTCTCGCCGCAATAGGCATCACAATAGTATGCCGTGGGAAGCGGCGTCGTCGCCACATCTTCGAGCAGCGACAACGCAGAACGGAAGAGAATAACTACACCAATTTCAGTAGGACATCGATTATCCAGGCTCCAGGCGTTGACACGAAGTGGACTGCTGCTTCAACGACAATGGAGGAGAGTCCATACTCTGCCACTGCCACTGAAAGGAAGATCAGTCCATACAGCAGCCAATATACCAGTCCAGCGAGTGCTCATGGCGAGCCTCCGTTGAAGCCATGGGAGTGGCCGTTGAGTCCTGTTACTGTGCCGGGTCAGGCTGTCACCTCGCCTACCATTGGCCACTTTCCCGACGAGAAGAATAGGGATCAGTACGAGATGGATCGCATTATGCTTTCAAAGAAGGAGCAGAGCTCACATGATCTGAGACTGGCTGAGCAACGGGCAAAGGAGGCAGCGAGCAGAGGATTTACTGTTGCACCGAGTGTGAAGCCTGTGCCGGATGTGATGCACTTTCCGGCACCGCCGAAAAGGAATTGAGGCAAAAGGGAAAGGGGAAGAAGTAGGTGAATGAGGATCTGTAGTGGCGTTTATGGACATGGCGGCATTCTGTACCATTAGTAAACGTGCGTCCTCACGGAATGAATGTGATGAAGGCTTTGACAAGAGCAGATTCTATCGTGTATTCAGCGCGGCGATTCAACTTCGAAATTCACCTCTATCCTTACTAACCAGTTGGCTGGCTGAAATTTCTTGGCTAAGTTGATTTAGAAGATTGACATCTGGTTGGCGTGGTAAAAAGTTCTCTAAGGCGTCGACTTCGAAGTTTAGAGCGCGGCTCGCTAATTGATTCGCATGTGGAAGTGAGAGAACTACCCCAATAGACCTAAACGTACTTCACTAGAACGGCGGTAGCAGTTAGAAAGAGGGTTGAAGAAGTGAGGGATCGAGGGTTTCAACGTCGCCTTGGTGTCTTCGTAAACCGAGTTTTCAGCATGTTGTGCCTGCAATTTGATTTCGATTCGTGGGCCCTTCTCATATTGGCTGTGGGTTAGACAGTACGTACTGTCTAATCAATAGTCAGGGAACGGTGTACAAAAACAGAGAGAGACTTGGTGCAATCATATTGAGTATGCTTTTCAAGCCTGTAGTCGCAGGAAGACGGCAAAAGTTGAGCATCCACTTGCGAGGAACTCGGGTATTGAGCCCGAGGCGGGGCTCGAACCCGCGACCTTGAGATGATCTTGAAGACTCCCTGTGATGGGAGATGGTAAGAGTCACACGCTCTACCGATTGAGCTACCCAGGCTTCAAGATTGTTAAAACATTTGGCTAATATTGTGCTAACACGCACGCATTACATAATAAATGGGCAATCCAAATTCTGAAATATGCAAAAAGCACGACCGATTGATGAGATGGCTTTTCAGATGGGCCCGACACAACAAAGAGCGAACAACCATAAAAATTGATCTTTACGGGTAGACAGATCTAAGTTTCAGATTAGTGTAAGGAAAAAAAGATCATTGAGTTTATTTTACATGATTTGATCTGTTGTCTGATCAACGAGCCAAAGTTGCCCTTAACGCCGCTTCTGAGCATCCGATTGACACAAACACCGCGTCACCAAGTTATTGCCGCTAGACGCCGCAATCCTTCGCTCTTTTCTCGACTTCCCCACAACCACTATTTAGCAGATGTCAAAGACATGAACAACACGCGTCAAGCACGGCATGCGCGCCAAATATGCGCTATTGAAACCAAGAACGACCTTACCTGGTCAAGTCGCGCATATGGCGTCAATCACTCTGCATACACGCCGTTCGCACTAGCACAGGACTGGCACAGGACATGGAACTTTGAGAGATAGGAGGTTGCCCAGAGACTACTTACGCCCAGTACGGAGATATATCACCTTCAAGCAGCGACCATGCCCATCGCAGGCCTCCCGCCAG
>RCNJ01000196.1_pt1 | contig 43070 bp, 44 predicted proteins | sample 2041171 | NCBI WGS metagenome assembly RCNJ01 (sample SAMN09708213, study PRJNA481090) | feces metagenome | biome: feces | host: Pygoscelis adeliae | place: Antarctica: Rookery Lake | collected 2010-03-01 | reverse complement strand
CCCCCCCTGTCCCCGCCAAGCCAAGGTTCCAGCCTGCGAAACACTGTTTTAGCACCAAGTCCCGGCGCCAGAGCTGAGCCTGCAGATAAGCCGAAACAAAACAAAACCCCAACGTCCCCGTCGTCTTCTTGATTCCTCTTCCTCCTCCTTATACCACAATCCACATACTTTAATCCAGCCTCCTCCATCGCCAACGAAGTCTATCTCTATACACTCGCTACCAGTTACTGTCGATACCCCATTCTCTCGTTTTAAACAGCTAAATCAGACACGATGTGGTACGTTAATCCTGGAGCTGGGAGGAATATACCCCACCCTGGGGGAAGCGAAGTTGTCAGCGACGGATGGCAGCAACTCCGTCCACCAGGACTCGGTGGAATGAATTGAGTGCTAACATGGTCTGTTTGCAGTGGAATCGCTGGTTACATTTATTTCTACCAGGAGAAGAGCAAACAGGAGGTTATTGCAGAGCTTGTGAGGCGTAAGTATTGTCGGCCGACCGGTTGAGCGCAGTTGGCACCCCGGTTCTGGCAGCTCCTCACCGCTGCAACCTTCACTATACTAACTTAACGACAGAACTGCAACATCTCGAGTACCGTGGATATGACTCTGCGGGTCTCGTTGTCCAGGAGGGCAAGAAGAAGCAGGTGTTTGCATGCAAGGAGGTCGGAAAGGTCCAGAAACTTAGGCAATTGATTGACGAGGTCACGGCCGGCGAGGATTTGACTGAGCCAATCGACTCACTTTGCGGTATCGCACACACTAGATGGGCCACCCACGGAAAGCCATCGCGCCTTAACTGCCACCCACACAGGTATGTTGGCAACTGACATCCTGACGTTTGCCAATACAGCCGCTGACAATCATGGCAGATCCGACCCAAACTGGGAGTTCTCGGTCGTTCACAATGGTATCATCACAAACTACAAGGAGCTCCGCACACTCTTGGAGAGCAAGGGTTACCAGTTCGAGACCGAGACCGATACTGAGGTCATCCCAAAGCTTGCCAAGTACATTTACGAGCAGCACACTTCTCTCTCCTTCCCAGATCTCGCCAAGCTGGTCATTAAGGAGCTGCAGGGAGCCTTCGGTCTCCTGATGATGTCCATCCACTACCCATCGGAGGTGATTGCTACCCGTAAGGGTTCCCCATTGGTTATTGGTGTCCGCACCGACAAGAAGATGAAGGTGGATTTCGTTGATGTCCAGTACTCGGACGATGCAAACCCACTGCCAGCTGAGCAAGCATCCCAGAACGTGGCACTCAAGAAGTCCTCCAACAACCTCTTGAGCCCAACTGCCGTTGACAAGTCCCTTCTCCGCCGCACCCAGTCCCGCGCCTTTATGACTGACGATGGTGTCCCAATGCCAATCGAGTTCTTCTGCTCGTCTGACCCAGCTGCACTCATTGAGCACACCAAGAAGGTCCTTTACCTTGAGGACGATGATATTGCCCACATCCACGAGGGCTCCCTTAACATCCACAGACTCACCAAGGCTGACGGTTCTTCCAACGTCCGCAACATCCAGACTCTTGAGCTCGAGCTCCAGGAGATCATGAAGGGCAAGTTCGACCACTTCATGCAGAAGGAGATCTTCGAGCAGCCAGAGTCCGTCGTCAACACCATGCGTGGACGTCTCGATATCGAGAACAAGAGAGTCACTCTTGGTGGTCTCCGCTCATACATCTCCACCATCCGCCGCTGCCGCAGAATCATTTTCATCGCCTGTGGTACCTCTTATCACTCCTGCATGGCCGTCCGCGGTATCTTTGAGGAGTTGACCGATATCCCGATCACCGTCGAGCTCGCCTCCGATTTCCTCGATCGCGAGCCACCAGTCTTCCGTGACGATACCTGTATCTTCGCCTCCCAGTCTGGTGAGACCGCTGACTCCCTCATGGCACTCCGCTACTGCTTGGAGCGTGGTGCCTTGACCGTCGGTGTCGTCAACGTCGTCGGTTCTTCCATCTCCCTCCTCACCCACTGCGGTGTCCACGTCAACGCCGGTCCAGAGATCGGTGTCGCCTCCACCAAGGCCTACACCTCCCAGTTCATCGCCATGGTCATGGTTGCACTTTCCCTCTCTGAGGACCGTGCTTCCAAGCAGGCCCGTCGCGAGGAAATCATGGAGGGCCTCGGCAAGATCTCTGACCAGATTCGCGAGATCCTCTTGCTTGACCAGCCAATCAAGGAGCTCACCACCCGCACTTTCAAGAACCAGACTTCCCTCTTATTGCTTGGACGTGGATCCCAATTCCCAACTGCGCTTGAGGGTGCTTTGAAGATCAAGGAGATTTCGTACTTGCACTGCGAGGCCGTTATGTCTGGAGAGCTTAAGCACGGTGTCTTGGCTTTGGTCGACGAGAACTTGCCAATCATCATGATCATGACCCGCGATGGTATCTTCAAGAAGTCCTTGAACGCCTACCAGCAGGTCATTGCCCGTGAGGGTAAGCCAATCGTCATCTGCAACAAGGATGATGAGGAGTTCAGGGATGATAAGTGCGAGAAGATCGAGGTTCCAGCTACGGTCGACTGTCTCCAGGGTCTCCTTAACGTTATCCCACTCCAGTTGGTTTCTTACTGGTTGGCCGTTGCCGAGGGGTTGAACGTTGATATGCCAAGAAACTTGGCCAAATCTGTCACCGTCGAGTAAATTAAGCTCCGGTGCTGCTTGGATTAAGTGAATGGTAGAGCCGAGTTGAGCTCGTGGGTCTAAGAATCGCTGGAGCTTGCTTGACAGCAAAAGGGCGTTACGCCAAGAGGAAGGCGGGGGGTGGTTGATTTCTGTCTTTGGCACTGTACTGTTGTTTCAGAGCATGTTTTGTCTGTCTGTCTGGCTGTGATACATCGGGTTTATTGGGAAGAAAGAAAGTTAAAGTATTGTTTTAAGAGTAGATCGCAATTAATGTCTGTTCCTCGCCCGCTCTTGTGAACAGTCTTCTGAAGCTGCACTCAGCTCACCACCTTTGATAAACTCTTTCGAATGGCCTATAATCCATTTCTCCCTGTCTTTAGCTGTGTGGTCCCTCACGCAGATATCGGGGTAGGTGGTCATCGTGATTGGGACGACTCCGTTTTTTATCTCATTCGTAAATACTTTCATCATACTGATCCGTTCGTCGCTCGTCAACAATGACTCGCTGTCTTCGTTGCAGAAAGCACTACCCAGTGGTACCTAGGAGGTCGCCGGGTAGGCAGGGTAGTTTGGCTTGGAAAGGCCCGGAGAAGTACTGGGCAATCACCCAGTTTTGAGTAGCGCTTACACGTGACAAGCCTCAGGCGAAACGATAGGTTCAGCGAGTCCCTAGAACTGTTCTGAGTACAGAGTAACGGCAACTCTATGGGGCCCAGCTTGGAAAAGCGTTGATGGGGCACTTTTACAATCATGAAGCGTTCGCCAGTCAGGTGACGTTCCCTCCAAGACTGCTACTTTCGGTGCTATTCCCTGAAAGCTAGCCGTGGCACTATACCGGGTAACTACCCGCGTATTCGGGTAGCGTATTTAAAAACACACGGGTTGGTAAGTGGGTACTCTATACCCAGTAGTTACCCGATATGCGGCACGCGGCTCGCAACGCTGCTCTGCTCTGTGTATAGGTGCTCGCCCGTCTCATTCCATCGGCAAATTGCCTGTCTAGGTTCATCCTCGAAACGCCTTTAGTCGTTTCTGACATATTCAGTCGCTCTTGTATCGTTTTGGGGACTTCGTCGTAGGAATCGAGTCTTCAGCAAGTCACTATCCACAACCCTATGTAGTTATGCGCTGAAGAAGTGGTCGAGCCAAGCTAAATTTCCTCACGTCGAAGGCTAGGTCGTTCAAAGCATCGAGAAGAGTCAGATGCTCAAAATTTGTGATATTACACGCTAGCAATGCCTACTTCATCTCTCGAAAATGCCCATGCAGCACTGAACGCCCCTGTAGCCATTCGCTGCGCCGTCGCCAACCCCAAAATTGCCTATCTTCATCCCCTTGCTGTTCGTTGCACTCGCAGACTACAACTTGGCGTACTCGATCTTGCCCTCGAGCTTCTTGCTCTCGGCTACCTTGCGGACAGCCTTGTTGAAGTCGTCTTGGTTGATGGCGTCGCGCTCGTCGCGGATGGCGAATAAGCCACTGTTATGCTGTTAGTTCCTGTTTCATGGTGTCTCGGTGAGTGAAGGGAAGCACTTACGCCTCAGTAATAACGTTTCTCAAGTCGGCACCGTTCAATCCATCCGACATCTTAACCACCGACTCAAAGTCAATCTCTCCCTCAATCACCACACCCGCCGCATGAATCTTCATAATCTCCATTCTGCCGACCTCATTCGGCAACGGAATCTCAATCTTCCTGTCCAATCTTCCAGCTCTCAAAAGTGCCGGATCCAGAGTATCAGGTCTGTTGGTCGCCATAATAATTTTCGTCTTTCCGAGATAATCGAAACCATCAAGCTGGTTCAACAACTCCATCAACGTACGCTGAATCTCACGATCGGCAGATGTACCCTCGCTGAAACGACGTCCTCCAATAGCGTCAATCTCGTCCATGAAGATAATACATGGCTCGTGCTCCTTGGCGTACCCGAACATCTCTCTGATCAAGCGTGCAGACTCTCCGATGTACTTGTCAACAATTGCTGAGGAGACCACCTTTAAGAAGTTTGTCTCCAATCCACTTGCCACCGCTCTTGCCAATAACGTCTTTCCCGTTCCTGGTGGTCCGTACAGCAACACGCCCTTCGGTGGCTTGATGCCGATTCTCAGGAAGAGTTCTGGGTTCTTTAGCGGAAGCTCAATAACCTCGCGTAGCTCGCGGATTTGCTCATTCAGTCCACCAATACCGCCGAAGGAAATTTGTCCTGGATCCTCGAGGGACATATTGTAAACGAGTGGGTCGACCTCGCGCGGAAGCATGCGCATGATTGTGAGGGTCGTCATATCGAGAGCGACGCGAGTGCCTTGCTTGAGCTTGGCTTTGTCGACCTTGGAGCGGCAGCCGACGACATAACGGGGACCCGATGAGGCCTTGACAATGACTGTGGCAATATGTTAGCACGAGTAAATGTGTAACGGTAGTGTGTAGGCGTACACCGCTCCTCATCCAACTGTTTCAACACCTCTCCGATAATCTGGCCAACACTTTGCAACGCCTTGATGTTATCCTCAGTCTGATCGTACTCCTTCTGCAAATCCTTGATGTTCAACCGTAATGTTTTGAGCTTCGATTCCCATTCTCTAGACTCGATCAACTTTGCCTTGAAAGACGTAAGTGCGTCCTGGCGCTCCGCTTCGGACATCGTGGTTTAGGTTGTGAGGTTGAGGCGTAGTGTGATAGCTGAAGCGCGCTCGTTTGATTGACGTAACTCGTCTAAATTTCCGCGTATCCTGAATCGTAAACTTGTCTATAGAAGTGGTATAGTACAAGGCAGGTGTAGTTCGTGTTTATTCGCGATTTGCCTCCGAGTATATTTGTGGGTGGTGATTGTTGATGGTTTGGGTGATAGAAGGCTACAGCTTGGTTGCGAAGCTCCCATGGACAACGCGGCTATTGCCGTCGGATATCCATGCCTGAATGGTGAGGCATAACATCTAGATCATCAACGTGTAATCACGTGGTTGGTGTTATTTGACTCTAAACTCCTTTTGGCTTGTTAATATTAGATCTGATTAGATTAGAACCCGTGGCTAGATACCAGTTAAGTTTCAAGATTCGGGTGTCACTCCGGTTTTCCCCATACCCTCTCCTCCTTCCCCGACCTGTCTGCCCCTCATTGCGGAGGGGTACGGAGCTTGGTGAGACCTGGCTGGTTAATTCTATACACTATTTCGGCTGTAGCCACGCTGATTACGCCTATTTAATGGTAGCCTTACAGGTCTAGGAAACATGGAGGCTTCGGTATCCTAACGGCTTGTGGTTCTAAGGCTTTTCCGAGCTTCTCACTTTGGAAGTTCATGGCAATTGATTGGCATAGCGGATAGGAAGATGAACGTTCAAGTCAAAGCGACACACAGCTGTCAGGCCCAAAGAATATAGCATTATTTAGACTAAAACGCATCATCTATGATAAATTGAATGTCAAAGAGTCCTTTCTGTCATTGACAGAGGAACAGAAACGTGGTTTACCGTTGAAGCTTGGAAGCTTGCGAAGACATGGCCCACTTCTTGGGTCAGCCCTTACCCAACCAATCAGAATTACAAGGAGCATTGACGAATGCTGTCGAAACGACCCCGCCAACATCCCACCTCTTTCGTATCTCCTCCCATCCAAATACCACACCAAACCACAAACCCCTTTACACCCCAAAACAACCATCACAAACACTATCAACGTTAGTAGTTCTTGTTCTTAGCTCCTCAATAGCCATTGGCTATGTGATACTGAGTCCAATGCTCGTTATCACTTTGTCTTCGAAGCTTCGGCCAGAGCTTAGCTGGAGCTCCACGACTTCACGAACGTCGTTTCGACGAGCTGACGCGGAAGTGCGACTTTCAAACAACCATTCTAACCTATCCGAGCAGAACATCGTCTACCTCTTCAAAACATAAAGGTCAGCAGGGCCGAGGTCGGATTGATAAACAAACACAAGCTGATATCAGTACTTAGAAATCGCAATCATGGGTATCACCAAGGTTCACGCGCGCCAGGTCTACGACTCCCGTGGAAATCCAACCGTCGAGGTTGACGTTTTCACCGCCGAGACCGGTCTCTCTCGCGCCATTGTTCCATCCGGTGCTTCCACTGGTATGACACATAATTCGGGAATACAAGAGCCGATTGCTAACACAACGTAGGACAGCACGAGGCTTGCGAGCTCCGTGATGGAGACAAGACCAAGTGGGGAGGAAAGGGTGTTCTCAAGGCTGTCGAGAACGTCAACAAGGTCATTGGCCCAGCTTTGATCGAGAAGAACATCGATGTCAAGGACCAGAAGGCCATTGATGAGTTCCTCATCCAGCTCGATGGAACCACAAACAAGACCAAGCTCGGTGCCAACGCAATCCTTGGTGTCTCCATGGCTGTTGCCAAGGCCGGAGCCGCCGCCAAGAACATCCCACTTTACGCTCACGTTTCCGACCTTGCAGGAACCAAGAAGCCATACGTTCTCCCAGTCCCATTCATGAACGTCCTCAACGGTGGATCCCACGCCGGCGGCCGTCTCGCCTTCCAGGAGTTCATGATCGTCCCATCCGCTGCCCCAACTTTCTCTGAGGCCATGCGCTGGGGTGCTGAGGTCTACCATGCCCTCAAGTCCCTCGCTAAGGAGCGTTACGGACAGTCCGCTGGTAACGTCGGTGATGAGGGTGGTGTCGCTCCAGATATTCAGACCGCTGAGGAGGCTCTCAAGCTCATCACTGATGCCATCAAGGCTGCTGGTTACGAGGGCAGAATGAACATCGCGATGGATGTTGCTTCTTCCGAGTTCTACAAGGAGGACGAGAAGAAGTACGACTTGGACTTCAAGAACCCAGAGTCTGACAAGTCTAAGTGGATCACCTACGAGCAGCTCGCCGAGATGTACCAGACTCTTGTCAAGAAGTACCCAATTGTCTCCATCGAGGACCCATTCCATGAAGATGACTGGGAGGCCTGGTCTTACTTCTACAAGACCTCCGACTTCCAGATTGTCGGTGATGACTTGACTGTCACCAACCCGCTCCGCATCAAGAAAGCCATCGAGCTCAAGTCTTGCAACGCCCTTCTCCTCAAGGTCAACCAGATTGGTACTCTCACCGAGTCCATCCAGGCTGCCAAGGACTCCTACGCCGCCGGCTGGGGTGTCATGGTCTCCCACAGATCTGGTGAGACTGAGGATGTCACCATCGCTGATATCGTTGTCGGTCTCCGTGCCGGTCAGATCAAGACTGGTGCCCCAGCCCGTTCCGAGCGTTTGGCCAAGCTTAACCAGATTCTCAGAATCGAGGAAGAGCTCGGTGACAAAGCCATCTACGCTGGCGAGAATTTCCGCACTTCCGTCAACCTCTAAATGTCTTGCTGTGTTTTGATGATGTTAATGAGCGATGAATACCTCGGCCAAAATGGATTTGGACAGGCTGCTGGTAGCGACGAATAGCATTGCTGCAAAAATAGTTTAGCTGCCAATACCATTCGATTGACCCAACTCATCAGTTCTCGAGGCGAGAGCTTCGACGTGTTAAAGTTGTGATTGTGTGTCTTGCTTCATAGTCGTGCCGGATTGGACACCAAGAGCAAGGATACTGTACTCTGCACATAAAGAGTCATTGTGAAGCCCACAAAGCATTCACAACCGAATGAACTTTTGGTAACAGTGGTGGAATCGGGATAGGCCATTCGGGCACAAGAACTGATTCACATGTGCCTAAAATATACATAAGTTGCGCTAGTTCCTGGTTGTAAAGTGCCAAACTGTTCTGCTGTGTTCGGCTTTCCCCAACTGTGCCCACAAATTTTGTCCCGGCCGTACCCCTCCAGCAATTTATCCCACCAGTCACTAAACACTTGTCAACAACACCAAGACGTCAACGATCGTGTCGCGCAGGCTCAACGAAGGACTCTTTAACAAGACTCTTTGAACGAATTCAATATGCCTGATAAGTGGGGTAAGTTCACATTTATATTGCGAGGTTGAGAGAAATGAAGGGGGAGCAGAAGGAGGGGCAGGCTGGGACGTCATTTTCGCGACGAGAACGAGGGCGAGGATGTTGTGATCTACCGGCGAGGGTAACAACGCGCTCGGAGACTTCGCATACGACGCTTGCGACATCTTATGCGACCTTACTTGATGTCCCACAACTAAAGCTGCAACTGGTCTTGGAAAGAGCCGTGGGCGCCGTGCGCTGACAGAGTTTATGAGCTTGGTGAATTATATACTGACTCTAGTCCGACAGATGAAGAGAGCGAGAGCTCCGCCGATGAGTCGCCAGTTGTCAAGCCAACGCTCACTTCCGGCCGCCGCAAGTTCGACGATGAGGAGGAGGAGGAAGATGTACGTGCTTTCAGATTTCCCCACAATGATACACGAAGATCGCAGCCACCAGCACATCCATATACTATCGCCAGAATCATGGCTGACAACATGCCAACAGGTCCTTGACTCCTGGTCCGCCGCTGAGGACTCCGACGTAGAGCGCGAGAAGGCCAAGGTCGCCGCAGAGAAGAAGGCCAAGGCCGACGCCGAGGCAGCAGCAAACAAGAAATCGAAGGCCCAGCGTGTCGCTGAGCGCATCGCCGCCAAGAAGCTCTTGCTCGAGCAGAACTCCGACTACGAGTCCGAAGACGAGACAACCAAGCGCGCTTTCGCCCGCCAGGCTGAGATCAATGGCGATCTCGAGCACGCCACTGATCTCTTTGGCGATGTTGCGATCGGACACAAGGATGATATGTACGATGGTATTGGAATCCCAAACACCCGCCGCCAGAAGACTGCTGCGAATGCTGTGGTTGTTGACGAGAAGGATCCATCACAGACTGTGGATTTGGAGACGTTGCCATTGTTCAAGCCACAGACGAAGAAGCAGTTTGATATGATGAAGGAGGCTCTTGTTCCGCTTTTGAAGGCGAATGTCACCAAGCCACACTATGAGTTGTTCATGCAGGACTTTGCTAGACAGATCTGCATGGATATGAACTCGGATCAGATCAAGAAGGTCGCCTCGAAGTTGACTGCGCTTGGAAACGAGAAGCAGAAGGAGGAGAAGGAGACGGCTAAGGGTGGTAAGAAGACTAAGGCCCAGAAGTCTAAGATTTCTTTGTCGGCGGGCAGAAATGTTGCGTCTGGCAAAGATACTACCACATACGATGATGATGACTACGGAGAGTAAGTATCCTCAGCCAAGAAAAAACTCGAAAGTAACGGGCGAAGCTAACATGTTGTAGTGATGACTTCATGTAAATCAGCTCTAAGCAAATTATGATTGCGCACGCCGGCTGCTTGCACACCGCCATCCAATCCATGGACATGACCAGTCCCCGACGAGGCTTTGCCATCAAAGGCCTCGCACGACCTCCCTCAGCTAAGCGATTTACGCAGCTATTAGGCAGGTCTTAAAGCTGTAAGGGTTCTGGTGTGCCATGAAGCAGTGGATGTTGGTGTGGGCCGCCTTCTGGGTGCTACGTAGCATGATGTCGCGCCGAGGCGAATACGAACAAGGTTAATACAGAAGCGAAAGTCAGCAGAATTAGCGGTAGCTAGCAGAGATGAAGATGTTTTGAATGCCTGGCAGCGCCAATTATCCTGGTCTTCCCTCATCTTTCAGTGACTTTCTATGATTTTAACCTTCAGTCCAACGCTCCTAGCCGCCACCGCATTCGAGAACGAAGAACTGTTTCGCAATCTCTCAGTGCCCGGCAACCAGAGGAGCTTTGTTGCAAATAGTGCCTAAGCCACCCATATTGCACCCAAAGGATGGCAAAGACATGAGGGACTGGGTCGCTCGGATCAACACCTACTTCTTCATGACAGATACGGCCGACCAAACGATGCATGCCGATGTCGCCGCCAGCTACACCACGGGCAGCTTGAAAGCCAGAATCTTGGTCGAGCGTTGCAACCCAACAAATGTCACCGTCTTCGAGTCCTGGCCAGCTTTGGAAAACTAATTGATTGACAACTACGGCTCCGCAGACAATGAGACGTTCGGCCTCTCATATCCCAACACGGTCCACATGCGGGCTCATCAGACCATGCTAAACTTCTACCTCGCGCAATCCAACCTCAGTATAGCCACGCTCTTTTTGATTCTCACAACCCTTCTGACGTAACGTATGGCAGTATACATTGCTGCTTGGATTTGTAGCGTCGGCAGCTGTTTGTTTGGCAAGTTCCCTTGGTGCAAGCGCACTTCACTACTTCTGTTGCTGCCGTGGTTGGCTGCTCACCGATGAAATGAAGGGTGACCTCGGTTTTCTCTTGACTGGTATTGATACGGTTCTTCATGTCAACACTAGGGGAGTTTACGCACCAACCGAGCATCTGTCAGGAACGGACATGGCGGGGACCGTGCCGAGATGCAACTGTGGGAACCAGATGACAATCGATAGGGATACTGGCAGGTAACGGCCCAGTAGCCCGGCGTATAGCCCACATCGCCGCGTGGAGATCTTACATGTCCAAGCCATAGTCTATTGAATATACCTAAGTTACTGTTGCCAAGTCACACTGTCTCGCCAAACTCTTACAGCATCAAGTAATCTTCCAATAACTCATCATTCCTATTTTGCCCAGTCTTCAAACGGCATCTGGACGATGATACCAAACACGCTGCTAGCATCAATCTTATCACGGTCCATACGACCATTCTTGACGGTGACCTATTCACCAACCTCATGAAGAGCACTCTTGCCCTGCTTCTTGTGCTTGGCCACCATACAAGCCCGGGATTCGGCCAAGGCCATGTTGGCACTAACAACAATATGAGCCTTTCGAAGCTTTTTACTTGCCAACAACATCTCTCTTCTACCTCGGTTGCCTACTGCCTTCCCTTCACTATCACCCACTGTACCCATACTGGATCCATGTGGTGACAACTGTTTTGAACCCTCGCTAGGCACGTAACTGCCATCTTTAAGCTCTTGAAATTCTAGACCGTCTCGATGAACACCAAGTTGCGCTTCAAATGATCCGCCAAACCTTGACTCATGTAGGACCTGCTTTGATGCACTTTGTATCGTCCGGTTTATGCTTGTCATAATTCTTGACATCCCACCAGTCCAAGTACCGGTTCCATCATCAAGCTTCCGCTTTGTCAACCGAGCTTGAACAGTACTGACGGCTTGTTTGACTAGTCCCTGGGTTTGTGGACGTCAAGGTCTTCTATTAATCAGCCTGATGCCTCGGCAATGAGTTAGTAACTGAACAACTTCAGCGCAAAACTCCGTACCATTGTTGCTTTACAGAATCTTTGGAGATCAGAAACACCCAAATAGGATGTGTGTCTTGTTGGTAACTTGCAAGGCCTTTTTCTTTGTGGGCGTAAAACGCCGAGAGAACTGATCCCAGTGATCGTTGTGACGTGTAGTATCCATTTAAATCCACCATCTCGCTCATGCCCCATTCCAATGAAATCCAGCTGCCACTGCTTGCTCTTTTCAGTACTGATGATGGCTCGAAGTGGTGTTGTCTCGTTCTAAGAAAGTTTGGCATTGCATGGGCCATACATGCTGATGTAGGTTTTCATCGCTTGCGTCGGGATACCAACAACTTGAGATTTTGAGAATGCCATAGGCTTGTTGAATCCAGCATGAATTACATTCTGATGATGAAATCCAGCAAGAGTGTTAAATACCTGGTTTTTTGCAATAACCAGTAAGAGCTGTTCCCTGTTGGTGGTTGGTGATACCACTTTCTTCCGCTGCGTGCCATCTTCACAAAGCACAAACTGCATCTTCCACTTCTTATCTCAAGAGCGTTTGTGTCCAGGGGCCGCACCAGGTCGGACATTGCCAAGTAGTAAGGCTCGGGTATGATTGCAATCAGCCGTTGTAATCCACGTTGTAGAGTTTAGAATTAACGGCTCCATTTTGGCAACGCAGTCAGCTTCACAGATGTCACCGGTGGCACCTTGAAACTGGCTTGAAACAGGTTGTGATTGCATCCGTCTCGCAGTAATCGATGCTGTCTGTTGATTTACCACTCAATCCATCCTTGGCGCCACTCTATCATTTGGTGCAAGTTCCGCCATCATCCCCTCCTCCTTTTTTTCAATTTTCCCATTTTCTTCACTGCCGTTCTTCCCTTCTTTTCCATCTCCCCTTTCCACACTGCCAACTCCTCTCTTCTCCTCTCTTCTCCTCCCCTCCTCCCCGTCATCACCTTCCTCCCTTTTCTTCTCTCTCCCCTCTTTTTTAGCATTTATTTCCTCTCCCTTCGCCTTCCTTCCCACTCACCTACTCGTACTCCTTCAGCACCTTCTCACACTCTCCTTCTCTTCCCTCGGACGCCTCTTACCTTTCTTCAAGTCTCTTCCCCTTCCCACCATCTCTTTTCCTTTCTCTCATGTTCCTTCCCCCCCTCCTCAACATCCCCTCTCCCCTCCATATGTCTCTCCTTTCCTCTTTGCTATTTTTTCTCCTCTCGTTGCCAACCTCTCCCTCCTCGTTCATTTCCCCTCTCTGGCCAGTCTGTTTTTCATCCATTCATTCCCTCCTCCACCCGCACTCAGCCCTTTCTGGTATTCCTCCTCTTCTTGTTCGGTTCTCCTTCTAGGCCATTCATAATATTTGTCATCTGCCAGATTTGGCGCAAACGTCTTTATCGCTAGGCACCAAACCTGGGTCTCTCAATTACTCTGATCAAATAAAGACTCCCCCAAAGGGAATGTCATCGAGGTATGTGGCTCAGTCTTCGAATTGGTATATCCCAACCTTTGTTCTTTGTCTCGTTTCCAGCTGTCGGAAGTACTATCGCCGTACATCATTTGGTATAACCCATATCCATCAGATACCGGCACATCCTGGAAATTGAAGGGAGGGAGGTCTTAAATGTAGTGCTTGCCATTCATCATGTTCGTATTTTGGAGGTACTCGGTCTCGAGGGTAAACAAGTCTATTATGACGGGCATTGCCCCTATTCGAGGTCGTGGAATGTGTTTTGATGCGGTGTGTGATTGGTTGCAACCAATGGTGATCCACGGCATAAAGTTAAAGCAAATTCGCGTCAAAAGGACCAGGGTTGCGAATCTCAGGGCGGTTGCAATTCTCACGGAACACCTACAACATGGCTGCCGCTTCACCCATGACATACCAACCGAGGGCGCTGTTGGATGGGGTGCAAGGCTATCGAAGGTCCAGATCTGTCCTCGAGTGCGAAGCGGTGGACATGCGTCGACTCAGCACACCAAGAGGAGCTGTAGACTCGACCTTATAGAGCGTACAGTGATGTACAAGGGTTGGGACATCAGAGCGTGGACACATCGACTTTTAGGGCAAAATACTGCACTTTCGACCTCTTAATATAGGGCCCCACGAATTTGTTGAAAATCCTTTGTATGACAAAAGTTATAGACAACTACTTTAGGAATGACCCTAAACCTTGAAACTTCAATTAAGCCTCAATTTCGCAGTTGTGATGCGGTCAAATAATGTGCCGCCAAAAGTTGGGTGTCCACGCTCTAATAGGACAAACATACGGTTTTCGCCAGTATGGCTATGGCTGTGGATTCTGAGGCTTGACGGCCGCGAGAAAGTTTTGTCGCAACCTGGACATGTGCAAAGGTATCGATCTTGTGTTTGCAGCTATGAGCAAGTATGATTGAGTGAATGTCTGACCAGCAACATCAAGCAGACCACTGACTTTAGACTTGACTCCATAGAATCTTTGGTTGACGACACACTACCGTCCGCATTCAAGTTTCGCACCATAACTCCGCCGCAGAGCTTGGCAAATTGAAGCGTTTCCCGGGGAATCACTTAGTATACAATGGAGATTACATAGGGCGCGTGCACTTTCAGATTTGCGAATAATACTTGCTGCAGTTGATCGGTCCGCCTCTACCTCAATCGTCCGACCTGCATATGTGGAAGCTTGGTTGGCACCATAGCCCCCCACAATGAATTTCCTAGCCATCTCCTGTGGCTTTGGCTCACTCTGTATGCACCAGGAACTTCAGCTCTCCAACCACATTCCAAAGTTCACCTTTTCCCTATATCTCTCATCCCCCCTCCCCATCTTAGTAAACAGCCGAAACTTATAACTCCTCGGATCCACGCCCGACGCCTTACTAGGATCCATCAATGATTTAAATACCTCAGGTGGCCGCTCGCCCTGATGTTGATGTATGCCGGTGGTGTCGTTGGTTTGAAGTAGGCAGTTGCTCATGAGTTCGGCGGTCAAGTTGGGGTGGATGATTTGGGAGTCTTGGCCTCCTGGCTGTGGATTGTTAACAGACTTCATGCTCACGAGGACAAAATGTGCAGAGGCAAGGATGAGAATTGAGAGGACGTTACGCAATACGACGACGCCACTACCGAAGGAGCCAGACCAGGAACCACCAGAGAAGGATATCCAGTTCCGCTGACCAGATGGTGTTTGACCACCTGAAATCAGTGGGTTGAGAGTCACGCACACGCGGAAGTCGAATTTTAGTTCTGGCTCCCGGGGGGAGAGTGTTGAGTGAGGAAACGCAGATTGGTGGCCAGTGAAGGATCTGTTGAGGCATTAGCTGATACCTGAACAACAAAAAGATCAAAAGTGATTGTACGCGAGGCCGAACATTCGCTTGGAGGCAGGTGGAGGAACCAAGTTATCACGAACGAGAATGAGCCGTCGAAGGAAGATGAGTAGATGACAAATGAAACAGAACTCACGGCTTGGCCACATCTTTATTAGATAAACCACTTGATGGAGTCTGCGCGACCGATTCATCACTGTAATGGGCATACACAGATCTAAGTACGCTGACTCCCTGGTTCACAATATCAGGACTGTCGACTGTCCAATCGGCAGGGTCTTCTCTTGCTGACGCCATGAGGATGACTTAGTAGTAAAAAGAGAAAAAGTGTGAATACAGGAGGGAAGGGAAGATGCATCATGAAAGAATTATAAGGACGAGTTATAAGCAATGCCAAGAGATAATGGATGCTATTCTCAAAGGAGGATGGGTCAAGATGGTTGATGACCCTCGGTGCGGGGTAAGGGTCGTTCCTGCATCATGAGGACTGGGCGCGGCATTGCTCCACAATTGCCTTCCTTGCATAGACCTTTTCACCATACCATACGTTTCTATTTGAAAAACCTGGATATAAGCGTTCTATTTCCATAAAGTCCAACGAATTGATTGTGAGACTACTGTAGTGACGATAACTAATCGCTTACGTGTTTGGCCTCGTCTTGGTTTGGAAACGTGGCGGTCTGAACTGACTGACACTTGGGAGTGGACAATGGCAGCAGAATGAATGCGAATGCAGATGCTCCATTACTAACTTTGAAGCTACGATACCTGAACCGGGCTCATCTCAAACACCGGACTCCTATTCATTCGCCCAAAACATTTCTTCCTCTATCATGACATTTACTCAGTCGTACGTCCGTAACCTCTAATGTTCTCAGCAAAGGCCCAAGATTGTTGCTCAAGCTGCTCGCCATTCTTCAACTCAACTCCACCCTTGCTAATCACAGCGATAGAGTACTCTCTCGAGGATCTCGCGTCTCTGTAGTACAACACCTTCAAGCACTCCTTGATTGCTGCCACGGCCTGCTCCTTCGTCAACTGCTTCGACGCCTCCTCATCCGGGCACACTTTTCGCAGAATCGGAACCGCAATCTGTGTTCCAAATCCGGTAGCCAAGGTTGGTGCCAAAAAGGTCGTTCCCAACAAATCTGCCGATCCAAGGAATGGCGCACCTTTGTCATCAAATCCGCCGACTAAGATGTGGTTCCACAGTGGGTTGAAGTCTGAGCGGCGCTTGTAGAGGACTTTGGAAAGGTAGGTGTGGACGTTTGAGGCGTGAAGGGAGGTCGAAGAAGTGGAGGAGTAGTTCTCTTCGATGGAGAGGGACAGGAGGAGGCGCTCGATGGCTTGCATATCGGAGACGTCGCCGCCGCAGCCGACTACTGAGGTTGGGCGGTCGGTTGGAAACTGAAGGAGGCGATGGACACCCGAGAAGCGGGCGAGAGAACCGTACGAGGCTACAAAGTGTGTTAGGACCGATTCATGATGCGGCAAAAGTGCGAAGCCATCTTGAGACTGCGGGAGGCGTACCAAGGTTGTCGGCTGCGATGACAACGCCATCGGCGTACTTGATGCCAATGACGGAGGTACCAGTGACAGCTGGTGACTGAGTGTGCTGAGTTGCGCCTCCGCCGAGTTGAGACGCATCGTATGGACCGTAAACATCGTTTCTAGGCTTTTTGAAATGTTAGCTCTATAGCTCCAGGTGAGCTTAAAGTGGTTCTTGGCTACGTACACGTCCCCATGCTTGTGGAAGGTGATCCATGGTAAACGGTTGTTTTATGTATTAGTTCTTGTGGGGTTGGTGTCGAGCGATATATTTGGTCGTTTTCGGGTTAAGTTCGTGGTGTTGTGGCCTTGATAGTTTGCACCTGGATGGTCTGCTGAAGCTTGGGTTGGTGGTTGAGGTGCGACAGTCGCGTCGAGCTGGAACCTGAAGCTAAGGGCCGTCACCACTAGCCTTGCCGCACCTTGGTAGTCCAGCCTTGTCAACTTATCCCAACAGGTACGACTTGCAACTTCATGTAAACAACAACTGATACTCCTGCATTATAAATTATGAATTATGTCTGGATTGGTATCTTACAGCTCTGACACTGAGGATGAGTCTGAAGAGCAGATTGCGCCTCCATCTGCTGGTGTACGTTGAACGACTTTGGCATTTCGTTCTGGTACTTACGACTAACTTGGAAGCTAGACAATAGCCCAACCTACTACGGAGGCCAAGTCTAACGGATCTCATGCTCGTAAGACACCTATCTGCCTCTTTATTGATGTCACTAACATGGCCGTAGCAAATCATACCAATGGACAATTGTCTTCTCGCCAGACGCTCCAGAATTTCCATCCCACAGGACCACTAGTTAGCGACACACACGAAGATCACCCAGCAGACGTTCAATCACATTCCGAGACGCTTGTACCTCAATTAGCAACAAACGCGCCGCTATCGGGACCTGCGCTTGGACCTGACGCTGCAGAAGCTGAAGGTTACAATCACCTCCCAGAGCCAGAAGAGCTAGATTATACAGTGTCAATACCGGAGCGGCGCCAGAACGTTACAGAACTACCTTTCATGAACCGAAACATAGTGCCGCCGCCTGAAGGAGCGCCAGCCGATAGAGAGGCATTCTTCTTGGAGAAGCTGGCTCAGAAAAGAGATCGAGGCTTACATTTCCATCCGTATCTTGTGGACAGTAAAGCATTCCGGAATCCAGCCTGGTTACAACTTCAGACGCAGCTCAGTGGGATCAACTTTGAAGATCAATATGCGACTTCGCTCCCAACTTCGGTGTATGATCATCGGCCATTTCCAGGGTATATCGAAAAATGGCGGAAGGAAATGCTAGACGAGAACACGAGGAGGCAGGAGGCGACGACGGCAAAGGTGGCACAAGCCATGCCTCCAGCTGACAACCAAGAGGCAGCGAGGAAGCAAGAGGAGGCAATTGGAAGGCCGCGCCAGTTTGTCGCTGCCGACATTACGCAAGGAGAGAACAAGCGCCCAGCACCAATGGACGATCAAAGTGGACGCCATTCTGGATCTAGGTATGTTGAAGGAAGTAACGGCGGAACGAAGGACGTCGAATAAGCCGCGTTTAAACACCCGTCTTCTACAGAAGGATATTTCTGGGTTCCCCTCAAAATCCTCGCAGTTGGACAATGACGCTGATAAGCCGCAACAGGAAGCATTAGATATCGAAGCTGATTATGTCGGCTCAATTTCAAGCATGGCAACAAGTGCATACGGCCCATTTAGTGGGCCGTATTTCATATGCCTCCCACAGTACATTTGTCCTCGACGAGGACCTCAGCTGTTCTCGCACCAAGGAGGTGACGCGCCAACACAAAAAAACCCTTCTGCTGCACAGTCTTGCTTATGGGATGCACGCACGGTAATCTGCAGGTACTGCCTCAGAAAATTTTACTGTCGTTGCTGGTTGAATCGCTCATTGTGCGTCGGTGCGCTGCATCGTCGCCGTGGAAGCAATAGCATGTGTCTTTTGTGGCATCTTTACGGGTTGCACACGTCATGAGGACTCTGTGACGGCTATGCTGATGCTTTTCGGGGTTGGTTTCCTTATTTCTCTTTTGCATACCATTCGACTTCTTTGTTCTAACCAGCACTTTCAGAGTGAGAATGGACCAGCCTCTTTGCAAGCGGCAAGACCGTCAGACTCGACCAACCCCCCTCACAACCCGAAAAGAGGCAATCAGAAGAGCAGGCCCCCGGTTAATGAACTCCCAAAATGAGGGCTCTCAAGAGAGAAACTTTGCAACACGTCCGCCAACTCGTTAACACGAAGAAAATAATGAGGACAAGAGAAGAAAATGTTAACCAACTATGAGGATATGAAACAACAAATTAGGCAACACTGGTGGATTACTGGGTGACGGGAAGCGACTTATCTTATGTTTACACATTAAAAGCACTCATCTCCCTTCATGTAGTGCTAAGAGTCTATGCAAACAGAATTAGCAAAGACACAACTCACAGCTTAGACCCGAGTCACGCCGAAGTGGTACGCGTGATTTGCCGTGACGAAGAGTTCTTAAAGGGCCATCACCAGTCACAGATAATAGATACAGCTGAGCAGACGGTTTGTAAATCGATAGGTCACGATCGGAGTTGGCTTTATGCCCTATGAGACGCATCTGATTATGTTGACGCGCTTTAGCTGCATGTTGATACTGTGCTCCCAAGGCAGACGCGACACCATTTGACTGGTGACGGCCAAGACGAGACATGGAGGCGAGATGCAGATCGAGTACGAGTACTGTAAAATCCACCGGGAATATTGCTCGAGTTGGCAGGCATAGAGAAGCAGAATAGCTAAATCTTAGAATTCATCCAACATCAGAACTAGCTTTTAAAACTGGTTCACATTCCGCTTATATATCGCCAACACCTGATGGCGTACTGGTTGGTCTGATCCCTGCGCTGCTGTATGAGCCGATCTCGTAGCATACGCTCCGCAGCCAAGTCTGGGGTTTCAGGACCAAGGCTGTGCTCATCAGTCAGCCTTCCACCCCATTTATTGACCAACACCTTGTGAGCTGACCAACATCAATCATTCAACAACTTCTGTTTCTAGGAATACACCCATATACGACGTCGATTCTCCCTATACACTCGCCATCTAATCAGCCCTTACCAATAGAGCTTCGCAATCGTTGATCAATCGTCAGATAGAGTGACAGACATCTAAGACGTCACACGGAGCTCTTGGAAGCTCCAACATAGCGAACATGGCTCCAAAAGTCGAGGTCTCGCAATTGAAGCGTGCAAGAGTAAGCTTACCATTCCATACATCGAGTTAGCATGTAATAACATCGGCAGGGTACCCATGATGAATCAAGCCCAGAAGATAAGAAGAAACCACGCCGCTCCGAGCGTCTTCACAAGGATGAGAAGCCTGGCCAGACCACACCAATCGCCAAGAAAGGCAACCTCCCAAGCCCAGTAACGTACGCACAATCCATATCGTCATCGCCAGAACGCAAAAAACAAGTCACGGCAAGCCCGGATGCGAGACCAAAGACGCCAGACACAAGCATACCGGAAACGGCTGCTGATAATGTGTTCAGCAGCCCCGTACCAGGAGATACCCAGGCTTTCAGCCAGTTTGTACATCCAAGTACAGCTGAGAAGGAGGAGGAGGAGGGTGTGTTGGGTTATCTGATCAGTCTGAATAATGGGGATATTATGACGATGCATCTTGATAAGGCGGGTTGCTCGAAAACGAATAATGAGGCGGAGAATGAGGCGAATAGGAGTGCTGGGTTCTTGTGCGGAAGGCATCCTGAGAACGGTATGTCACTACATCTTCTCTAAAATTCGTAGCTGGAACAATGGCTAACCCAGCTCTCGTAGATCTGATAATCGACGATGCAACCATTTCCAATCGCCACTTCACCGTCTTCGGCATAAATAAAGGCGGTACAGTCTTCGCTACCCTGCAGGACTCTTCCTCCAACGGCACATTCATCAATGACCACCTTGTTGGCCGCAACAAGCGCCGCGAGCTGCAGGACAACGATGAGATTACACTTCCCAACAAAGCGCGCTTCCTCTTTAAGTACCCCCAGTACCGCGAGGTGTCAGCGTTCCATGAGCAGTACGAATTATTGGAGAAGCTCGGAAAAGGGCACTTTGCCGATGTGTATCTGTGTGTCGAGAAGTGCTCAGGCGACAGGTATGCGGCGAAGATTTTCTCGAAGGGCAGTGGGAAGGGAGAGGCGAGTAAGACTGAGGGTCTGCAACAGGAGATCGCGGTGTTGATGGGTGTGTCTCATCCGAATCTGCTATGCTTGAAAGATACTTTCGATGAGAGGAAGGCTGTCTATCTGGTGTTGGAGTTGGCTGCAGAGGGAGAGCTGTTCAACTTGATCGTAATGAAGCAGAAGCTCACCGAGGACGAGACGAGATTCGTGTTCAAGCAACTATTTGTGGGCATGAAGTACTTGGTAAGCCATGCACCCTCTCGTCTTTCATGTCAATGCTAACGACGTCAAAGCACGACCGTAACATAGTCCACCGCGACATCAAGCCTGAAAACATCCTCCTCACGGACAAAAACCTCCACATCAAAATCGCCGACTTCGGCCTCGCAAAGATCATCGGTGAAGAATCGTTCACCACTACCCTCTGCGGAACACCATCCTACGTTGCTCCAGAAATCCTTAAAGACACCAAGCACCGCCGCTATACACGTGCAGTCGACGTCTGGAGTTTGGGCGTAGTGCTGTATATCTGCCTCTGCGGCTTCCCGCCATTCAGCGACGAACTGTGGACCCGGGAGAATCCGTACGGGCTGTCCGAGCAGATCAAGAATGGACGCTTTGACTATCCCTCTCCTTATTGGGATTCGGTCGGCGATGAGGCGCTAGATCTGATTGATGCGATGTTGACGGTTGATGCGGAGCAGAGGCCGACGATTGAGGAGTGTCTTGAGCATCCGTGGATGCAGGGTGTGAGCACAGGCAAGAAGATAAACCCCAACGACTCGACAGGTGGCCTCGTAGGCGGAATCGAGGGCCTGGACTTCCAGAAGAGGAGAGTTTATAGGCAGAGAACGCTGTTGGCGGATATCAATGAGGTGTTGGTGGAGAAGAAGATCGATGTCAAGGCTGCGAAAAAAGATGGTGCAGATGAGCCGATTGTGGTTTATGCAAAGAATCCAGGGAAGGAGAGGATGATTAACAAGGCTGGGAAAGAGAATAAGCAGGAGGATAGGCCGAGTGATCAGAGGAAGGTTGATGAGTTTGTCGATATGGGTGGGAAGGGAGATCAGGTCTTGTTTGAGAATGACCCAAAGTCTAATTATCCGACGAGGGACACTAAGGCGGACAATGGGGATAAGTGAAGGACCACTTATGTGGGCAACTTGATGACGATGAAGATACACAAAAAGCACTTTTGCTGTTCGTCTGAGCGATTTGATGCAAATGACGGCAGTTAGGAGTTAGCGATAAGAGGATGTTCGATGGCGAAAGGCAAGGAGTGTAGGCCGAAGCGAGCGATAAGCGAATATATCCCATGTAATCACACGAAATCAGTTCGCCCGCAACAGTGCTGATTCTCGCCAGTGATGATTGTCAAAGTACTTTAAGACACTTTGATGGCAAAAACTGCCAACCGGTTAGCAGCGCGATGAAAGATACAGAAATAGTTCGGTGCCCATCTTCATTGATTTCACAGTTGTGGATGGGAGGTGCGAGTTTCGGGCTCTTAGGTGGTGCTTCCGCCAAGAGTGTGGCTTTCTGTACAAGAAGGTGGGTGTTCGGCTGCTAAGTTTGGATTTTCAGCCTCCATTACGGCCGAACTGGTTGGCGGTAGCCATTCGGACATGAAACAAGGCTCCTGGTAAGATACATAAGAGTAGAGTAGGGCGCTAGTTTAAGCTCTATCGCTGTTAACATCTTTTCATCTACCAGAATCATTATCGTCGCATGTACCAGCTTTCACATCATTCGTACTCGATTACACACCAAAATGATCGAACCAGTTTCCTCTTCTCTCGCAATCTTGGTGGAGTAAGAAACTTGCAAAGGTCCGGTTTTAAGCCGCACAACTCCATGAACATGGCGACATAACGCAGAAGCAGACTTCTGCTATTCTCACTCACACAATTTAAGGTTATTCAGCAGAACGAGAGAGTTCTTCCGCAAGGCTACGAAACCCAATTGACGACTGAATCGATTCAGCCAGATACTTCTACTATACCTACAATACTGGATCAAAGTGCTCGAATCGGAACGACGGTTTTGAGTCTACACCCAGGTGCCCATACCGCCGCTATTGTTCAATGGCGGAAGCACGAGGAACAGACGCAATTCAAAAAGAAAGAGTGGCAAAGCGAACCTTCAGATATCCTCCCCAAACGTTGAAAAGCAGAATCGCTAATTTACAGACCGGCATAGAAAAGATAGACCCAAGAATCCAGATTCTGAGGGAAGAAATGTACGGTTCGGGATGGCTGTATTTCCTTCGCCTACTTTCAGGCCCTGCTGGGGGGGTGTTTCCAATGGAAGTTTAATCAGAATTTGGTGAACTAGAGAAAAGAAAGCACGCTATGGAACAAAGCAAGAAACCGCTTACCTGTCGTCTTCAGGAGGAAGCAGCCAAGTCAGCCAAGTTGGTTTTGGAGGAAGGAATATAGAGGCAGCTAGAAGCCAAAGATGAGGAGTGGAAGTTAGCTACATTTGATGATTTCGCCACGAATGTTGCAACGACGATGGCGATGGTGACGACTGGGCTCGCACTCAGGAGTTATGACGCAAACATTAAAAATGGTGGACTGAGTCAAACAGCAAGGTAACAGGCGCGTGGGAGACCCTCCGTATTGAGCTATGTAGCAGTCTATACTTTCTGTGCTCTGAATAGCACTCCCAGATACCTCAGATCCGAATAAGTAACCTCAAACTCCTCTATGACCTGTATCCAGGGGTATCTTCGCATTCCCATGCCCATAAACGCCGTGCCTATAATGTTGCCTCCTGCCTAGTCTGTATCGAGATCTCCAGCTTTAGCTGCCATTCTCCGCCATTTCGTTCTCGTTCCCTTCGTCGTCTTGATTTCTGGCTGCTGATCAGTGTTGACAGCAGTAAGTTGTACCCTACTGACCCCGCCATTCGTCCAAACTCCCGATTCGAGCGGAGTTAACACGAGCGTATGCCGGTTACTGTTCGAGTCTCGAGCTTGAACATCCTTGAGAATGGGCCCTCTATAAGTCGTTCCCCTCAAGTTCACACCCATAAAACGTTCCCCCAGTTCCTTCACACCATTATCACCACCAGGCACCATACCCTCCTCCTTCGATTTGTCCGGCAGCGCGGTTCCCGCATACTCATCGCCCTTCGCACCACCCCCCACACACCGCTCAAACTCCATTACCCCGCCTCTCAAATCATCATGCACACCCACCGCCATCCTCTGTCCATCATCCGAGAAATCCGCCCCCCCAATATCACCCACAACCTCAAAAGTCTGCTTACTCTTCCACGTCCTCGCATCAATCAAGCTCACTACATCCGCCTCCTCAGCTGCCATGAGGACTCTGGGCCCACTACCGACAGGCGAGAATTTCAAACTGCGCACACTCGCCATCTTAGCAGCAATGGTAGCCAGGGACATACTGTTGCCGTTCGAGTCTGACCACTTCCTCGCATCCCAGATCTTGACTAGCTTGTCTTGGCTGCCGGTTGCGACGGTGTAGCCGTCGTCTGACCAGGCGCAGGCGTGGATGCTGTCGAAATGACCTTTTAGGAGTCGGATGGGCTTGAAACTATCGGCTTCGAGAATAAGGACGTCCTTATTAGGTCCAACGCAGACGCGAAGCAAGCGGTCTGGACTCTGTGCAGTGCAGTTCCATCCCATAGCTACCGACACGACCTTAGAAAGCGTGTCTGTGCTACAATCCAGAAGCCGATATTGGTCTGGGCCTCCTCTACCTCGGCTCACAAAGAGCGCACGAGGACTGTCCGACGAGCGAGTCGGAAAGATATCGATATGACTGATAACCCCATCCATCGCAGGCCCATCATGCCTCGTCATCTCCGTCAAACCCAGTTCCGGAAAACATCGCATCCCATACTCACCGTGATAGCCACCCGCAATCACCACATTGTGAGCTGCCGCAATCGTGCTAATCTGCACACCATTAAAATTGCTGGGCGAGGCGTCATATCCCAGCTTCATGTTCAAAATTACCTGTGTCCCGAAATGCGGATCCTTGACCATAACCTTCGAACGCGTACCATAGAAGATCTGATTCCGTCCCATATACGCCACCATATGTCTTCGCTCATGTCCCATACACGAGACATTATTAGTAAGATCCATATTCCTGAACCTAAAGAAATTCTCCTCCTCATCCTCAATAATGCTCGCCCTATACATCTCTACCAAATTTATTAACTCCGTATGCGAAGACACACCACTAACGTTCTGCCACTTCCTCGTGCGCTGCCCTCTGACTTTGGCTCGCGTAAGGCCGAATTTCGTCCAGTCGAAACCTTGGAAATCGCGCTTGTCACCACGTAGATCGTCGTGCCGTATGCGCAGGACGGGTTTGGCGTCTGGGTCGTAGATTTCGGGACGGCAGAGCTTGCCGAATGCGATTTCGCATTTTTCTTGGTTGCCCTTTTTACGGTGGCTGCCGGCGACGTGGTGGATGAGGAAGTTGCTTGAGCTTGATTTGACGGAACGCTCTACTCCTACTATGCCAATCGGTTAGCATTCTGTGGTATAAGTTGGTTAATTGGCAGCACGGCAACGGATTCTCACACTGGCGAAGCTCTCGTGCAGTAAAGTCCTCTGGCGTCAGCCTCTCTTTCATGAGTAGTCCAAGCTCCCGAACATGCTTATTGTAAGGGCTTATTAACCGATACACCGGGAACTCCGTCTCAGAATCAATCTCGTCGTCCGAAGTATCTAACAATGAGAAAAGATTGCTCGGCGGCATCGTGGTTGTTGCCTCCCACTGTTTCGCTTGAGGTCCCGCCCCTCAATTTCTCTTCCTCCGATTTACTACCCCGAGCGCTAAGGACCCTCTTGGATAAGTCGACAGTGACTTTGCACTAAGGGCGAACCGAAAAGAATAAATGAAGGATGATAAATGAATGTAGTAAGTGATCAAGAGACCGAGAGGCATGACGATAATAACGATAACAGTCAGCCTTGGGGCCTTTTGCGCCTGGATGGATAGCAGCCTCGCCGGCGCGGGTATACTATTCACCACCGTGGTATTTCGATGTGGAAGTACTTGTTCCATTGAGACATACAGGAAACAACTTAACGGTGATTTGGTAGAATGCCGTCTAACTCGATTGCCTCTGAAGGTCTGTCGCCGTTGAACGCTTGGAGTGAAGCATTTCACAATCAGAACCAAGAAAGAATGACAATCATGAAATATTTACTTTGATCGGTTCTATCGACACTCTGGCTACCACAAATACAGCCAGCCACGATCCTCATCCAATATCCTAGCGCTAAGTGATGGCCCATGCACAGCAAGAAAGACACCAAGCCTCCTTCATCCTTCCTCCATCGCTCAACATGCCGTTATGGGCCAACAATATTGCTCTTCTTCCTCCCCAACCCGAAGCTAAACCTCGAACCACTTCCTGGCGTATCGGTAGTCGCACTCCTACTCGGCGTCACCGGTGGTCTTCCAACCTTATCCTCTCCTTCGGCGTTAAGCACAGCTGGAGGAATCTCTGGCACTAGTGGTGGCGTGTTGGTGTCCTCCCAGTTATTCTCTTCCACCACTCTCCCACCATCAGCATTCTTCTTCGACAACCACTCGCCTAGGACCCCCTTCTTCCCTGACACAGACCTCGAACCAGTCTTAGCCCTTCCGAGATTACTCAACCAACCACCACCACCTCGAATCGACTCCGCGACTCCATGGTTCTCTTTCCCCTGAACCGGTGTCCTCTCAGCATTTCTCATCCTCTCATTCTCCTCAGCCTGTTTCCTAGATGCCGCAACAGCCGCCTTCATATCCTCAGTCTGCCGTCTCGCAGCCTCCTTCTGCTTCTGAAAGGCCTCCTTGCGTGTCTTGTCCTCTGCCTTGATTCTCTCCTTCTCGGCGGCCTTCTTCAGTTTCTCGGCTTCCTTAGCTTCCTTCTTCATTCGCTCTTTCTCCTCTTTGGATGCATGCGATGGGGTCATCGCCGGCGAGGTGCCGTAGACTGAGTCCTTGGTTGGTGGCTTAGGTGGAACCTCGCTATGTGACAAGCCTGGGACGACGAATGGCAGTGGTCCAGTTGGTAGTGATGGAGACGTGGTAGCATAATCGAGACCTGGCAGCTCCTCGCCGACTAGCCTAACAGGTAAGCTGGCAGTATGGACTAATGGCTCCCCCTTCATTGCTTCCTTAACACCGCCTGGCACAGTGCCATTTGGATATGGATGACCAGCGGAGACGTCTGCCTCCTTGACAGCCATCTCAACATCTTCCAGACCCTCAGCTTCCTGCTCCTTCTGCACCGCTTCGAGCGTCGTTTCCTGGTAAAAGAGAACGTACGCACATGCCATACCTGGCTTGTCGCCGAAGAAGTTCTTGACATAGTTTTTGTCGACGGGCTCTACCATCTCGTCGTCGAACAGCAACCATCCAAAGTCTGGAGTCTTGATGATCGTAACGTAGTGGCCCTGGTATGCGTTGCCTCCAATGTGCACTACCACAGCGTAGAGCTCGTACAGGCGATCTGGGTCCTCTGCGTCGTCGGTCGTATTGAACATGCGTAGATGATATGGGTAAACCACTCTGTGGAAGAGCTTCTGTAGACGAGTCATATCCTCGGTGTACTTGAAGCGCTTGAGGTGGAGCGTAAGAATCTTCGGCAGACGCTTGATTTTCATCCTCTTTTCAGCTTCTTGCAGCCCTCCGCAGTGATCACAGTGGAACTTGTTACGCTCGCACAACATCTCTTCCGCCGAAAATTTGCGGAGACAGGATGTTACCGAGGAGTGCTCTTCCAGATCGATACTCAAATCCAAGAACTTCTCATCTCTTTGGCTCGCCGTTTCGCACGTCAAGCATTTTGTTTCCGATGTTAAGACTCCCTCGAAGATATCATGCACCCATTGCGTGCTTGGTGTTGACTGTCCGGTATCTTGAATGCCCATCGCAACAGCCGCCGTCGTGAGTGCGCTCATTACTTCATGTGCAACACCATTCCCTTCTTGAATAGCCATTGCGTTCTTCATGTCAATATCTCTCATCCTTAATGACTGATCCTCAAAATACTGAATGACGGAGTTGAGGACTAAGCCAAAAAACTCGTGAGCATCCTGATGCATCGCCGACCTGAACATCTCGTTCTCTTTCTTGAAGATTTCGAGGAAGCGTTGAGGGTACAGAACGCCCGCTCTACTTGAGCTCTTGTTGAGAGTTTGGAAGATATCGTGTAAAGCTGTAAAGGTGCTCTCTCCAGCTCCATAGTGGCTTGCATTCTCATACGTGAGATACATCAGCGGTCCAGTGTTTAGTGCTTGCTCCTTCTTGTATTCCGGCGAATTCATGTCCTTGTGCTTTTGTATCGCCAGAGGTGTAGATGGCGGTGGCGCATTTTGCCGTTGTTGGTTCAAGTCGGCCGCTGTCATGCATTTTGTGACTTGACCGTTGGCGCTGCCATTCACATTCATGTGTGGTGCTCCGACTTCCCTCAGGCGTGCATCGTCGTTCTCGAGTGCTATTGAATGCTGAGTTAGCAGCTCGCGGAAACGCTGGCTGTGTAGAAGCGGTTGTAAGATCGAGTTGAGGTAGCAGTTATTCTCCGTCTACCAAGTAGTTAGTCTTTGCGTGCCAGTGCTGTGAAGATGAGCTTACGTTTGCGAAGCCAACAAAAGTGTCACTTCCATCGCCTCGTGGAGGCCCAGCATCCAGCATCTTCTCGAGTGCAGTTAATACTGGCTCCGGCGGCGGCGGTGGAGCAGCAGCAGCCTATATTATCATCCCGTTAGTGGTGCTCTTCTTTATTTATTGCAGTTACATATCGTAGAATGTGTCGCGCTCCGTCCAACCATTCTGGAGCCGTACTCATCCACCGGCGGCGACCATACTAACCTTCTTTCTCTCATCCCCTCCACTCTTGAACTTGAACTTCCCAATCATCTTGACTTGACTTGTAGCGAAAGCAATTAGTTGTCCTTGCTTGTACGTATTTCTGAATCCTCCGTGAGACGCTTATAAAGGATAGCAACAGGCGCGCTCGTCGCAAAGTGAACCAGCTGTCTATGCCGCGTATATAATGTATCCCCTATATCGCGCACATGTCATTCGATCTTCGATGGTGATAAATGACACTCGTCCCTCGTGATCGCAATAATGCGTAATTAAAGTCGTTCTCGTCGTCGGACTTCTTGGTCGTCGAAGTAGCGCACTTGCGCCAAGTCGAATCCAGATTGACCCGTTGGAGACTTCCGTGGCCACGGCGCCGTCTATCCTGCCAAGGATCGCGAGTTGCCAATGGCGCTCAGTGCTTAGAGTCTGAATGACCCAGACCGCAAAATGTGAAGCTTCAGTTCCCGGCGCGAACGTGGCCTTAGGGGATTGTTCGTACGATGTCTGTGGGGTATATGGCGCTGGCGCAGCCGTTGACGGCTAAGGGTGGATTCGATCCGGATATTGACACTGTCGGTGATAAGGAAATGGTACGAGGTCGTGGTCGAGGCGAGATGAGCTCTTTGTGATGGAGCAAGGAGAAAGACTTAAGTCTCTCAATGGCGAGATATCAGCGAGATATCAGGAGAACGGAGAGTTGATGGGATAAGCTGACAACCTCGTAATGGAGCACGCTGGCTGCTTGGTTGGGGGTGGGGTATTGCGCCGGAAGGCTGGAGGCTAAGGTGCCACAATCTGGGGACTTGGGACAGACGATCGCTCCCAACGACAGCGCCTCGGGTCTGCTATCACAATAAAGAATTAATTCACTGAACACGTTTTGAGTATATTCGTTCTTGGATATATCATAAGTTAAGTCTGCCTCGACGCGAGCTTGGTTAACGTTCCACGCAGGCAATCAGGCACTCTGCCAACCACGCGCCTCAATCCAAGTCTTACTCTACCTTGTCGCCGAGCTTGTCCTCCTTCTTCCTTCCATGCAGGATACAGCCTTAGCTGCAGTCCCCCGATTTAACCTGCGAATCACAGCATCTCGTGCGCCGTGACTCATGCACGTCAATCAAAACGCGCATGGCGCGGCAGTGTGCCGCGGCTCGCCCAACCGCGATCTGACGATGGCGATGACAAAAATGAAGCTGAGCTCATGTAAGGGAATATAGACGGTTGATATAGGGTCTAGCCCCTGAAACGGATCGCCTAAGGTAAACTGTCTAGTGCCTCCTTGAAGTTCGACAACATTCAGTTGTCTAAGTTCATGTCTTGATTTGGTCACTTTGTTTATACCGTAGTCGAAGTTGAAGACGTTCCTCTTGTAGTCGTCACCTTTGCGCCAAGATAGAGTGTTCGTTAACCGATAAAGTGAGACATGTAAATGCGCAAAATTATCATCATCCACTTAACTCAGTACGTTTGCACGTGCTATGATATCTATTATAATAGAACGCCTACAGCAAACCTGAATGTCAAGAGACATATGATGGTACAAATACAGAGACATGATGTCTATGTCCTTTTGCCGCTCACTCGCTCGCTAATGCGCTTCCGAAATCATTCGTTCATCACTTCTTCTTCGCCATATCCTCAATGGCTTCTCCCAGTTAATTTCTCCTTCGTTTTGCTTATCTTCCGTAAAGGTGTTTCACCTTCCTCGTCGCAGCCGCCGCACCCAGAGTGCTCAGTGCACCGATAAAAAGGCAAATCGAGATAGCGTTCACACCGCCAGTTTCATGCACCTCCTTCGGCGCCGCACCCTCTGCCAATTCAGGACTCTTTCCGGGCTCAAAGATAGCAAACACGATCATCGAGATGAACGTGCCCACGAATTGCGGTAACGTCGTGTAAATGTTGAGAATGCCGAAGTAGATTCCTGACAATTCGCCGGTAGACGCCACCGGCTCGTCGTTATCATGGTCGAGTCTGAGGAGCACTGGTGAGCTTGGTCGCGATGAGGCGTTGGAGTCACGGCGGGCGTGGGTGGATGCAGAGAAGTTGGAGCGAAGTGAGGGGGTAAAAGAGAGTCGGCGATAACTGCCAGGTCCGGTGACAGTGGAAGAAAGCTTGTTGACTTCGACGCCGAGGAAGGCGTATGGTGCCCAGGAGCCAAGTACCCATGGACTGAGTTCTGTTAGCATATAGTCGGATACATATAAAGGGTATGTAGAAGAGGATGACTTACATGCCACAGAATGCCACAAGAATGGTAGCAAACCTGAAAGATTCCGCAAAAGGAGCTAGTATCATGGCACCCGAGAACATAAAGTGTCCCAAGAACCAAGCGGTAAGTAAGTCTGGCTTATGCTTGTTGACGGCATCCACAAGCTTCTGCAGGCTTCGTGGTGGGCGTTGATTGTAGTTCCTCTCTTCCGGCGAACGGACGAAGAAAGGAAGCAGGAAAGCACTCGCAAAAGTCACCAGGGAGAAGACAACTAGTGCCATGCTGCCGATGCGGCCAATGTCTCCCAATGAATCCTCGCTCTCTGCCACGTCCTTTGGAGTGTCGTATCTGAAGTACGTCTCTCCCACCCATGTACTGCTGTAGAACAGGAATGGAAACCATCCGATCCACGCCCAGAACTGTGCCCAGCAGATTGCCTGTATCCGTGGTGGCAGGTTCATAGTAGTCGTAATAATTTTCTTCATAATCGTAATTGCTCCGCTCTTCGCCTCTGTGCCTCTTCCAGCAATCAAGACTCTCTCAGTCACAGCCCAGGACGTGATGCCGACCGTGAACAGCAGTCCCATGACAGCAATAATAACCAGCTTCTTGAACTGCGTCTCGCCCAGGCTCTTGCCAAATATGCCCACCAAATCCAGCGTGCCAGCAGCATAACCGACAAGATGTCCCACAGCAACCATGCGACTAGCCCAGGCACTTCCCAACTGTTGTTTCGAAATTGGCAGCGTATCCACGATCAAACTCCTGCAACAGCTCTGCACAGCATTGATCGCAAAGTCCACCGCATAGATGCTAAGCACAGCCACCACAATCGTGGCACTCTTCAGCGTCTCCTCAGTGCTTATGAATATGCTTGTGAACTCCTTGGCCCATGCCATGATTATGAGACCAATCGCGACGATGATGCTGCCGACGACCATGAATGGGCGGCGACGTCCATATTTTGAGCGCGATTGATCGGACATGACACCAATTATTGGTTGCATGATCAGTCCTGAGAGTGGTCCGGCGATCCAGACGAGTGAGGTCTTGGATTTTGTGAGGCCGAGCGCGAGAAGGTATGGTGTGCAGTCTGAAGCTGTTAGTTTGTTGCTGTCGCAAATGGGATGCGGGATGCTTACAAGTCATCTCTATGCCCCATGTGAATCTAAATCACTGTTGTTAGCATCACTTAAACATCCAGCACCTCATGCGTGCGCAATTGCAGAAAGCTTCACTTACTGCAACCCTATCAAGCTCAATGTCAACAACACCATGCGCATACTCTCTGTGCTGCCCCTGATGGCCGGCTGGCCAACCCAGGACGCCATTGTTGCGTCTTCTGCTTCAGCTCTAGCTGTATCTTCGTCTTTTGTATCTTGTGCTTCCTCATCCGAGGTGTCGCCGTTATAATCGTTATTTTCGTCGTGTTGTGTTCTCGACTGTCTCGTCCCTGAAGTCGGATAGCTCGCCAATGGAATAGCGGAGCCGTTGGGATGCGCATGCGCCGACTGGGGAGCCAAATTGTTCTGCAGTGCCCTCATTGCATATCCGCCATTGTGTTGCAGGCAATTCCTCCTTCCTTTGGACAAAACTGTAAAAATGTATCTATCAGAGCTTGAGATGTTAGACTTTTGAGGCTGTGAAGAAGGTGCATTGTTCCTTTTGTGATTGAGAATGTCCTGAAGGCAGGGGATGAGCTACCTCTGGCAGGGTATTTTTAGGAGACATCTGCCCAGCAAGGTTGCTGTCAGCCTCGAGCTTGCAGGGGCTGGAACGGAAAGCGTAACGGGGCCCGCGTCTAATACGTTTACGTTGTAGACAATCACCATCGAACTTCTTTCTGCAGCCCGAGTTAAAGATTTGGAGTTATAAAACATTTTAAACAGAATGATCTGGCTGCATCTACGGCCATACGACCATGCTGATCAAAATCGCAGCTGCTTGGATGCGATCAGCAGAATCTCAGACACGATCTCAGTTCTGCTTTCCTCTGCCAACTGACAGCATCTTTCAGTTTGACTTTATATATTTGGTTTAGTCTATTTTGGGGTATCTATTAACTCCTTCGGTTTCACGTTCATTTTCCCTTGATCATGAAAATCTGTAGCATGTTAGTTTCCTGTCTCTCTTGTCAATCTGGTGCTCTTAGTAGATAGAAGCTTACCTCGTTAGTAGCTGAACCACCCATGGCGGCCAACCTCTTCTGCTCAATCCATCTTGCTCTCACTGCCAAGCGTCCACTCTGCAAAATCGGCCTTGGTGTAGATGTGCCGGATGCTGGTGGTGTCGGGACAGCAGAACACTTCTTCTTCTCCTTCGTCAGCGCCTTTGCCGCCTTCTTAGCAGCCTTCTCGGCTCTCTTCTTCTCCTTGCGCTCCTTCTTTTCCTTCTTCTTTTGTTTCCTCTCCTCCTTCGTCATTGTCGACTCGTCTTCCTTGTCTGACTGCTTGCGTGCGGCCGTCTCTAATTTCTTCGCTGCCTTCTTCTCCGCTTTCTTTTGCTCTTTCTCCTCGTCCTTCGCCTTCCTCTTTGCTGCCTTATCCTCATCGTCGTCTTCGGCCTTGCGCTTCTTGGATCTCGACTTGTCGATACTGAGCTTCTCCGTCTCGATCTCGATCTCTGTAACCTTGTTGACCTTCTTCGGCTTCTTCACAACCTTCTCCTCCTCGTCATCCGAATCAGAATCCGAGTCGCTGTCGCTGTTGTCGTCCGAGCTGATCTCCGCATCCTTCGCCGCCTTTAAGTCTTTCAGTCTCTCTTTCTCGCCATCAATCAGATCCTGGATCTTGTCTCCAATCAGAAAGCCTCCAGAAACGAATCTGATAGTACCCCATTTCTTCTCCGAGTAAATCGCTGTCCTCAGGTCCTCTCTCCTCTTCTGCTCAGCCACGTACTCGTCCTCATCATCCGCATTAAGTCTTCCCAGTAGAGTCTGGAAAACATCAAGTCCAACACAGTCTCCTTGTGCGACACCAGATCCCTTCTTTGCGCCGATTCCCAGGTTGTCGTCCTTCAGTACAACACGGATGTGAGAAGCGTTGGCTTCAGTGTGAAATTCAGCGTGTGGTGCATTCTGTGCACCGAGATATTGTCCTGGTGTCCAGCCCTGCTGGGACATAATCTTGTGGCCGAAGGAGGTGGTGTCTTTCGTCCATCTTGTATTATTTGGATCGTTCGAAAGCTTGAACTTTCTGTCAATCAGTTAGTACTAATTCTTTCTGCTTGCTAATCAATTATGGAAGGGCGAACATACCTCTTTGGCTCGGCAAGACCCATTTTGAATGTGTGATGGGTGGCGCCCGAAGATTAACTGTAAAATTTATGCGACGAAACTCCAAGGTCGCGAATCTGGAGATCGCGGTCCGCACAAAGTTCGCTGTTATCGTGCTGTTATCGGAAAACTTTTGGATTGCGGGGATGGCGCCAAGGAGGTTCCGGATTATGGTTCGGCCGCAAATGTCACTTCTGACGCACGGATCATTGTGCATGGCCAGGCCTCAACTTTCACTTCGACTTCTTCTTCCTCCTCGTACTCTACACAACCGGACAGCGACACAACGACAGCGATCTTACAGATATACAAGTATACTGGCACTTGAATCTCTTATTATCGGAATCTTATTATCGTCACATCTTTCCCATTTCATTCCATCTGTGCTTACTCATTATTTCTCATTTCCTACCACACTTATCTCAGGATGTCTTCCAGCCATGGCGAAGAGGACGAGGGAGAGAGCCAAACTATGGACCTCGTTCGCATGTTAGCTGACCTTAAAGCCGATGTCAGCACTCTTCACCAACTTCTCAACGTGGCGACGACTAACAGATCAGAGCAAACGCCGCAAGGAGACCAAGCGCAAGCAGGTCGAGGCCGAGTTCAAGAAGAAGGCGCAGAAGATCAACGAGAGGATGGCTGAGATCAAGGAGGCGCATGATGCTAAGGTGTAAGTATCTTTCTAAAGTGTCGTTTTACCAATTCCTCTTCTTCATTTTTTTTCTGTGTCAATCCTCACGCGATCACCTAAATGCTAGTGAGAGCATTGTACTACGAGCTTGACCATAGAGCCTACGAAGCCATATATTCATCGGGATCGGCACTCCAACAATAAATCAGCTTACGCCGACGACTAATACGTCTCTCCATAGCGAGGCAGTACAGAAGGAACAGTTCGATCAGCTTCGTCACCTTCTCCACCAGCGCCAACTCGAGGAGCTTGCTATCTGGAAGTCAGTCAGGAAGATCGAGGCAGTGAGGGCCGCTCTGGCAAAGACTTTGGACGAAGCTTATAGCCAGAGGTTGGAGATGATTGCTGAGATCAATACCACCGGAAAGCTGAGTCACGAGGAGAAGGCTTGAAGTAGTGGGATAGGTGTATGATGCAGATGGTGTTGGCGATTTGAGATGAGCAGCTGAATGTGCTCCACGAAGCTGCTTCGAGGCGTGTTTAAGATAAATCCTTATCGGAGAAGCACTAAGATGTCACATCCTCCAGGAGTTTTACTCGATGGCTTCCTATCTGATGCGAGAGGCAGCTTGTTAGCGGCATTGAGGCAGCAATAAAAGACAAGTAGCTAGCCCTGTGCGAGTGAGGTTATCTTGATATCCTATTGTACGCAAAGGGGCCGTCTCTGTATCGTTTGCCGTTGCAACCCGTGAATTCGCTTTCGTATGACAGGCCGACCGTACTGGCACTAGCGTGAGGGTTGCCGAATCAAATGTCCCATGTGACCCACTCAATCTCGCCTCCTGGCGACCGCGACCGCCCCGACCGCGCTCAATTACTGTCGACCGAATAAAAACAGTAACTCTTGTCCAATATAACGACCGTCTACCAGGTACCTCGAGCTTGAGGTCGTCCGAATAAGGAAGAAGCTCCTCCAAGGTATCGCTTCACGATCTAAAACGTATATTGTGATCTGTCGCTCCAACAACTTCACAAAAACTGCGGCACGACCACACGACAGCCCAGCTACGTGCCATGTCGATATCCGCATCGTCCTCGACGCTATCCTCGCCCGGCGCTGCCACGACCGCGACCGGCGTCGCTCAGATGAACTCAATGAATACCCAACACCATAATAATTCCCATAATTTCTATGGCGGTCAACAACTCGGCCAGCCGGCGCCACTGTCTCTCCCACCCACAGCCATCTATGATTCAGAAGACAGCTTGTTCGACGCCATACAAGCACATGCACGCGTAACAGGACAATGCTTTGTGAAGCTACGCAGCACCACACACAATGACAGAAAGACCGTGACCTATGCTTGTGATAGGTACTGTCTTCATATAAAACCATTAGCAAAATGACAATCCGCTAATACGTTATTCAGGTGCAAGAAACCAAAGGTGCGAGTGCAACATAATTTCCCTGCGACTATCCTAGCTTCATGAACTTACTTTGATAATGCAGGTTACAAGGCCAGGACATGAAGATACCCCAGGAGCGACGAGGAAGAGAAAAGAGACCACTAACAGGACGGATTGCCAGTTCAGCTTTCTGGGTGTCCAGCTCAAAGACGGCGCTGGATGGGAGGTCAGATACAGGCCGGCGGAACTCTATGGCGAGCACAACCACCCGCCAAGCCAGAGCACAGCAGAGCACTCGGGACATAGGAGGCTCAACCAGGAGGCATTGACGAAAATGAGGGAGCTGCAATTGAATGGTATGCCCTGACCAACCGTTTTGCATAGGATATTTGCTAACTACCCCTCAAGGTGTTCCCCGCCAACAAGCAATTGATATTTTGAGAAAGACATGCAACCCAGACCTCGAGGCCCATAACGTCCTTAATGCTTGGTCAACTGTACAAAATGCACCAGTTGCGGATGATGGTACCGTTCAACGCCGTCCTCGCCAACGCCGCTCCGATGCGAAAACACCAGCTCCCGGACAGGATATCCAGCAGCAATGCCTGTCCAGCCAGCAAAGCCAGCCAGTCGTACAAACGCCGCGCAGAGGCGCAGGCAGACCACCGAAGAACTCCACACACAACCAGAATAGAATTGGCGGACAAGGTCGTACCAGCATAACCTCTGTACCGCTTACCACTCTCGAGTACAATGAGCAGATGCACACCGCCGGTTACTCTCAAAAGCACACTCGGATCAGAGTCCAAAACATGCAGTCAACCGCGTTAGTCGGCTCAGACTTATGGGGAGGAAAGGACCACAAGGGTCGCAGCAACAGGTATCAGCCTATCGAGGTTACTTGCGAGGTGTCGTTACGCAATCGTTTCGATGAGGCAGCTCAGAACGACAGATTGGACGACGGCACAGTTAACTACTCTACCTTGTCAAAGACTATCTTCAAGGTACTCAAATCGAGAGGAGCAGACAGAAACGATCCAAGCTCGCATCTTGCAGGCTGGCCAGGAATAGAAATCGACTGGAGTCTAAGCGACCTACTGGACTGGATCTTCGTTTATATTACCGGACGCCGAGCGAACGGATCTGTGCCAGACGCAGCGAGCGCGCACATGTACATCAGAGATGGATGCCCCTGTCTTGGCGGACCAATGTATGAGAGGCCGTTACTCTCTCTCGAGTCCATGCAAGAGTTGGAGATGACGGCCAAGCTGCCGAAAGGAACACTGTTGAGTGAAGGCGTAAGCTTAACCGTCGCTAGTGGCTACTTACCAGGCCAAAGAACATACCACGAGGCGCCCTACAGAGCAACATTGAAGCTGGAGAATATTAGGATACCGACGCTAATCGGTTTGAATGCTAACGAAAGATTGGCTAAACAGATGGTCATCGCCACCGTCGAGATTGATCCGTACTGTGTCACCGAGATGGACCACTACAACGAGCTCGAACAGATTGTCGTCAAATCGCTTGAAGAATCAGCCTTTGAGACCCTCGAATCCCTCGCCATCCACCTCACCTCCCGCATAACCAAACACTTCATCTTCCCATATCATACTCGCAAGCCTTTCCCAATTGTCACAATTTCTCTTACCAAGCCGTCAGCAACCACATTCGCAGACGCACCGATAGTAACCGTCTCCCGCAGCTCGGACCCAGAGAAGGATGAAAGGAGTAAGCAGCTTTGGGATGAGTGGATAAGCTGGAACATGGGCAGGGATTCAATGATCCCATACCCATTCCACGGCAAATTAGACCATTGGATTCAAGAAAACTTCCCAGGCGACTACGGAGCCGAAGTCGTGGGCAACGGAGTCGGAGCCGGCACGATGCCACGCTCAAACGGCAATGGCGTGCACCAAAATGGTCGGGTACAAGTACAGCAACACCCACAGCAACATCCACAACAAGACATGGTGATGGGCGGCCAACAACAATTACCACAAGGGCTCGGCCAGCCAGGAATGGTCAACGGCGGAAGACAAATGGACATCGACATGAGCGGCCAGCACCAAGTGCAAGTGCAGCAGATGAATGGGCAGCAGATAAACGGGCAGATGGCGCAGCAGATGCAGGCGCCGATGCAGGCGCCGATGCAGATGGGACAGGTAGGGAACCCACAACAATTGGGGGGCCAGCCTATGCAAATGGGGGAACCGTTTGGTGGGTTGAGGAGTTGACTAACCGCCGGGCAGGGTGAGGTTATGGCCCCGATCGTAAATAGGAGGCAACATGATGTTGATGTTGATGCTGATGGAGAGGTGGATGCGGATGGGGATGCGGAGGTGGAGGATGCCTATCCGTTGGAGGGTATTGATGGGAGGTAAACGAGTATGTTTCCGACATGATTGCCGAGGCTACGTTTGGCTTTTCAAGGCCTCAACATCGACGCAGCAGATGTGATGAGGGGCTCAAAGGCCCTCGGCATTGCTACTAGTGGATTTGTGCTTATATATTGACGAACATGTACGGGAGTTTCGAGGATACGTGGTTTGCAGGGCGTAATCTCGACGCGACGTCGATAGGGCTTTTGCTAGTTTTGTGCAAAGCAATGGCACCAAATATACATAAATTATGCAAAAAGTATGTTGCTGCGTGTCTGCTTCAAATCCCCTCATCTACCTTTATTGTCCCACGAGCTCCCCATCCCATAACTTATCTCCCCCAAACGCGGTTCCCAAACCTCAACACAATCCACAACTTCTCCTTCTCCACCTCTCCGGCTTTACTTTGGACACCACATTTGAACTCGATGTCGATATTTTCCGCATATCGTACCCAACTCCTTTCTCAGCTCGTGATAAAAATCATCTTTCTCCTCGGCGCCTGATGAGGGGGATGGGCGGGCTTCGAATTCAATGGACATTGTCCAGTCATTGTACATTCGTAACAGCTGCCGCTCAGTTTGGTGATCGAAGTATTCAGTTCGGTCGGCGGCGGAATCGAAGACGTGGTGGCGGGCGAGGAATTTGTTTTGCCTTTTTTCGGCATTGAAGAAATGGTCGTAGCGGAACGTGGATGGCTCTGCTAGTGGTCGAGCTGTCCCTTCAGATGATACCACAGTAGACTCGTTTAACTTCACAGAGACTGCCGGTTAGTCTGATAAAACACATTGGGTTTGTCGTCTCTTTGCTGGCGGTAAGGCGTCGGCTTGAGGACGGGGTAGGATGACCTTGCCCGTCATTTGGCCGTTGGTCATAACCTTGTGCAATATGCCGTACCACAGCACTTGGAGTTCGGTGGCTCTGGTTGATCTACCTCCGTCTATTCAAAATCTAAACAGAATGGGGAGAGTCATTTCATGAGCGGGAATTTAACTGTGATGTGGTTGCGGATGAGTCCGCTCTGTGTGGCGGTGCAGAGAAATGCGGCGTGATGCATGTCAGCACAAACATCGCCTAAATATCGATGGCACCAAAATATTGCGATGTTCATCTATTACTATTGTAATCATGATTCTAATTACTCCAAACGTAAGAGATCTAATCACAGGTACCACAGCCATTCATGGCTCGTGCCAAACATCTTCTCCACCCTTTCTTGGTGTCTCTTCCTCCCTTGTGAAGCTATCCTCATAATTTCTTCATACTCATTATTGACAACCCAGTGATTAACCACGTCGTGCGGAATTTGTGGCAATAACTCCGGACACTCGCTTATAAGTAGCCGACACTTTTCGAAGGGAACCCATGACAACTTGCCGTACGTAGTCATGCTTATCTAGTAGCGGCCATGTTTCTTTCATGATGCTTGCTGAAAGGAACCTGTAAAAGTCGCTCTGATTCTTTTTGTAGCGTCCTGACCCCACGACTTGTTTCCGCTGGTCGCCAGCCCATTGAGAGTACATGTTCAAGAGCTGAAGCTCGATTTCGTCGTCTTCCCACTCCGTCTTTGCTTCGATGCTATCGAATATTTCTAGGTAGTCAAAGACTTCCTTCCGGTGTAGCTCCTGCTCGTACATCCATCCGTAATCGAAGATAGGCGGCTCCGATATGGGCCGCACAGGATTATTCATTGCCTCCTCAACCATCATCGCAAATTCTAAATCCGCCCTCGACGGCTCGGAAACAAATATATGCTTGGCCTGATCGGACTTGGAATTTATGGCATCAAACACAACCCTACTCGGCATCCTCATGTTTGGGATAGCTGCAATCTGTGCCTTGAGAGCTGTTACGTTGATCGTCGCCCCTATATTTTTTGCTTCGATTTCTGCGGCGGAGATCAACATGGTCGGAGACAGCAGTCCCTCTGGGAATGCGGGACTTTCATCCTCAATGAGGAATGCTCCTGGTATCTTCCTTGGAGTTTCACCTCTGCTCTGTTCGTTAGTTGGGAGAGAAAGCGGGACACTTCCATTGTTAGGGACTGGATTGAATTCCTCCGTCATTGCCATAAATGTGTCTGGGAAGCCTCTCAAATCTACGCTGCGAACGATTTCGTAGGGTACCCCGTCAACTACGCCTCGCTGTCTACTCGAAAGAGAGTGTTCTCGCGTGAAAGGATACGGTTTTGTCTCCGCTTTGGGTTTTTCCGTTCGAGGCCGGCGGTGAGTTTGTGATGCAGCACCCGAGGTTGATGTGGAACCAACTTCTGGCGCATGTTGAGCAACTTGAGCTTTCCAATAACTTTCAGGCATCGTGGGCCGTCTCGAGCTGGTACCCTCCCACGGTTTTGTTGAGACTAATTGATCGTAATAGCTTCCGTCGGCTGGTTTTTTTGGATACCAAAACTCGTTCGCTTTCATCAGCGCAACCAACAACTCCCGTACGACGGCCTGCTCCATCTCCTTTGCAAATTTGTAGCATAGCTTCCGCTTCAACGATACGTTCGGCCTCCTTTCAAAGTATTTTACTCGACCATGCATCTTTTCCTATAATAGAAAAACCTTGCAGGCTTCGTCGTTGAATGGGACTGGTTGGTTGCTCGTAAGCGGTTGCGATATCTGCGACTCGTTAATTGTGATTTTGATTGTTGTTCTTTCTACTGTGCGACCAGGAATGAGTTGTGATTCTGTCGATAATATCTAGAAAAGGGTAAGCGGTACAAGAGGCTTTTATGTGTGAGGCCGAACTGGTTGGCGCTTTGTGGTGGTGGTGTGTGGGTCGCAAATGTGGTCGGCGATGCATACTCAGTTGAAGCATGGCTGCATATGGTCTGCCAGGCAGACTCCTTCCACCAGAATATTTTCCACTCAGACTTTCCAAATGCGCCTTGATATTTTGCTGAGTCTGTCTATATGCCGATTAATCCTTACTATTCTATAATGCATGCGCGGCCAGTAATCGTCTACTCCGTCCCGCCAAACTCCTTCTTCTTGAACATGGGCACATCGAAGCCCGTGACCTCGTCCAAGAATTCTTGACCTGGATCAAGAAGCATAACATGAAAATGCTCTATGCTATGCACACTCTTCAGCGCTGACCAATTTCTAAACCAAAGCACCTGCACCCGATTAGCCTTCCAACCTCACTTTGTTCCGTTTGACAATTACCTACCTTCTCAGCACCCAACTTCTTCCTAAACCTCTCCTCCACAAACCCATCAATCCTCTTCCTCTCCCTCTCACTCAAATCCCCATTCGGCCTCTCCTCCTCAAACGCAAACTTAACCCAAACCACCAAATGCACTACCCCCTCCTGAATCCCATACGGCCAATCATTCCACTGCACCTTGATATCCTCTTCTTCCTCAAACGGAGCCTTCTTCGCAACAATTGGACTATCCCAATGCAATTTCACTTTCTGGATGAAATCCAAAATACTCCCATACTGCTGCACGACGCTGTAATTAAAGGCGCAGTACTTTCGAAGGTCGAGGGGAGTGCGTTGGAAGATGTCTAGCCGATTGTTTTTGATGTGCTCGGAAAGCTCGGACCAGGGCATTAGGTGGTAGGCGGATTGGGGGGTGGAGAGGATTTCTTGGTCTTTGGGTGCCACGTTGCGGAGGAAGCCTGGACACTCTTCTTCTCTTTCAGCAACGGGCACATTGACTTGCCAATATGGGAGATTTTCTTGGAACTCCTTGGTGGAAGGTGGAGATTCTAAGACGGAACCCATTTCGGCGTCGAAGGTAGAAAAGAGTGAGGTTTGGTTTTGGAATTGGAAAGTTCCGGGCGTCAGGTGACCGTGAGAACTGACAGAGAAAAGGATGAACGCAGAACTAGGGCCGGTGGAGCAGATAGATTGAGAAACTAGGAGAGCGTAAGTACAGAGTCTCATATTGACAGCTTTTCGAAGGAGGCGAGAATGGTGCATTTTGGGAAGTCTTGTGGTGAATGAAGCTCAGCCATACTGGCTTGGTAGTCTCTGGAGCACTCAAGATGGGGTATTGGAAGTTTTTGATAACATACGTAGATTGTTCCCTTGTTTTGTAGTTGTGGTTGAGAAGTGACAGTGACAGAAGCGAGTGTTGAGCAACCTAAGAAGACGACAAAAACACTGTACAGTGGGGTGCAAGAGGCGAGTGTTGGGCAACCTAAGAATACGACAGAACCACTGAACAGTGGGTGCAAAGAAAGGAGCTGAGAGGTCCTAAGAAATATGGAAATGGTTAAATAGGTATACTATGCGACGGCAAGCGGGGCGCGGTTTTCAGCGTCCTGGCTCGCTTCGGTTTAGCGCCTCTACTTCGGGTTTGGCGGTGTCCCGTTCTAGTTTGGCGTGCTCGGTTTAGGCATTACTGCCTGCCGATCTACACCACGCCGCTTTTCCTCAACCTCAGAAGTATAAGTAGTCGCTGCCCCTCGCTCCTCTATCCGCACTCTCCCTCCTTCC